>ERZ1066133.547-NODE-547-length-15902-cov-7.860037_pt1 | contig 15902 bp, 10 predicted proteins | sample MGYA00382780_ERZ1066133 | MGnify/ENA primary metagenome ERZ1066133 (study PRJEB33369, sample SAMEA5778363) | biofilm metagenome | biome: Industrial cooling water; feature: Water cooling tower basin; material: Biofilm | place: United Arab Emirates | collected...
CCTCTAAAGTAGCACCTGGAACTACATTACCCATATCTGCGACTACAACATCACTATGCCAACGAAATAAAGCATAAAAAGCACGACGAATTTCGAGCGCCGCATCGGTAGATTTCTTGCCAGGTGTTTCACCTCGCATATCGGTACAGCCCAACAGAATTAAATCTGCAGTTTCTAATTCTGGTAAGGAAGTTTCATAGGCTGCAATATGCTTTCCAAATTGAACATCAGAATAAGGTTGGTCTTCACTTATTTGCGCCAAAGAAATTGGCTGTAAAAAATCTAAAATAGCCTCCATCGACATAAGGGTGTTTTCAACAAACTTACAGAAAATGAGCCGAGGGTATTGCTGTCTGAATAAGTAGTTGCCATTCTTTAGGTTTTTGAACTTTACCCACAAAAACAGCATAAAAATGCCCCCAAACTATGAATGGAGGCATTGATGGAGAAAAGAGTATGAAGTTTTTTTATTGTTTAGGCTGAATGAATTTTTTATTGAGCTCATCGTATATCAGTAGTTTCTGGTTGCTCTTTCCATCTCTTTCAAAAAAAGCATCCCAAGTACTTAGGGGCTCCCAAATAAAAGTGCCTTTGCCTCTGCCGTTTGGAACACCAAATGCTATTGTATTAACATCTTCTTTTAAAGCAGAGTATTCAACCACCACTACATCGCGATTGTACCTTTTAGCTAAGTCATGCAAATTATCGCGCAGATCATCTAAAGTGCCATGCCACTTAGGATAATAGCTTTGCCCAATCACATCAAAATGCACACCTCTTTTCACCATTTCATCAATAAAAAAAACCGACTCATGGTTTTGTCCACCTAATGCCACATGTAACATCATCACCGTTTCGGGGGCAATTGCTTTTACAGCAGCGGTTCCAGCCATGATTAATTGCGCGAGACTATCGGGGTGACTGATACTTCCTTCTGGCCATACAATACCATGATTGATTTCATTTCCAACTTGAACCATATCTGGAACTGTGCCTTGCTTTTGAAGTGCAGTCATCACTTCTGCTGTATAATTGTACAAAGACTTTTTCAAATCTGTAAAAGACTGCCCTCGCCATGCTGCTGGCTTATATTGCTTACCTGGATCTGCCCAATAATCGCTGTAATGAAAATCAAGCAATAGCTGCAGTCCTGCATCCTTTACTCGCTTAGCCATCTTCAGTGTATTTTCAAGATTACAAAAGCCTTTACCAGGCGAGTAACCACTATCGCGTGCAGGATCGTTAAAAATTCTTAATCGGATATAGTTAAAGCCATGATCTTTTAAAATTTGAATAGCATCTTTCTGAACTCCTTGGTCTGAGAATCGAATACCTTGCGCTTCTAATTCTGGTAAAAAAGAAATATCAGCACCAAGAATATTCCCTGTGGTTCTTGGTAAAGCTGCAACTCCTTTTAAGGAGTAAGTAGGATCTATATGAATGCTTGCTACACTTTCTGGTCGAACAGTAATAATTTCAGTTCCACCTTTCCACAATCCATTTGCACTTGCCTCAAACTTAATCATACCAGCAGTTGTACCTGCCTGAACCAATACTTGCGCATGTCCATTGAATAAACTTCTTTGCCACATTCCATCTTCACATTTATCAGATTCATGACTACTTGGATCTCCATTACCAACCCCAATAATTTTCGCATCACCCTCAACTTTAAATCGAATCATATTATCGGCAGTAGGTACAGTTCGCCCTTCGCTATCAATAGCCGTTATATTAATCACAGACACATCCTCACCATCTGCAATAAGTGTGGTTTTATAAGGTGTAACTACCACTTCAGTTGGCACCCCTGTTGTACTAATTTCTTTAGAGAATATTCTTCCTTGCTTGTATGCAACCGCCTTCACAGTACCAGGCTCATAGTTAACGTTCCACTTTAGATGTCCATTTCTTGGCATTACTTTTTTACCAAGACTTTTTCCATTTAAAAACAACTCAATTTCATCTGCATTGCTGTTCACCCAAATATCTACAGGCTTACCTATTTTAGAAGGCCATTCAGCCCTTGCTTCTGCTAAGTTCCAATGAGGACTAATATGCAACACATCTTTATCAGTCCACCAGCTTTGATAGTAATAATAAATATTTTTAGGAAATCCTGCCATGTCCATAATACCAAAATGAGAATTGATATTCGGCCATTCGTAAGGTGTAGGTTCACCACGATAGTCAAGACCAGTCCAAACAAATCCGCCTAACCAAAAATCATTTTCAGCAGCCAACTTCCACCATTCTTCTGCAGTGCTTGCCCACCATGGTGCAGTAATATCTTGGTCGGGTACATAACCACGAATGGTATCCTTTTTCCAAACACCTCTTGTAGTAACAGTACTTCCCATTTCAGTTCCAATAATGGGTTGATTAGGATGACCACGATGATAATCTGCCACAGCAAATTGTCGATAATTAAAACTTCTTACAGGAATGACCTCATTAATTCCTTTGTAGATGTTTGCTAAATCAGCAGCATAAGTATATGTTCTAGTTGGATCTAATTGAGCGAGTTTTGCACCCATAGTTTGGGTCATGCGCTTACCGTGACTGTTTGTTTGCACCCAACCTTCTTCGTTGCCAATACTCCACATAAAAACACTGGTTCTACTTCTGTCACGTTTCACTAATCTTTCTAATTGTCCTAAATATTCTGGACCAGTATTTAACAAACGTGTTTCATCCATGACCAACATTCCTAAACTGTCGCATGCATCTAATAATTCAGGTGTTGGAGGATGATGGCTGGCTCTGTAAGCATTTACGCCTAATCTTTTTAATAAACTAATTCTATAGTACTGTAAGTAGTCGGGCAATGCAACTCCAATACCAGCATGATCTTGGTGACAGTTCACACCTAAGAGTTTAACATATTTTCCATTAAGAAAAACACCGTTTGCTTTTACTTCAACAGAGCGAATACCATATTTTAATTCCTTCCTATCAACTATTTTACTGCCATCTTTTACTTCAACTACAAGTCGATATAAATAAGGATCATCAATACTCCAAAGCTTTGGTTGGTTAACAACGATTTGTTGTTTTATTTCTGCGCTTCCTACAGCACCCATACGTACCAAAGCATCTTTTGCTACAGTTATACGCTCCCCACTCCTTTGTACTAAATAAGCACTTAGAGTTGCATTTACAGGCAAAGCATGTTCATTAGTTACTGTAGTTTCAATGGTAATTGTTGCTTTGTTATTTGTTAAAAGAGTATGTGCAAAAATCCCATCAGGAGCCACATGCACATTATTGTACTTATGCAACCATACATGTCTATAAATGCCTGCGCCTTCATAAAACCAACCTTCATATTGCGTAGCATCTACTCGTACGGTAATGATATTCTCCTTATCATATCTAATAAAGTCAGTTACATCATAGTGTACTCCTATGTATCCACTTTCATTTCTGCCAATATAAAAACCATTTATCCAAAACTGTGCATTGCGAAATACCCCATCAAATTCAAGTGCAATTCTTCTGCCTGAGTCACTTGCTGGGATGAAAATATTTTTGCGATACCAACCAATACTCGTTTCTGGAAACAAACCGCCAACCGGCTTATATCCATGCGACATCACGTCAAAGTTATTTTTGTAAACAAACGGCAATTCAACAGCCCAATCATGAGGCAAATCAAGCCTTTTCCATGTGGTATCTACGAATGATGGATCAATAGGTGTTCCTTTCGAAGCGCCAGTTTTAGCAAAGCTATTCGCAATACTATAATTAAAATCTTTTTGAGCATTACCTGCATGTCCAAAATGAAATCGCCAGTCTTTATCAATTTTAATTTTTTCTCTTTGAGCAAAAAGTTGAAAGTGAAACCCAATATTAAGAAACAAAAAAATGAGAAGAGCTAATGAATTCTTCATGTTGTTTGATTTATTTTTAGGGCAATAAAAGCTTCAATCCGAAATTGAATTTAATCAGCAAAAGCTGCTAAGGCTGCTGTTGGTTTACCGCTATTATCAAAAGCACCTAAAGTATATCCTTGCCACTGTGCATAGCTCTGAGGCTCCCAATACAAAACTCCAATACCCTTATTATTTCGAACTGCTCGCGTTTTTGAAATTATATCAGTTAAGAAAAGCTTGCAAACATCGGGCTGATCCCATGGCATTCCTACTTCTACTATCATCACTTCCTTATTATAGCGCTCTACTAAATCTGTCATATTTGATTGACATTGATTATTTCTCTGCTGCCAGTTAGAAGCGGTTGGATACAAGGACAATCCAACTACATCAAATTTTGCACCATTACTAATAAGCCCACCAATATTCCATTGATACAAACTATTATCAAATCCATTTGATAGATGCACAATAACGCGAGCGTTGGGGAAAACCGATTTTACAGCATCGTATCCAACGTTTACAAATTGAGCATAAGTTGCCATTCCTCCTTGCGATGCCCTTCCATTAGGCCACAACATACCGTCATTGGTTTCATTGCCAACCTGCACCCATTCAGGCTCTACACCTGCTGTTTTTAATGCTTGAAGTACAGCTTTTGTATGTGTATCTATAGCAGCTCTCAAAGCTTCTACACTAAATGTTGACCAAGCAGCTGGCTTAGTTTGTTTACCCGGATCGGCCCAGCTATCGCTGTAATGAAAATTAATCATTACCCTTAAATTAGCTTGCTTAGCCCTTAAAGCTTTTGCAACTACATCTTGTGTATCATTCCAAGATGGATTGGGATTCACCCATACCCTCAAGCGAATGGTATTCATCCCTAAAGATTTCATTAATGCAAAGCAATCAGTTTCAGCTCCTGCTGCATTATAAAATTTTCTACCCTGCGCTTCCATATGTGTAACCCAACTAATATCGGCGCCCTTAGCAAAAGTGGTTGGTGGAAGGGTCAAAATCGGCGGAGGGGTTGGAGTAGGTGCCGGATCTTGTGCACGTGCGGGTTCATTTGACTTTCCACAAGCTAGGAGAAATATAAAAAGGACTAAATAAAGTTTTAAGGCTTTAAATGATTTGGAATTAGGCAAATACAATCTCATGTATAAAATATCTAGATCATTGAAGTTACAAAATTGTTTTTGTGCGACCTAGCTTATTTACCCTTAAGAGTTGGTGCTTCTTACACTCACATTAAACTATTGTGCAAACCTATATCCCATACCTCTTGCTGAATGGAAAAATGCGGGGTTCTTAGAATCCTGTTCAAAATATTTTCTGAAGTTTAGGATAAAGTTATCAATGGTTCTTGTAGTTGGATAAACTTGATACCCCCACACAACTAATAATATTTTCTCTCTTGTTACAACCTCTCCTTTATTATCAATTAAAAGCTTCAGCAACATGGCTTCACGCTTTGTTAAATTAATTTGTTCTCCTCTAAAATTAATTGCTTGCAGCGATTTAAAATCGATATGATTACCACCAAAAGAATAGGTGTCACCAACTTGTTCTTTAGTTTGCAAGCGCCTACTTTTCTCAATTAATTTTTCTACCCGTAATAAAAGCTCTTCTAAATCGAAGGGCTTTGTCATATAATCATCTGCTCCTTTCTTTAGGCCTAATACTCTATCAGCACTTGTATTTTTTGCACTGAGCATAAGAATAGGCATTTCTTGGTGACTTACACGAAGTGTTTCTGCAACACTAATTCCATTTACCTCAGGAAGCATGATATCAAGTATCAACAAATCAAAGTATTCTTGCGTAACTAATTGTAAGGCCTCTGCCCCATCAAAAGCAGAAACAACTGCATACCCTTCCATTTCAAGATTTAACTTGAGCGCTTCATGCAAATGCACTTCATCTTCTACCAATAAAATATTGCCTTTATTATTACTCATGTTGTATTAAATCGAACTACAAAATTACTACCTCCGCACTGATGTTCTGTCACACGAATGTCTGCTCCGTGGTCTTCAGCAATTTTTTTGCACAAATACAACCCTAGACCAGTTCCTTGGGTTGTTCTTACTCCTTCATCTCCACCTCGATAGAATTTCCCAAAGATTGCTTCCCTTTCAACTAATGGAATGCCCTTTCCTTCATCCCAAACTTGTAATACAACGTAATGAGCATCTTGATTTAATTCAATACCAATTCTACCAGTTTTAGGACTGTACTTAAGTGCGTTGTCTAATAAATTGTTGACCAATATTTCAATTAGCAATATTTCACCATTTACAAAAATTTCATCGCCAATATTCCCTACAATTTGTCGTGCTGGAAATCTTGTTTGATACTGCTTGAGAATACTTGCAATCATTTCACTCATATTGAACTCTTGAAAATTTACTGTGTACTGTCCAGCCTCTAGTTGAGCCGAGAGTAAAATGTTATTGCAAAGAGTGTTTAACCTATTGGCTTCCGATAAAGTATTTTGAATAAGTTTTTGTTGTTTTTCTTCATCCAACTTTCGTTTTTGTAGGGTCTCTAAATTAAGTCGTGTTACAGCAATTGGCGTTTTCAGTTCATGAGTTACAGCCATCATAAAGTTCTGCTGTTGTTTGGATAGCCGAAGTTGTTTGCGAGTAGCCCTATACACAAATACTGCTCCCAATAAAATGAACATCATGAAAGTGATTCCCTCACCCAAGTATTGTGCAGTCTTTCGTTTATTTGCTGCCAGAACTGCTTCTTTTTTTTGAACATATTGTGGGTCAGACTCTGTTAAGCCTGCCAACCTTATTTCAGTAATTTGTGTGTTCTGACGCTCCAAGGCTACCAACCACCAAACCAGTGCAGCGATACTATAGAGCAGTACCAGCCAATATACCAAGGTAATTACTGCTAAATTTCTGGCTGGTGATTTTTTCATGGCTGAACTTTTTCAACTCGAATACCAGCCATCATTATATAGCGAAGAGGATCTTCGCGCATGACTTGTTTTAATCGAAACTTATACACTCCTTTTCTCAAATACAAAGGCTGTTCATTATATCTTATACGATGTTCAGCAATATCATCTACTCTATTTCCTAGCCATCGTAAGTTATCGGCTAAAACGAATTCTCGTACAACTTGATAGCTTGAATCAGGTGTATTGAAATTAGTTTCAATCCAGATATTTTTATATGCATACGCGTTTTCATGCCTCAACACCAAAGAAATACGATAAGGCTGTGTAGTATCAGTTATCTCAAATTGTACAGAAACCGTATCTCTGCTATCCCACTGATGCGTAGAAAAAAAATGATGTTTTTCATACACATCTAAGGTGGTGCATGAATTAAACCCGATTGTACATATTACTAGTAAAACAAAACTCCACTTCATACTACAACACATTTAAAACTTGCTCTTTAGCCTTTTCTAATTCATCTTTCATTTTTACCACCCATTGCTGTATATCTGCATCGTACGCTTTTGATCCAGTGGTATTGATTTCTCTCCCAATTTCTTGCAGTAAAAAGGAAAGCTTTTTCCCCTTCGACATTTCCTTTTCTCCTAGTAACTTTTTGAAATATGCACAATGGTTATTTAAGCGAACCTGTTCTTCACTAATATCCATTTTTTCGATATAATAAATGAGTTCTTGTTCAAGTCGGTTAGCATCATAGTTATCTTTCCCTACAGCATCTTCCAATAGTTTCTTCAAACCTTCTTTCATTTTTTCTCTTCTAATGGGCTCTAGTTGTTGAATTTCTTGTTGATACAGTTCAATGTTTTTAATTCTGAGCTCGAGATCTTCCTGCAATGACTTGCCCTCTGCTTTCCTATGTTCCTGCAAATGATGGATAGCAGTTTGAACAATTTTTTGAAATTCAAACCATTCATCTTCCTTTAATATATCTGTACTATTAACAACAACTTCTGGAAGTTTTAAAATGGCTGGTAAAAGGTGACTGGTATCTAGTTGAAGCTCTTTAGCAGTCGATTCAAGTGCTTGATAATAACTTTTAAGTAACTCTGTATTAATGGTAACAGGTTTATTAGAACCACTTTGACGAATATGAATATTACACTCTACGCTACCTCGCTCAAGTTGTAAGTTAATAAGGTTACGAATATCAATTTCATAAGGCTTGAGAATGGATGGCACCATCATGCGCAAGTCGAACTGTTTTCCATTTAAAGAACGTACTTCTACCACAACTTGCCGATCGCCCAAAGAAGATTCAGCCCTTCCATACCCAGTCATTGAATACATCATACCATTAAATTATCTGTAAAAGTACTTGAATTCAGGGCAAAAAAAACTCCGAAGTTACCTTCGGAGTTTGAATAATAAGTAAGTTATACTTAGAGCGCAGTCAAAGTATAACGATATGTGAAGAAATTCACAGTTATACGATAATTACCTGTAGTTGCAGGAGCTGGCATATCAGCACCTTCTGGAGCCATAGGGCCACCTAATCCAATATTTGGTGCAGCACCATTCACAGCACCAAATTTGCGACTCCAGTCACCATTGGTTGGCAAGAAAAGGTATTTCTCACCAGCTGTTAAGCGCAGTGAAGCAATCTGGAATTCAGCTGAATTCAAACGAGTAAATTGCTGAGCCGGAGTAGGAACAGGGTTATTCCATCCTCCAGGAGTTGCACCACCCACAATAAACAAATTTGTTGGTAATCCATGCTGTTCAGCAAATGGAGTTACACTAAATGTACCCGCTTGGAAATCCATACGTATGCGATACAAACCTGGCGTCGTAGTTGGACTTGGGAAATTATCCCCACCGCCTACACCTGGTGCATAATAAGCAAATGAACCACCGTTAGCAATACCAGGGGCACTTCCATTGGTAAGTGCATATTTCTGATCCCAGCTTCCGTTAATAGGTAAAAGCAAATAGCTTCCACCTTTCAAATTAAATACACCGCCCCAAGTAGTTTCATCTATTCTTGCTAATTCCTGAGAAGGTGTAGGAACTGGATTATTCCATCCACCATCAGTAGCATCACCAACGATGAAAACACGTCCACTTGTTGGTAATGGAATACGAGGAGGAATACGATAAGGTGTAGCAGCAACACGAATTACATTCGAAATGAGTCTTTCATTGTTGTTACCATGAGAAGAAATCACTCTAATATCAATTGCTCGAGCCACATTAAATGGCAAGCCGAAAGACAGAAGCAAGTTGTTGAATTCTTTGTTCAACCAACGCAAACTGTTTACTCCTGTTACTGTAAATTCAACCGGATTACGGAAGAAATTACCGTTGATTGTATCAACCTGAACAACAAATCTAACTGTTGCAGGGTCTACTGAGTAACGGGGATTTGTCCAGTTTAACGTCAACACTGAATTGTTGCTATCAGCAGCGGCTGGCGCAAATGTGGTTGAAGTAATTGATAATACCGGAGCGTTTCCGTCTACGAAGTTGGGCAATACATTCCCACCTTCTATATTCTTTACACAGGCAGTCATTAGCATCATTACAGAAGCTAAGAGGAGCAGCCCGAATTGTTGGATTTTTTTCATCATTTCCAATTTTTAAATGATTAAAGTCTTACCACGGTAAACGTACCGGTTTGGAAATCAAAAGTTAATCTATGAGTTCCACTTGTTGGTGGTGCTAAAAAGTCACCACCTTCCTGACGAAACTCACCTCCAAATGGATCATTGGTGTTATTTCCGCCTATTGTACCATACTTAGCCCACTGACCATTGGTTGGCAAAATCAAATATGAACCACCGCCAGTTAATGGTAAAGTAATTTGATACAATGTTGGAGATACTCTTGTTAATTGTTGAGAAGGAGTAGGAACAGGATTATTCCAACCACCAGGAGTAGCATTACCTACAATAAATAATTGATCAGTTGTAGGAGTTGGAACTTTTGGCGGTGGCGCAAATGGAGTTGCTGTGAAATTAATCACATTTGAACGCAATCTGGCAGCAGATGGATTGTTATTCAAGTTCGCTGTTACACGAGCTTGCATAGTGTAAGTGCGGCCAAAAGTAAGTCGCATATCATTCCCTAAAATTCCATTTAGCTCACGCTCAGTAAATAAGCGATCTAAATTTCCTTGTAAGGTGGTTTGAAAGCGACGAGCACTGCTGAAGTTACCACCCAAAGTATCTAACTCTAGTGTGTACACAACATCAGCTGTACTTATACCAGTGTTTAATCTGTAATCAGGGTTGGTCCATCTGAAACGAATGGCAACAGATTCCTCTGTAGCAGGCGTTAAACGAACTGCAGTAGTAGTAGCCGAAAGTATCGGAGCCGTACCACCTTCAAAAACTACCCTTGTGTCGTTTTTCTCACAACCGGTTAGGACCAACACTACCAGGCCCAATAATCCGGATGCAAACGATTTGAAAGTTGGTTTCATAATACGCATGTTTTATTTTGAATTAATAGCCCGGATTTTGCACCAGGTTTGGATTGGTTGTTAAATCAGATGATGGTATTGGATATAATCTTCTGAAAGCAGGAACACCTGTACCAGAAGGAACACCACCTTTCCATGGCCATAGATAAGTTGATTCAGTGAATCTATTGAAACGAATCAAGTCGGTACGACGGTGACCCTCCCAATATAATTCCCTTGCTCTTTCATCAATGATAAAATCTAAGTTCAATTGTGAAGGCCCAATATTACCGTTTGTATTCCCGTAAGCACGTTGACGTAAAGCATTCATGTAAGTTAGTGCTTGCGCTGAAGTACCTGTTGTTGCACCTCTTAATACAGCTTCAGCATAAATCAAATGCATTTCTGCTAAACGGAAGATTGGAAAATCAATATCTACCCAGTTTACAAAATTAGCTGGACGAACACCTGCTCTATTAACATTACGATATTTGGTAATTGCAAAGCCATCACCAAATTCAGCAATATTATTAATATCGAGGTTTTGCTGGAAGAATTGTGCTCTTCTATCTGCTGCACCCGTGAAATCAGGGAACAATTCAGGAATTCTGCGGGTTGTGCGAATACCACCCCAACCACCATTAATTCCAGACAAAGACGCGTTCATTGCACCACCTACCGAAGCGTGGGTTAAGAATGTTGTACCACCCCAGTTACGTGTTCTTTCTCCATCATAGTTTAATGTTAAGATAAACTCACTTGTGTTTAAGTTGTTATCAGCGAGCATCAAATGTCTATAGTCACCAATTAATGAATAACCAGCATCAATGACTCTTCTTGCTTGCGTAGCTGCTTCGTTAAAATTCGGCGTACCAGTATAAACACCTGCATTTAAATAAATACGAGCTAACAATGCCCAAGCCGCTGCTTTATCAGCACGACCATATTCATTGGTTCTTGCATTTGCCAACGCTGGTTCAATAGCTTTCAATTCTGCTTCAATGAAAGCATACAACTGAGCTCTCGTTCTCATAGGAGGAGGTGTAGAACCCAATGGAGTATTTTCATCGGTGAAAGGAAAACTTCCGTATAAATCCATTGCTGCCCAATAAGCATAAGCACGCATAAAACGAGCTTCTGCACGGAAGGTTGCAACAGTGGCTGCATCGTTACCAGTAATACCTCTGCGCGATAATCTATCAGGAGCAGACTCACGAATGAATTCGTTGCTCAATGTAATAGAATAAGCAAGACGATAATACAACCCAGTTAACATTGGATTAGTAACAGTCCAGTTCATGTTATGGAAGTCGCGTATACCTGGGTCACCCCAACCTACCACAGCTTCATCGGTAGAAAGCACTTGCGCTTTCCAAAATAGTCTTAAGAAATCAGATGTACCTTCATCAATACCTTGTACATCGCCTTGTCCGTCAGGACCAGCATTTCCAGTAAGTGCAAAAGATCCATAGACTTTTGCAAGCACTTGCTTGTATCCTGTTACTGAGGAATAAACAGTCTCAGAAGTTACATCAACTTCTGGCTTGATATCCCATTTTTTACAGGATGCTAACCCCAGTACTAGTAGCAGTGCCAAGGTCATCATTTGTATGGTTAATCGCTTCATAGCTCTTAAAATTTAATAATTAGAAATCAAGATTTACTCCCAACACGAACATTCTTGGACGTGGGTAAAGGTTATTATCAATACCACCAGCAATTTCAGGATCAATACCACTGTATTTAGTGATGATGAATGCATTCTGAACGTTTGCAGTAATACGAAGGTTCATATTCTTTCCAACCTTACCAGCATTATATGCCAAGTTAATGTTATCCATTCTTAAGAAGGATGCATTCTCGATCCAATAATCTGATAACAATTGTTCTACATTATTGGTTGTGAAACCTGTATTTCTGATATTATACAAAGCATTGGTTAAAAATCCGTTTGGATCAAATACTGTGAAAGAAGTGCTTCTACTAGCAGCCACATTGTTAAACATATAGTTGCCAATCAAACCACGCATTACAAAACCTGCACTCCATTTGCCCCAACTTACGTTAGATGTGATACCAACAATGGCATCTGGTTCAGCAGATCTGAAACGATATCTGTCACGCTCATTGATAATACCATCACGATTTCTATCCTCGAACATGTTTTCAATTGCACGACCATTTCTGTCATATACTTGACGGTGTACAAAGAATGTATTTGGACGGAATCCAACTGTATTGATTAATGCTGTGTTACCAGTACCACCAGCTACTCCACCAAACTGAACACCTAAGAAGTTAGGATCTGTAAAGCGAGTAAGTTGTTTGATTTCGTTACCCAAGAAAGTAAGATTGAATCCTAAATCCCAAACAACATTTTTTGTTTTAACTGGAACAGTATTCAACGTAAATTCAAAACCTCTTGTGTCTAGTTGACCAACGTTGGTTGTTAACTGATTACTGAAATTGGTACCAGCAGGGATAGGAATTGTATTCAACAAATCAACATTCTGCTTGAAGAAATATTCAACCGAACCGCTGATTCTATTATCGTACAAACTGAAGTCAAGACCCACATTCCAGCTACGTAATTCTTCCCACTTAATGTTTGGATCGTATGCACCTGGACGGAACATTTGGAAGAATTGGTTACCAAATTGGTATTGTGCAGTAGCGTTACTAATCGCATAAATTGGTAAGAATGGAAAACTACCAAAAATTGCTTGGTTACCATTCACACCATAAGCAGCTCTTAACTTTAAGTCATTTACAACTTTAGAATTCTTCAAGAAATCTTCTTCACTAATTCTCCATGCAGCAGCCAATGATGGGAAAGTACCCCAACGAGCAGGATCACCTTTCAATCCAAAGCGAGTAGATCCATCTTGACGCACTGTTGCAGTTAAAATATACTTCTCATTAAATGTATAAATCAAACGAGCCCAATAAGACATTAAAGAGTTTTGTCCAGGTTCAATTAATCTACCTGCAAAAGCAACTGGCGTTCCATTAGCACGTAAGTCTGGGAAGGTATCTTGCTGTACTCTAAAGTGCTGAAATGAATAACCCGCAGTTAAATCAATTTTGCTTTTAATACCGCGTAGGTTTTTGGTATAGTTCAAGTAGAAATCAGTAACAGTGTTGGTGTTATTACGGTTATATTGGTTGTTAACACCACCACGCTGATAATCTTGGGCTGCACTATCTGGAACAAATATGGTTCCTTTACCACGAGCAAGATCATAACCTAAATTCAGATTGGCTCTTAACTCAGGTAAGAAGTGAAATTTATAGTCGAACTGGATATTACCAATACTACGCATCACTTCACTACGATCATCACGTAACATTAATAAACCCACAGGGTTTCTTGTCGAAAGTTGGTTTGGCTGGTTACCCAATAACCATTCTCTGTATCCACCAAAACGATTATTACCTGAAAGAACAGGTTGAGTTGGGTCAAATGCTACGGCCGAACCAATTGCACCTTGGTTTGCAAAGCGCGTATTAGTCATGGCACCCTTTAAATTAAGGTTAACTTTCAAGTGATTATTTAAAAAGCTTGGGCTTAAATTAACAGCCAAAGTTGTACGCTGTAAATTATCTGTCTTTAAAACACCATCTTGATTCAAATAACCCAATGATATGCGATATGGCATATTCAATGATTTCAAAGAACCACTTACACTCAAGTTATTATCGGTCATAATAGCGGTACGATAAATCTCATCTTGCCAGTCAGTATTTGCATTTCCTAGAAGTGCAATTTGGTTTGCATTTCCATTTTGTCTAACAAAACTGCGGAAGTCGTCTGCACTCATTACATCCACTTTATTTGCAACTACTGAAGCTGCTAATTGCGTGCTAAAGCTAAACTGAGGTTTACCGCTTTTTCCTTTTTTAGTTGTAATGATAATTACACCATTCGATGCTCTTGAACCATAAATGGCAGCAGCAGATGCATCTTTCAACACGTTGAAAGACTCAATATCGTTCGGGTTAATTAAACTTAAAGGATTTGCAGATCCAGCAATATCAGATTCATCTACAGGAACTCCATCAATTACAATCAATGGGTTGTTAGAGGCAGCTAATGATGAACCACCGCGGATTAAGATACGAGATCTTGATCCTGGTGCACCACCTCCTGGAGTAATTTGAACACCCGCAACTTTACCGTTGATCAACTGTTCTGGTGATACAATTGGACCCTTAACAAAGTCCTTTGAAGTAATTGATACCGCAGCACCTGTTACATCCTTTTTGCGCTGTGTACCATAACCAATTACTACTACTTCAGAAAGTGCAGCATTGGTTTCTTTTAATTCAATATCCAAAGACCCAGCACCTACAGGTACTTCTTTGGATTCATAACCTACGGAAGTGATTACTAGGGTTGTTGCTGTAGCAGGAACACGAAGCGAAAAGCTACCGTCAGGACCTGTTGCAGTTCCACCCTTGCCACCCTTCACCGTTACAGAAGCGCCTATTACAGGACTTCCATCTTTGGAGCTGGTTACTTTACCAGTAACCACTTTGTCTTGGGCAAAAACGGTCGTAACCAAAAACAGCATCACTGCGGTTAATGCGCCAAGCAGTCGTTTAAAGTTCATAATCGAAGTTTTACTAATGGTGAGCAAATTGTTTGTTTATGTTGATTGTTTAGATCCTAGGGTTTTGTTTTTCTTCTACAAGCATGGCAAGCGGCTCACGTTTAAATAGACAATACGCACTCTTTCTTTGCTGCATCATTTTATCTATTTATCATCAACTTCTCTGTTCTCTGTTTGCCCTGACTTACAAATCTTACTAAATACATACCACCATTAGATACTTTGTGCAACACTTCTTGTCCAGCAATTAAACGATGCACACCACGTACTCTAAATCCAGAGAACATGTTGGCAAGTAGCTGGCCTTGCATATCCAATAATTGTATTTGTATTTGAGCAGATTCTTTCATTTCATATTCAATCACAACCTGACTACGAGCAGGATTGGGATACAATTGTACAGGCATCTCTAAAGCAACAGGTCTTACAGTAGGTAATGCTGTTGTGATGGTTTGCCTTGCATTCTTATCTGTATACACCAATACTTGTCCAGGTGCTAATGATAATGCTTGAGGAGAACCAGTTGTACTTAGGGTTCCTTCCTCTAAATAATTAAACCATGTGCCAGCAGTTGGGAATGTAATATTGGGTGCAGCAGAAGTAAGACCAAAGTTTCCTACTACCATTACTCGCAATGAATCACTATTAACCGACAACCACTTTACCGCACCATTCAAACTATGCGAAACTGTGCTTCCAGGAATACTCATCATAAACGTTGGAGCGTACCTTGGATTCATCCTTAGCTTAATCATTTGAGCATACACATTGTATAACGCAGCTCTTGCAGCTATTTGTTGATAATCCCATCTAGCAGGCTTAGGATTGGTTCTGCAATTATTGTTGATAGTACCATCTTCACAACGGTTAATTGAAAGATCATATCCCAATTCACCAAATTGCCATAACAACTTTGGTCCAGGCATTACAGCCCAAAAAGCAGTTGCAGCTCCAAACCTCGATAATGCCACATTTAAACTACGAACATTATGACCAGCATTTGAATTATTACCGTTCTGAACAGCATCAAAAAT
>ERZ1066133.550-NODE-550-length-15864-cov-10.792776_pt1 | contig 15864 bp, 10 predicted proteins | sample MGYA00382780_ERZ1066133 | MGnify/ENA primary metagenome ERZ1066133 (study PRJEB33369, sample SAMEA5778363) | biofilm metagenome | biome: Industrial cooling water; feature: Water cooling tower basin; material: Biofilm | place: United Arab Emirates | collected...
GCGCCGCGGCGCTCAAGCGGGCAGCAGCCCCGGGGCTTCCAGCAGCCGGTTCTCGCGCCCGTCGTGGACCGCGAAGGTCGCGCTGCCGCGCAGGCAGGCGGCCCCGTAGGCGCCGTCCTTGCGCAGGGCGTACACGACCAGCTGGAAATTCGGCAGGCCGCGGGCGTCGAGCAGGTGCGGGCGGCGCGTGCGCGCGACCACGCGCTCGAGCAGGTGGAAGCAGGCTTCGGTGGGGGACAGCCCGCGCTCCATGGCGCTGACGATCGTGTGCGCGCCGCAGTTCTCGATCATCGCCTCGCCGCGCCCGGTGCCGCCGGCGGCTCCCACGGCGTTGTCGCAATACATGCCCGCGCCGACGATCGGCGAGTCCCCGACGCGGCCCGGCAGCTTGTAGGACATCCCGCTGGTCGAGGTGCACGCGGCCAGGTCGCCGTTGGCGTCGACCGCCGAACAGTGGATCGTGCCGGTGGTGTAGGGCACCGGCCGCTCGCCGCGCGAGTGCAGCACCTGGCTGTCGTCGAGCCAGTCGTCGTTCGGGTTCAGGTTCGCCTTCCAGGCCAGCCAGGCCTCGCGCGCCGCTTCGGTCAGCAGGTTTTCCTCGCGGAAACCGAGCGCCAGGGCGAAGCGCTTGGCGCCCGCGCCGACCAGCATCACGTGGTCGGTGCGCTTGAGCACCGCCAGGGCCACCTGCGCCGGGTTGCGGATGCCCTCCAGCGCGGCCACGGAGCCGGCGCGGTGGCTCGGTCCGTGCATGACCGAGGCGTCGAGCTGCACCACGCCCTCCTCGTTGGGCAGGCCCCCGAGCCCGACCGACATGTCGTTCGGGTCGTCCTCGACGCGGCCCACGCCGGCCACGATCGCATCCAGCGCGTCGCTGCCGGCGCGCAGCAGCTCCATGGCGCGCTCGGTGGCCGGCAGGCCGTTGCCGGAGGAGATCGCGCACACGCCGCGGTGGGCGGCCCCCTCCTCGCTGCTGGCCCGGCGCGGCAGCGGGGTCGGCGCGGAGTCGCCCTGGGCGCGGCAGGCGGGGCTGAGCGAGAGGCCGGCGAGGCCGCCGGTGAGCGTGAGCAGGGTGCGTCGATCGAGGGGCATCGGGGAGCGGGGCCTGGGGAGGGCGCCAGCATGGCGGGATGGGATGGCCCCCTCAATGCCCTGTGGGCCTGCCGCGGCCCGGCCGGGCCCGGCCCGGGGCTTGTAGCGCGCCCTGTTCGCTGGCGAGATGCCCGCCCCCGGCGCACCGCCCGGCCGGGGAGGCTCCCCCCCAGCCGCCCCGTTTCTCCCCCCGCGCCGCCCCATGGACCTGCGCCTGCTGACCGACAGCATCACCAACCCGACCCTGTTGTTCTTCCTGCTGGGCGTGTTCGCCAAGCTGGTCAAGAGCGATCTCGAGGTCCCGGCCAACAGCGTCAAGTTCATCTCGCTCTACCTGCTGTTCAGCATCGGCTTCAACGGCGGCCGCGAGCTGTCCCACAGCACGATCGATACCACGATCCTGCTCTCGGTCGTGTACGGCATGGGCGTGGCCGCGCTGATCCCGCTGTACCTGTTCTTCCTCCTGGAGCGGCGCCTCGGGCCCCAGAACGCCGGCGCGGTGGCGGCCGCCTACGGCTCGGTCAGCGCGGTCACGTTCGTGGCCGCCACCAGCTTCCTCGAGGTGCGCGGTCTCGGCTTCGGCGGCCACATGGTGGCGATCATGGCGCTGATGGAAAGCCCCGCCATCGTGGTCGGGATGCTGCTCCTGCAGCGCCGCGAGCCGGGCGGGTCGGCCGCTTCCCTGGGGCATGTGCTGGTGCACTCCCTGACCAACGGCTCGGTGCTGATGCTGCTCGGCAGCCTGGGCATCGGGCTGGTCGCCGAGGAGCACCAAGCCGCCGGCATCGCGCCCTTCACCACGGATATCTTCAAGGGCTTCCTGGCGATCTTCCTGCTCGAGATGGGCATGGTCACGGCGGGCCGCTTCGCGGCCTTCCGGCGCCACGGCGCCGCCGCCAGCTTGGTCGCGGTGCTGGCGCCGCTGTTCAACGGGACCCTGGTGGCCTGGAGCAGCGGCTACGTGACCAGCGAGGTCGGCGACCGCTTCATGTTCGCGGTCCTGGCGGCCAGCGCCAGCTACATCGCCGTGCCGGCGGCCATGCGCCTGGCGGCGCCCAAGGCCGACCCGGGGCTCTACATCCCGATGGCCCTGGGTCTGACCTTCCCGTTCAACATCACCCTGGGGATGCCGATCTACCTCAGCATCGTGCAGGCCGCCTGAGGCTCTGAGCGCGCCCCGCGGCGCGCTCGGTCGCTGCTCACCAGCCGAGCGCCAGGCGGGCCGGGGCCGAGAGGCGCGGGTCGGCGCGCTGCTCGAGGCCGGCCCACAGGTCGCGGGCGCTGCGCGCGACGCGGCCTTCGAAGCGGCGCTGGCCGTCGACCCACACCTCCACCGGTCGGTCCAGGTCGAGCAGGGCGTCGTCGAGCCAGAGCTCCAACGCGGCGAGCCCCGGGGTCTGCACCTCGACGCGCTGGCCGAGGACCTGCGCCTCGAGGCGCTGGCCGGGCGCGGCCAGCTCCGCCGGCAGGCCCAGCCAGTAGGCCCGCGAGTGGGTCACGTCGTCCTGCAGCCAGACCACCCGGCGCGGCCAGGAGCGGCGTGCGAAGGCCGCCATCCAGGGCAGGGCCTCGGCGTCCCGGCGCTGCATCCAGTGCCCGAGGCCCGGGTAGATGCGCACGAAGTGGGGATACTCCCCGGGATGTTCCTGGGCCAGGGCGGCCAGGCGCTGGGCGCGCTCCGCAGCCACGGCCGCGCGGCCGTAGGCCTGGTCCTCGGCCCCCATCAGCAGCGCGAAGGGCAGGTTGGAGAGGCCGTCGAGCTGGGCCTCGTTGGGGTGCCCAGCCATCATCGCGGCGGCCGCGAAGCGATCCGCAAGGCGCGGGGCCAATTGCCAGACGCCGTCGCCGCCGGCGGAATAACCGAGCAGATAGACCCGCTCCGGATCGACCCCCTCCAGCACCACGAAGTTTTCGATCAGCCGGGTCAGCAGCCCGTCCACGTGCGCTTCATGCCACAGGTTCCAGGTGTCGCTGGGCGCGCGCGGCGCCACATACCAGCCCTCGGCCGGCTCGTACAGGCCGATCTGGTTCTGCCACTGCTGGTCGTTGACCTCGGCCGGGGCGCCGCCGCCGCCGTGCAGCGAGATCCACAGGGAGCGGGCGCCGAAGGGGGCCTCCCCGAAGCGGCGCTCCTTCCAGCGCAGCGTGCGGTCGCCGAGGGTCAGGGCGCGCGCCTCGCGCTCCGCGGCACGGGCCGCTGCCAGCTCGCGGCGGCGCAGGTCCCACAGGCGCTGCTTGGCGCGGGCGGCCTGCGCGGCGCTGAGCGGGGTCGCCGGGGCCGCTCCGCGCTCGGCCGGCGCGGCGCTGAGCCAGCGCTCGAGCTCCTCCTCGGCCGGCGGCAGCTCCTCGAGCGCCTCCCAATCGAGGTCGAGCGTCGCCGGGCCTTCGGCGCCCAGGGCCAGGGGCGCCCGGCGCCAGCGCTCGCCGTGGCCGCACAGCAGCGTGCCCACCTGCCCGGCCGGCAGCTCGAAGCGCAGCAGGTCGTTGAGGTCGCTGCGCCCGGCGCGCGTGCGCCCGCGGCCGAGCTCGGCCCCGTCCGCCGCCAGCACCACCACCTCGGCCTCGATGCGCTGGCCTGCGGCCCGCGCGCGCAGCCCGAGCTCGATCCCCGCCCGCGGCGCCGCCGGGCGCGCGTAGCGCGCGGTCACGTCGACCGCGGCCACGGCCTCCGAGCGCGGATCCCAGGCCAGCGGGAAGTGCAGCCCGCGGCGGCGCCAGGCGCTGGCGTAGATCCTGTGTTCGGGTCGCTCGGGCAGCGCGGCGGCCGCATCGGCCACGAACCAGCCCCGGTCGAGGCCGGCCGGGTCGTACTCGTCGGCGCCGGTGAAGTGCCAGTCGCCGTCCCAGATCTCGACCCAGGTGTGGTTGCCGCGGCCGTTGCTCCACAGCGGCGTGCCCGCCGCCCGGGCCGGGATGCCGACCGCGCGGCAGGCCTGCACCAGCACGATCGAGAGCCCCGTGCAGGTGGCCTTGCCCTGCTCGCGCGACTCGCGGAAGGACTGGTTGGGCCGCTTGCGACCGGTGTCGTAGTGCAGGCCGATGGCGTTGAACAGCCCGGCGTTGAGGGCCTGGGCCGCCTGGCTCGCGCTGCGGGCTTGCGCGACCAAGGGCCGCGCCAGGGCCAGGAGTTCGGCGCGCCAGGGGTGGCGCGGCTCATCGAGCACCGCGTAGGGCAGCACGTCCTCGAGGAAGCGCTCCTCGGGCAGCGCCGCGGCCCAGGGGAACTCGGCGCGGGCCGCGAAGGCCAGCTCCAGGTTCTCGATCAGGAACTCCTCCGGCAGGGCGCCGCGGTCGGCGGCGGGCATGTGTTCGATCAGGAACAGCGCGGCGCGCTCGCCGGGCGCGCCGTGGCGCGCGCGCGCCGCGTCGAGCAGCGCTTGCTCGGGGGTCCGCTCGCCCTGGAACAGGAACAACGCTGCTGCCGCTAGAAGCATGGGATAGAGCCTGGCCCATGCGCGCCCTGCGCGCCAGTCCCTGCTTCAGGGGCGCCCGGGCGGATCCCCGGCGGCCTCGGCTTCGGGTGTCGTCTCGAGGCTGGCCAGGATCGGGCGTTCGAGGGCGCCCGCGGCCGGCCGCACGGCGACCACCCGGGAACCGAGCCCCTCGGGGGCCGCCGGGACCGGCACCTCGCGGCGGCGCGCCGTGAGCAGGATGCCGAGGCACAGCAGCCGCAGCCCGCTCGAGAGGCCGAAGAGCAGGAAGAAGGTTGCGGTGTCCGCGCCCTGGGCCGCCAGGATCCATCCGCCGAGCAGGGCCCCGCTGGCCTGGGAGCCGGCGTGGGCCACGTTGAACAGGGCCAGGACCGCGGTGCGCTCGCGGCGTGGGATGGCCTCGAACAGGAGCAGCATCTGGGCCAGCTCCAGGGCGCCCCAGGCCATGCCGGTGTAGAGCTGGGTGGCGAACAGCCAGGGCAGCTCGCCGCTGACGATCCACAGAGCGGCGGTCGGCACGATGCCGCAGGCCCCGAGCCAGAGCAGGCGCCAGACGCCGTGGCGGCGGGCGTACTCGCCGAGGTGCGGGCTCATCGCCACCCGCGACAGGTAGGCCGTGCCCATCAGGCCCATGTAGGTGGCGTAGGAGAAGTCGAGCTCCTCCAGCATGTAGGCCGTGAAGTAGGGCCCCGAGAGCTGCACCGCCACCTGCATGGCCATCAGGTAGAGCAGGAAACGCGCGTCGGAGGCCTTGAGCAGGTGGCCGAGCACGCGCCGCGCGCCCAGGGGCTCGAGCTCCGCGCGCAGGGGCGGCTGCTCGCCGGTGCGCGCCAGCAGCACGCACGACAGGCTGCGCAGCAGCCCGGCCAGCCCGAACAGCACCGCGTACGGCCAGGTGCCGACCCCGGCGGGGCGGGCCTGCTGCAGGAACAGGCCGCCGCACAGCAGCCCGGCGAACACCGCCGCCTGGGTCAGGCGCGTGCGCCGTCCGAAATAGCGCGCCCGGATGCGCCGCGGCACGCGCGTCTCGATCCAGGCGTTCCAGGCCGGCCCGGTGGCCAGTCCCCCGGCCCAATACAGCGCGGCCAGGGCGAAGGCCAGCGCCGCCGGGGTGCGCTCGGACCAGGCCGCGGCGGCGAGGCCGAACAGGGCCGCCGCCTGCAGGGCCGCGCACAGCACCACCCACGCGCGCCGCGAGCGCAGGCGCCGCACCGCCCGCGTCGAAGCCAGCCCCAGCAGCGCTCCGGCCACCATCGGCACCACCGCCACCAGTCCCGAGATCTGCGCGCCCAGCCCGCAGGCCAAGACGAAGGCTGCGATCCAGGTCTCGCCCAGGCCGACCATGGCGCTGAACACCAGCCCGTCGACCGTGATCAGGCGCAGGTCGCGGCGCAGGAGCGGGCTTCGGCTGGACACGGGGGCGCCCCTGGCTCGGGGTCTTCGGAAGCTGGTGATGGGGGGTGCCCGCAGGCAGGCCGCCGCGCGCTGGGAACGGCTCGGCCCGCGGCTCGGGACCTCCAGGGGGCCCCTGCGCCCGCCGCCGACCGCGCCGCCAGCGGGGTGCGGCGGCGCGATCGGCGGCGGGGCTCGAGGACCTCGGGAAGGTCCTCCGGGGTGTTCCTGAAGGCTCCCGGGCATCCGGGCAGGGCGCGCTGCCCGCGCGGGATTCCGAAGCCCGAATTTGGGGGCCGCCCAAGGTAGCGCCCGGGCCCGCATCCCCGGCGCGCCGCCGGGCGCGCGCTTCCCGAGCCCGGCCTGCGCCCGCGGGTCCCCAGCCGATCGTCCGGCCGGCGGCCGCCGACCGGGCCCAGGGTCCGCCGGCGCTGCACGGCGCAGCGCGCCGCCGCGGCCGCCGGGCCGCGCGCGCACCGGGGCGGGGGGCCGATGGTTCCCAGCGGGCTGCGCCCGGCGTACAAGGGTCGCCCAGCCCCGCCCCGACCATGCCGAGCCCGTCCCTTCCGAGCCTGCGCCTCGCCCTGCTGATCCTGACCTCCGGCCTGGCGCCGGGCGCCCCCAGCGCGGCCCTGGCCCTGGGCCTGGTGCCGCAGGGCGCCGAGCGCCAAACGAGCCCCGCACGGCTCCTGACGCTCGAGGACGTGCTCGCCCCCGCGGGCCAGCCCGGACCCTTGCCGCGCGTGCGCTTCGGGCCCGATGGCGCCGTGTTGGTCGGCTCGGGGCCGGAGCAGCGCCGGCTCGATCTCGAGCGCGGCGAGCTGCTGCCGCTGCCCGCCGCCGCGCCGGAGGCCGCGGCGGCGGAAGCGGTCGGCGAGGCCGACGGCGAGGTCGTCGAGGCCGCGCCCGGGCGCCCCTGGCGCCTGCGCGAGGGACGCATCGAGGTGGCGCGCAGCGGCGATCAGGGCCGGGTGCGCTATCTGCCCCTGGACGTGCCCGCCGGGGAGGCCGCCGAAGTCTCCGCCGACGGCGCCGGCCAGCGCCTGGCTTTCGTGCTCGGCGGGGACCTGTGGGTCGCGGGTTTGGCGGCCAGCGACGCGCCCAGGAATCTGTCCGGCGATGGGGACCCCGAGCTGCTCGACGGCATCCTCGATTGGGTCTACCAGGAGGAAATCTACGGGCGCGGCGACTTCCGCGGGTACTGGTGGGCGCCGGATGGCTCCGCGCTGTGCTGGCTGCGTCTCGACGAGCGCGCCGTGCCGAGCTTCACCGTGGTCGACCACGTGCCGCCGGGGGCCCGCGAGAAGAACCGCGGCGTGGTGGTCGAGACCACGCGCTACCCCAAGGTCGGCGAGCCCAACCCCACGGCCAGCCTGGCGGTGTTCCGTTTCGCGGACCAAAAGCTGAGCTGGTTCGACCTGTCCGGTTTTCCGGAGGACCGCCTGATCGTGCGCGTCGACTGGGCCCCGGACAGCTCGGCGGTCTGGTTCTCGGTGCAGGATCGGATCCAGACCCGCGCCACCCTGTGCGTCGGCGATCCCGCGACGGGGGCCGTGCGGCGCCTGGTCGAAGAGACCTCGCCCACCTGGGTCAACCGTCCGGAAGCCCCCCGCTTCCTGGCCGACGGCGGATTCCTGTGGTTCTCGGAGCGCAGCGGCTACAACCACCTCTACCGCTACGCCGCCGATGGCTCCGGCTGCCGCGCGCTGACCGCCGGGGACTGGCAGGTCCGCAGCCTGCTGCGCCTGGACGAGTCCGCCGGCTGCCTGTGGTTCGAAGGCTCCCGCGACGGGGCCATCGATCGCAACGTCTACCGCGTGGGTCTCGAGGGCGGGGAGATCCAGCGCATCACCCTCGAGCCCGGCGGTCACGAGCTCGAGTTCTCGCCCGACGGCAGCCTGGCGATCGACACCTGGTCGGCCCTGGACCAACCTCCGCGGCGGCGCCTGATCGATGCCCGGGATGGCCGGACGCGCTTCGATTTCGGGCAGGCCGACCGCGGCCAGGCGCCGGCCCTGTCGATGGTCGATCCCCTGCGCCTGACGATCCCGGCCCGCGATGGTCTGGGACTGGATGCCGCCCTGCTGCTGCCGCCGGGCCATGGCTCCGATCCGGCCGCCCGCTACCCGCTGTTCATCGACACCTATTCGGGTCCCGATGCGCCCACGGTGGCCAACCGCTACCGGCCCTCGGCTTGGCTGCAGTTCCTGGCCCAGCGCGGCTGCCTGGTCCTGCAGGTCAACGTGCGCACGGCCAGCGGCCGCGGCCAGGCCTTCACCGGCCTGGTCTACCGGCGCTTCCTCGAGCTCGAGCTGGCCGACCTCGAAGCCGCCCTGGCCTACGTGATCGAGCGTTACCAGGGCGACCCGAGCCGCGTGGCGCTCTCCGGCTGGAGCTACGGCGGCTCGATCACCGCCTACGCCCTGACCCACTCCAAGGCCTTCAGCCTGGGCTTCGCCGGGGCCGGGGTGTACGACTGGCGGCTCTACGATTCGATCTACACCGAGCGCTACATGCAGACCCCGGAGCTGAACCCGGAGGGTTATCGGCAGAGCTCGGTGATCGAGGCGGCCGAGGATCTGCACGGCCACCTGGTGCTGTTGCACGGCACGATCGACGACAACGTGCACCTGCAGAACACGATCCAGCTGGTCGACGAGCTGCAGAAGGCCGGCAAGCAGAACTTCGAGCTGATGCTCTACCCCAACGCCCGCCACGGCGTCTCCAGCAAGCACCGCCTGCCCTACATGTGGCGCGTGCTGCAGCGCGAGTTCCGCCTGCCCGACCCGCCCGCGGCGGCGCCGGCGGCCGCCGCGCCCGAGGGGCGCTGATGGGCGCCGCGCAGGAGGAACCGGGCCGCCGCCTGCGGCCGGGCCCTGCCGCGCAGGGCCCGGAGGCCGAGCGCAGCGCGCGCCAGTGCGCCCCGGCGCTGCTCTTGGTGCGTCCGGCGGCGCCCTCCGCGAACCCCGAAACGCGCGCCAGCAACGCCTTCCAGGGCCAGGCTCCGCCGGACGCGGCGCGGCGCGCCCGGGCCGAGTTCGAGGCCCTGCTCGCGGCCCTCGCGCAGGCCGACATCGAGACCCTGGTGCTGGACGAGCCCGCCGCCGATCCGCTCCCCGACAGCGTCTTCCCCAACAACTGGTTCAGCACGCACCCCGGCGGCGAGCTGGTGCTCTACCCGCTGTTGTCGCCGCAGCGCCGCCGTGAGCGGCGGCCGGACTTCGTGCAGCGCATCGCCGCCGCGCTCCGCAGCCGCGAGGTCCTCGATTGGAGCGCCGAGGAGCTATCCGGGCGCTGCCTGGAGGGCACCGGCAGCCTGGTGCTCGACCACATCGGCCGCAACGCCTTCGCGGCGCTGTCGCCGCGCACCGACCGCGGCCTGGTCGAGCGATTTTGCGCACGCTTCGGCTACCGGCCGGTGTGCTTCGATGCCGCCCACCGGGGCCAGCCGGTCTACCACACCAACGTGGTGCTCTCCGTGGGGGCCGAGCTGGCGCTGCTGGTGCGCTCGGCCCTGGCCGACCCCGGGCCGGTGCTCGCTGCGCTCGCCGCGGGGCAGCGCCGGGTGCTCGAGCTTTCGAGCGCCCAGATGGAGCGCTTCGCCGCCAACGCGCTCGAGGTGAGAACGCGCACGGGGACCCGCCGCTGGGTGCTGTCCGCGGGCGCCTTCGGCTGCCTGGACGCCGGCCAGCGGGCGGCGCTCTCCGCCGCAGGGCCGCCGGTCGTGGCCGAGCTGGGGACGATCGAAGCCCTGGGCGGAGGCAGCGCACGCTGCATGCTGGCCGAGCTGTGGCCCCGGGCCCTGCCCTGAGGGCCGGCGCGCGCCGGGCCGGAGCGCTCCGCCTGCCGCGCCGGTCGCGGTGCGCGGGGGCGGCGAGCGCGGCCCCGGCGCCGGCCCCGGTTTCGCCGCGGGGAGCCGCGGAGCGGCCGCGATACCCGCGGGCCCCGGGCGGGTAGGCTCAGCGGCCTTCGCGCACGCACCCTCCCCACGATGCCCGCCAACGACCTCGCCGGCCTGCTGATCCAGAGCCAGTTGATCACCGAGGCCGACCTGCGCCAGGCGGTCGAACTCGCGCGCTCCCGCAACCTGAGCCTGGCGCAGGCCCTGGTACACGGTGGCAAGCTGAACGAAGCCCAGGTGGCCCGGGCCGAGGCCAAGCTGGCCGGCCTGCCCTTCGTGGACCTGACCAAGGGCCGGCCCCCGCAGGCGCTGCTGGACCTGGTGCCGGCCGAGTTCGCGCGCGAGTTCGAGCTGCTGCCGGTGGCCGAGTCGGGCGGCAAGCTGATCGTGGCCCTCGGAGACCTCTCGCGCCGCAGCCTGGCCGAGCAGCTCGAGTTCCAGCTCGGGCGCGCGGTCGGGGTGGCCCTGGCGGCGCCCACGGCCCTCAAGGCGGCGGTCGAGGCGGCCTACGGCGCCGAGCGCACGGCGGCGCCGGCGGAGGCCAAGGCCTCGGCCGAGGACGCGCCGCTGATCCGGCTGGTCAACCGATTGTTCGTGGATGCGCTCAAGAGCCGCGCCAGCGACATCCACCTCGAGCCCCACGCCGGCGGCCTGCGGGTGCGGCTGCGCATCGACGGCGTGCTGCGCACGGTGGCCGAGCAGCCGCCGCACCTCTCGGCGCCGCTGCTCTCGCGGCTCAAGGTGATGGGCTCGATGGACATCGCCGAGAAGCGCAAGCCCCAGGACGGTCGCATCGCCGTCGAGGCCGAGGGGCGTCCGATCGACGTGCGCGTCTCGATCCTGCCCAGCAACCACGGCGAGACCATGGTCATGCGCTTGCTCGACCGTTCCGCCAACCTGATCGGCCTGCCCGAGCTGGGCTTCCTCAAGGATGATCAGGCCTGGTTCGACCGGCTGATCTCGCGGCCCCACGGGATCGTGCTGGTGACCGGCCCGACCGGCTCCGGCAAGACCACCACCCTGTACGGGGCGCTCTCGGCTCTGAACCGCTCCGACGTCAAGATCCTGACCGCCGAGGATCCGGTCGAGTACCACATCAGCGGCATCAACCAGATCCAGGTCAATGCGAAACAGGGGCTGAGCTTCGCGCGCATCCTGCGCGCCATGCTGCGCGCCGCCCCCAACGTGATCCTGGTGGGGGAGATCCGCGACCTCGAGACCGCCGAGGTGGCGATCCAGGCGGCCCTGACCGGGCACCTCGTGTTTTCGACCCTGCACACCAACGACGCCCCCAGCGCGGTCACGCGCCTGGTGGACATGGGCGTGGCCCCGTTCCTGGTCTCGGCCGCCCTGCAGGGTGTCGTGGCCCAGCGGCTGGTGCGCCGCCTATGCCAGGCCTGCGCCAAGCCGGCCCAGGCCAGCGAGGAGGAACTGCTCTCCCTGGGCCTGCCCCTGGCTCCCACCGGGCTCAAGCGCCCCGGCGGCTGCTCCCTGTGCGAGGGCAGCGGCTTCAAGGGGCGCATCGGCCTGTTCGAGCTGTTCGAACTCGACCCGCAGGCCCGCGACCTGGTCTTCGGCCGCGCCTCCCTGGAACGGCTGCGCAGCCACGCCCTGTCCGCGGGCAAGCTGCGCCCGCTGCTGGTCGACGGTGCCCTCAAGGTGGTCGCCGGCCTGACTTCACCCTCCGAAGTCCTGCGCGTCACCCGCGCCGCCGCGTCGCTCTCCGAGCTGGCCGAGCGCAGCGCCTGATCCGGCCCCTCTGCGACCCGACCGCTCCCCCCGGCTCCCCACGCTCCCACGGATGGACATCCAGGCTTTGCTCGATGCGGCGGTCAGCCGCGGCGCCTCCGACCTGCACCTCAACCCGGGCCGCCCACCGGTGCTGCGCATCGACGGCAAGCTGGTCGAGCACGGCAGCGAGCGCATCGGCCTGGAGGCTTCCCGGGCCATGGCCGAAGCGCTCTGCCCGCCGCGGCACCTCGAGGAGCTCGACCGCCAAGGGTCGACCGATTTCGGCCTCGCGCACCGCAGCGGCAACCGCTTCCGCGCCTCGGTGTTCCGCCAGCGCAAGGGGCACAGCGCGGTGCTGCGCCTGATCCCGGACCGGCTGCTGAGCCTGGACCAGATCGGGCTGCCCGAGCCCTGCCGCGCGATCCTGCGCCGTCCGCGCGGGCTGGTGCTGGTGACCGGGCCCACGGGCTCCGGCAAGACCACCACCCTGGCGGCGATGATCGATTGGATCAACAGCCACCAGGACCGGCACATCGTGACCATCGAGGACCCGGTCGAGTACACCCACACGCACAAGGTCAGTTTGGTGACCCAGCGCGAGCTGGGGGACGACGTGCCCGACTTCCCCGAGGCCCTGCGCCGGGCCCTGCGCCAGGACCCGGACGTGATCCTGCTGGGCGAAATGCGCGACCTCGAGACGATCTCGGCCGCGATCACGGCCGCCGAGACCGGACACCTGGTGTTCGGCACGCTGCACACCACCGGCAGCGCGCGCACGGTCGACCGCATCATCGACGCCTTCCCGGCCAACCAGCAGGAGCAGATCCGGGCCCAGCTCTCGGTCTCGATCCAAGCGGTGATCAGCCAGGTGTTGCTGCCCAAGAAAGGCGGCAAGGGCCGGGTGGCGGCCTTCGAAGTGATGCTGATGACGCCCGCGATCGCCAACCTGATCCGCAAGAACGAGACCAACAAGATCCAATCGACGATCCAGACCTCGCGGCGCTTCGGCATGGTCACCCTGGACGACCACCTGATCGAGCTGGTCAAGCAGGGCCAGGTCGAGCGCGAAGCGGCCCTGGACGCCGCCCAGGACCGCGCCGACTTGGAGGCGCGCCTGTGAGCCCGGCCAAACAGCCCATCGGGCAGGTGCTCAAGGGCCTGGGCCTGCTCGACGAGGCCGGCGTGCAGCGCGCCCTGGCCGAGCAGCGCGCCCACGGCGGGCTGTTCGGCCAGCAACTCTTGGCCCTGGGGCTGGTGACGCCCGAAGGCCTGGCCCGCGGCCTGGCGGCCCAGGCCGGGCTGCAGTGGGTCGAAGCCCAGGCGTTGACCCCGGAGCCGGCCGCCCTCGAGCGCTTGGACGCCAGCCTGGCGCACACCTTCCGGCTGCTGCCCCTGCGCGAGTCCGGCGGCGTGCTGACCGTGGCCCTGGCCGATCCGCTCAACACGGCGGTGCTCGAGGACCTGGCCTTCAGCAGCGGGCTCGAGGTCCGTGCCGTGCTGGCCGAGTCGCGCGCCCTGTTGGCGGCGATCAAGGCCAGCTACGGGGCCGAGCCGAGCCCCGAGGCGCTGGCCAAGGCCGCCGAAGGCGTCAGCGCAGATCCCAGCGAAGCGGCGGCCTCGACGCCGGTCGTGCGCCTGCTGAATTCGATCTTGAACCGGGCCGTGCGCGACCACGCCAGCGACGTGCACTTCGAGGTGTTCCACGACCGCTTCCGGATCCGCTTCCGGGTCGATGGGGCGCTGTACGAGGTCGATTCGCCGCCGCGGCACCTGGCCAGCGCGCTGGTCAGCCGCATCAAGGTGATGAGCGATCTGGACATCGCCGAAACCAAGCTGCCCCAGGACGGACGCATCCAGCTCAGCATCGACGGCCGCCCGGTCGACCTGCGCGTGGCCACGCTGCCGGGGATCTCCGGGGAATCCTGCGTGCTGCGCGTGCTCGACCGCTCGGCGGTCAGCCTGGACCTCAAGCAGCTGGGCTTCGGCGAGCGCGAGCGCCGCCTGCTGGGGGCCGTGACCCGGCTGCCCTCGGGAATCGTGCTGGTGACCGGCCCCACGGGCTCCGGCAAGACCACCACGCTCTACGCCCTGCTCAACGAGATCAACGACCCGGGCGTCAAGGTGATCACGGTCGAGGACCCGGTCGAATACGACATCGAAGGCGTGGTGCAGATCCCGATCCACGACGACATCGGGGTCACCTACGCGGCCGTGCTGCGCACGGTCTTGCGCCAGGATCCGGACAAGATCCTGGTGGGGGAGGTGCGCGACGGGGAGACCGCCGCCGTGGCCATCGAGGCCAGCCTGACCGGCCACACGGTGTTCGCCACGGTGCACACCAACGACGCGCCCAGCGCGGTCACGCGCCTCCTGGACATGGGCCTCGAACCGTACCTGCTCTCGGCTACCCTCGAGGTGGTGCTGGCGCAGCGCCTGGTGCGGCGGGTGTGCAGCGCCTGCAAGCAGTCCTTCGAGCCGGACGACGAGCTGCTGCGCGAGCTGGGCCCCGACGCGGAGCGGGTCCGTGGGCGCCAGCTCTACTACGGCAAGGGCTGCGACTCCTGCTTCCGCACCGGTTATCGAGGGCGCATGGTGATCGCCGAGATCCTGCTGATGGACGAGACCCTGCGGCGCGCGATCCTCGAAGGCGAGTCGACCGGTGAGCTGCGCCGGCGGGCGCGTTCGGCGGGCATGCGCAGTCTGCGCGACAGCGGCCTGGATGCGGCCCTGGCCGGCGCCACGACCCTGGATGAGGTGCTGCGCGAGACCGGGGCCTATTGATGGGGCCGCCCGCCTGCAGGCCGGATCGCACCGGCCGCGGCCCCGGGGCCGCTCCCCAGCCCGCCCGCGCCAGCCGGTCAGGAAGCCCCATTGGAGCGCGGCGCTGCCGATCTGCGCGCGGCCTGCTCGGCCCGGCCGGTGCGGCCGGTGCGGCCGGTGCGGCCGGTTCGAGCCGCGCCAGGTTCCCGGGCCTGGCCGGCCGCGGCCAGGGCCGCTGCGCCAGCAGCAGCCGCTAGACTCTTTGCAGACACCATGGCCAAGAAGCTCAACCGCAACGTCAGCGCCGCCCGCCCCACCCCGCGCGCCCCCGGCGGAGGGGCCGCCAGCGGCGCCGCGGGCCGAAAGCGCGGCCGGCGCGTCTCCGCGCAGCTCCTGACCGACTGGACGGTGCAGATGGCCACGCTCTCCGAGGCGGGCATCCCGGTGGTGCGGGCGCTCAAGATCCTCGAGGGCCAGGCCCGGCCCGGGCCGTTCAAGGCGGTGCAGGGCGAACTGGTCGAGGACGTCTCGGGCGGGGCACCCTTGTCCGAAGCGATGGCGCGCCACGGGCGGGTCTTCGATGGGCTTTATTCGGCCATGGTGCGCGCCGGTGAGACCGGCGGCGTGCTCGACGTGGTGCTCTCGCGCCTGGCCTACTTCCGCGAGCGCGCCGCGGCGGTGCGTTCCAAGGTGGTGGGCGCCCTGATCTACCCGGCGATCGTGCTGTTCGTGGCCCTGGTGGTGGTCACGGTGGTGATGCTGTTCATCATCCCGCGCTTCCGCGAGGTCTTCGATTCGTTCGGGATCGAGATGCCCCGGCCGACCCAGATCCTGCTCGGGGCCTCGAGCTTCGCCACCACCTATTGGTATCTGGTGGTCGGGGTGCCGGTCGGAGCGCTGGTGCTGCACAGCGTGCTGATGTCGCGCGGGGGCGGCTACCGCTACCGGGTGCATGGCCTGCTGCTGCGCATGCCGTACCTCGGCACCGTGCTGCGGCGCTCGGGCACGGCCCAATTCGCGCGCACCTTCGGCACGCTGGTGCAGGCCGGCGTGCCGCACCTCGACGCGCTGGCGATCACGCGCGACACGACCTCGAACGCCGTGCTGCTGGAGGCCATCGAGTCGATCCGCGCCGGGGTGCGCGAGGGCGAGGCCATCTCCCGCCCGATGCAGGAGTCGGGCAGTTTCGACGACCTGGTCACCAACATGGTCGAGGTCGGCGAGCAGACCGGCGAGCTGGACAAGATGCTGCTCAAGGTGGCCGCCGCCTACGAAGCCGAGACCGAACGCAAGATCGACGCCCTGTTCAAGATCCTGGAGCCCCTGCTGCTGGTGTTCCTGGCCGTGTTCGTGGGCTTCATCGTGGTCTCCTTGTTCCTGCCGATGCTGCGCATCATGTCGGCCGGCGGCATCTCCTGAGCGCATGCCGTCCGGGCGAGCGAGCGCGGCGGGGGACGGTCCCGGTCCAGCCGCCGCTGGGGCCGGCGGCGCGCGGCGCGGGGCCGACTCGGCCGCGCAGCCCGGGGCGGGCAGCGTGGGCGGCGGCGCGCTCCGCGC
>ERZ1066133.554-NODE-554-length-15774-cov-9.574146_pt1 | contig 15774 bp, 16 predicted proteins | sample MGYA00382780_ERZ1066133 | MGnify/ENA primary metagenome ERZ1066133 (study PRJEB33369, sample SAMEA5778363) | biofilm metagenome | biome: Industrial cooling water; feature: Water cooling tower basin; material: Biofilm | place: United Arab Emirates | collected...
GAGACATCATTCCTTCACCCCCTCCTTGACTCGGACAAGAGCAACAAACTCTGTCTCCCCGCGCGGCTGTTCCCGCGGGCATCGCGTTCGACCGTCCCCCGCCAAGTACCTACGCCGGGGCAGCCGGGCGTCTACGTCTACAGAATCCCCGCCCACGGCGGCATCGTCGCGGATTCTGTATGCGTAGACGCGTAGACGCCCACGTCGCGCCACGTTGGCCCGACGGCCCGCCGGTTGGCGACGTCCGGGGATCGGGGCCAGCGCCGGGCCGGGCGTGACGTGGGCGAACGTGGCGGGACGGGCGCGGGGCCGGAATTGCCGTCCGGGCGGGGGCCGTGTGCAAGCGCGTGTGCAAGCGGGCGGGCGGCGCGTCGGAAATGGCCAGATTCACGGGGATTCCGATCGGGAGCCCGGGCGTTCCCAAGCTGAATGTCGCCGGTTCGATCCCGGTCGCCCGCTTTCCTGTCTGGACGCGCACGCAATTGCGAAGCCTTGTCTGGACAAGACTTTCCATCGTGTTTGGACTCGTTGTCGCGCTGAAACGCCGTTGGCATTTGAGCGTTCGGAGTGGCACACTCTTGCCCCGAATCGTGCACAGACTGCTGGCAGATCTGCTGGGGGTCTGAGCTGTCGACTTGCGCTCGACGAACTGCTTTTGCCGTGGCATCGCCCAGCCGGGGTACCCGAGCGACCTCGCGGGCTTGATCCCGGAGGTTGAGATCGGTGTAGTGGTTCATCGTGGTGGTGACACTGGCGTGGCGGAGCTGGCTTTGTGCGATCTGGGGCGAGACGCCCGATCTGGCCAGCAGCGTGCCAGCGGTAGTCCGAAGGGCGTGGCGATCAACGATCCGGCCAGCGGCGTCGATGTAGGGGATTCCAGCCGTTTTCAGGTCCTTGCGGAAAGTGCGGAGCGAAGGGATCGACTCGAACACCCGCAGCTCGTCACAGTCGCCAGAAGGCCTGAGCTTTTCAAACTCTTCGGCGGCTTGGTCGGTCATGGAAATTGCATCGGTGCGACCGGACTTGCAGATCTCTGCGCGAACGATGAGCGACTTCTCGGCGGTATTGACATCGGCCCAGCGGAGCGCCGCCATCTCGCTGACGCGAAGGCCCGTCAGGACCGCCAGGGTGTAGTAGCTGGCGCGTGCCCCTGAAGTCGTGAGCAACCGATCCAACTCCTCGATGGAGATCGGAACCGCCTGGGCGTCACGATGCTGCAGATCGCTGGCGTCGATGATGCCTTGCCGCGTTTGACCTACGCGACCATCTCCGTCCCCATGGCTTGCAAGGTCGCGGAAAGGAGCTTTCGGGCCGTTTCTCGGCTCATCCCAAGCACTTCGCCGATCTGGCTCAGACTCTGCGGAACGTGCCCGTCCAGGCCGAATCGCATCCGGATCGCGGCGGCTTCGCGAACGCTGGTGTTTCGAAGTAGCGCATGGACACGATCCAGATCTTCGCGGTACAGCAAGCGACCGTCCGGCGAAAGCTCGCGCGTGTCGGGCAGAGATTGCTCGGTGACTGTCGGTAAAGACGCGCGTGCGTTGGACAGGTGATGCGACAGGGCGCGGCGCACCGCGGTCTTTGTGGCGGTAGAGACGCTCATGGTCGCCAGGATCTCCTGCGAGTTCATCGAGGTTCCTGAGATCGCTTGCTGTCGTCCGGCTTCGCGTTGCAGCCGGGCGGAGAGGTCCTGCACCTGTGCGGGGACGTGCACGGTTTCACGACTCATTCGGATTCCGCGGCGTATAGCGTGCTTGATCCACCAGCTGCCGTACGTGCTGAACCTCGCGCCGTGGGCCGGGTCGAATCGATCGACGGCCCGCAGCAGGCCGAGATTGCCTTCCGCAACAAGATCCGGGAGTTCAATGCCGCGGCCCGTGAAGGTTCGTGCGATACAGACGACCAAACGGAGGTTTGCACGCACCAAGCGGTCCCGGCTGGCGGAGCACCCATCGTTCTGGATGTTCCAACCGAGCGTTCTCTCTTCTTCTGCGGTCAGCAGCGCAACTTCGCCGATGCGGTCGAAGTAGCTGCGAAGCTCCGGATTCCGAGAGCGGGCGGGGGCGACCCGGGGCAACGACGGCGAGTTCGGAGAATTCTGAGGTTCGGGCGGATCCGGTTGGTCTGATGTCGTCATGCGGTCCATAGGGTGTGTCCTTGCTGGGTTTGGGATCGAGTTGCGATGGCGTGCGACCGCGCAGGCCGGTGCGGCTGCGATCGCCGGTTGCTGGGGCTGTCGTGAGTCTGGGAACGGCTCGCGTTGCGATTACTTGTTTCGTGCCGCACTGTCTTCGATGTTGCCGCCGAGTTTCTCAACGTCGTTCCCGAACCCCTCGGTGGTGCTGCACGCGTTGAGAACGCTGAGGGACAGCAGCAGCAGCGTGAGCGGCACGGTTGCCATCACGCCGAGAAAGTGGCCGGGCGAAGCCGCCTTGGAATCAGACGGGCGGGCTCGACCGACCGACATCGCTAAGTTGAGTTTCATCAAGGGTCTCTCCATTCGTAGCTGACCGTCCAGGTCGTTCCGCTCTGCGACGAAGTGTCGCACGATGCACGGAGCCGGCCTGAATGAAAACGACTCTCGTCTCGCCTCGACGAACAGGCGTCGGCACGAGGGCTCGGGCAGAATCCGAATCGGAACGGCAGACCTTCGTCGACCGTTCCGGTGGCGGGCACAAGGAGGGCAAGTGCCCGCGGGTCACGGGCCGAGGCCCGTGCGGGGATCAGACGCGAGTCGAGCCAGCGTGCACGCGGTTCCACGCTTCACGGGTTGCCGCGCGTACCTGGTTCCAATTCAGATTCGATTTGCCCTTGACTTCCTGCCAGCCGCGAGCGAGGTCCGTCTCGGCTTGCTCGAAGGTTGTGTGCTCGGGCCGACGCGTGCGATAGCTCTCCCAGCCGTACTGATACGCTGGGGCGTAGTCGTCATAGGTGTTGGGGCTCTGGGCATAGGGTTGGCCGTTGTGGCGTGAGCGCCAGTAGTCGGCTTCGGTGGTGGGGTTGATGGCTTCGGCGGCCTCCTTGCCGACGAGACCCCCGATCACCGCACCGCCCACGGCGCCCGCGACGGCCCCGATCGGGCCGGCCACAGCGCCGGCGACCGCGCCAGCGACAACGCCAGCGCCGACGGCGCCAACTCCGACGCCGATCGGATGGGCTCCCTTTGCACCGGAAAGCGGATCGTCATTGGGGGATGTCGCCTTCGCGTCGTACGGCTTCTCGTTCTTGCCTTGCATGATGTTTTCCTTCGCTTGGCGACGGTGTTCCGTCGCCGGATTGATTGGAGTGGAGAATGGAATCGGTGCGTGACTGGGGCGGATTACTTCCGCGACCACGCCGGGTAGTTGTCGTCGCCGATGAGCGGCATCTGCGTGTCCTTGTGCTTCATCGAGCGGGCGATCCAGTGGGGCTTTGAGTTGATCTGGGTGCGGACGGCCTGAAACGAGACGGCATCGCCGGCGGAACACTGGATCTTCTGCTTGACGAGGTACCACTCCGGACCGAGGATGACCGTCTCCTCGGTGCCGTTCGCGAGCTTGATGGTCACGACTCGCGCGGGCTGTGAGCCGCGTTCCACACTCGACTCGGCGACGGAGACGACAGTTCCCGCCAAGGTCTGGGTCGAGCCGCGGTCGATGCCAGAAAGGATGGTTCCGTTGCGACCCCAGCCGCCGGCGTTCTCGCCGGCGCGATCGTCGGGCGTGCCGCTGGAGCGCACTCCAGGGGTATCGTTCCTTCCGCCCGGGGTTGCGGCGGATCGGCGGCGCTCGTAGCGCGGCGCCTTCGTGTCATAAGCCTTGTACGCGCGCTCGATGTGATTGCCGGAGTTCAGCGCGTTCGCGCTGGCCGGCGTCTCGGAACTGGCGAGGATCATCTCCTTCGAGGCGTCCAGCCGTACCGTGCCGTTGAGGGCGAAGCTGGCGACCGACCATGGAACCAGCCGCTTGGTATCACCGATGCCAAGGAAGTTCTGGTTCGGATCGATGGAGAGGAACGCGACCGTTCCGGACTGGCTCTCGACGATCAGGTCTGCGACCTTGCCGCACTCGTTGCCACGGCAGTCGACCGTCGCGCCGTAGATGGAGCTGGCAAGGACGGAGCGTGAAAACGAACTGCTGTAGGTCTGGCCGTCGCTCTCAACGGTGCCCTTGGTCCAAGTGGGGTTTCCCTTGGCATCGCGGAGCTTGATCGAGCGATCGCCGCTCCGGCACTCGACGGCGGCGAACAACTGGTCCGGATCACGGGGAAGCTCGAGCGCGTCAATGACAACCATGTCGCCGCGCATCGGGGCAGCGGCGGACGAGTTGACGAACCAGGACGGTCCGAGCGTGACGTTCTTCGTCGAACCGTCGGCGGCTTCGATGGTGACCTGCGTCTGCTCGCCGAACGTGCTGGTCTGCACGCGGTCGACGCTGCGGATCTTGCCTTCGAGGTGCATCTTTTTCGCCGCGGTCAGCCCACCGGCGTAGGGATCGCTGGGAGCCGCGGCGTCGGCGGCAAGTCGGCGGTGGAGCGCATCCTCGCTGTCTGCCGACGTCTGCTTGAGCTCGGACCAACTCTTCGGCGTGTACTCGGGCAGGACCTTGAGCTCCGCGGCGGTGGACGCGAGAACAAGGCGGTCCTTGCTGGCCGGGTCCCAGCGGAAGTCGGCGTACGGGACGAGAACCGCTCGTCCGCCAAGGCCGAATGTCGTATCCGTCGTCAGGACGAGGTAGTCGATGCGACCGGTGCCGCGATCGATGATGAGATCGGTGACAGTTGCGATCGTGTCGCCGGTGTTGCTTATCACACCGCGATCCGCGATCCAACGCGACGAACGGAAATTCGTCCCGCCCGATTCAGCGGTCATGGATGGGGCCGCGGTTTCAACCGCGGGCGCTCCGGCGTGGGCGATCGTTCCCGCGCACGCGATCAGTATTGCGACGGCAGAGATCTGAGAAGTCGTTCGAAGAAGCATGAGAACTCGCTTTCTTGTGCGCGGGTCCCGTCCACCCTTGCGTTGGGCCGGCGCTCTTCCAGTGCCGCCTCGCACACGAGGTCGGAATGGAACTGAGAGATGATGGCTCCCGCCGTCGAGCAGACAAGAGCGGAGCAATCCCCCAAAGTGCGGCGAGTGTCACAGGGACAATTACCTGGAGCTGCGCCGTCGCTGACGGATCGGCGCGCTAGGCCTGGGCAAGACCTTCGCGGATCGCAAATCGCATCAGGTCGGCACGCGTTGAAATGCCGAGCTTGCGGAGGATGCGATCCTGATGACCGTCGATGGTCTTGACGCTTCGACACAACTCCGCGGCGATGCGGTGGCGGCTGAGGCCCTTACCGATCAATCGGAGAATCTCCGCCTCACGAGCCGACAGCGATTGCAACAGCGACGTTGGCGCTCCGGCCATCAGCATCGCGTCGTTTCCCTGCGCGGCGCCGGATGGGACAAGTGCACCGGTCGCCTGTCGTACTTGGCAACGTTCGCGAACTTTGGGTCCGAGCAGGAACGCTTCGGAGCGGCGGTGCATCACCTGATAGACACCGCTGACGATGTCGCCCGGCTCATCCGACTTCGCGAAGTACGCGCAAGCGCCGGCGGCGAATGACGCAGAGATGAAGCCGTCCCGAATGTGGGCGCTGAGAACAATGATCCGAACATCCGGGCAGGCACGGCGGAGCCGATCGGCGCTTTCGAACGCGTCCGGGCCCGGCATCTCGATGTCGAGCAGCACCGCATCGGCTTGGAGCCGCCGCACTTCGTCGACCAGCCCGGCGGCGGACGGCAGGCGCCCCACAACTTCAATCCGTCCATCGATCGCGAACTGCGCCTTCAGGCCGTCGACGAGCACGGCATGATCGTCAACACAGAGCACGCGGATCGCGTGCGAGCTCGACGGCGTTCCGGACGCCGCGGTGGCGCGTCGCACGCCTTGAACCGGTGATGCCAGCACGTCGGTGTCCCCGGGTTTGCCGACTGGGACTTCACGCGAGTCCGATGCACGGATCGAGCCAGCGAGCTTGCGAGTGGTCTTCATGGACGCGGCCCCTTGATCTTCGTGCCCGGACTCCGCGTGCGAACCGGACGTTGCTCGCGCGATCCCACGACTTCCTGCGGCTGATTCAGACTTGAGAGCACCTGCCGCAGGGCAAGCGCATCGTCCGGTGCATCGATGACGATGGAGCCCAGGGCTTGCCATTGAGCGCGAAGACGCTGAGGCGGCGAGCCGAGCAGCACCGGGACTCGTGCCGGGCCGGCCTGCTTCCAGGGCACCGCTTTCCGAAGCGACGCCGACGTCGGTTCGGTGATCCACAAGTCGCACGAACCCGGGCCTGGCCTCTTCGGGACCTGAAGTTCGAGTCCGGAACCGATCACGCTCTGTGAGGCCTGCGCGGAGGCCGCGGAACTCCGAAGCGAGATGGCGACGCAGCGCCGACTCGGAGCGGTCACGGCATCGACGGTTCGCGAAGGCGAGACGGTGCGCAGCACAAGCACGACCGTTGTGCCATGGTTTGTCTTCGAGTGGATCTCAAGGTCGCCGCCCGCTCGCATGACGGCCTTTCGCGCCAGCGGCAGGCCGAGGCCCGTGCCGATGCGCCGCGGCTTGGTCGTAAAGAACAGGTCCATCGCCCGGTGCTGAATCGCTTGAGTCATGCCCCGGCCGTTGTCCTTCACCGACAAACGAACCCATCGGCCGTCTTCAGACTTGGTCGCGGACAACTTGATCCAGGCTCGTCTACGGCGCGGCGGCATCGCTTCGCCGGAGTTGACAATCAAGTTGAGTATCGCCTGCGTCAGCCAATGCGAGGCGATGGCGACGGACGGAAGCTCCGTCGAGAACGACGCGGACAGCCTGACGCGGGTCGGGATCGCCTTGCCGATCAACGGGCCGACGTGCCGCCACCACCGCGCGAGGTCGGTCACCTCCGACCCGCACACGCTCGGACCCGAGCCGTCCGGGTCGAGGGCGAGATCATGCAAGCCGTCGCTGAGGTTCTGAAGATACGCCACGGACCGGCGAACGGCGTTGAGGTGCGTGTGCGCCGCCGCGGGAATGCCGGCGTGCTCGAGTGCGTTGAGCCGCGCTCGCACCGGCAGCAGCACGTTGTTCATGTCGTGGCCCAGCCCCGCGGCGAGCGTGCCTAGTGCGGCGAGCCGGTCAGCCAGCTGCAGCCGGAGACTGGCGGTCGCCAGAGCTCGCGTTTGCTCGGTGACCAATTGCTGCAGACGCGTGCGATCCTTGATCGAATCGGAGCTGACATCGATCTCGCTCGTCACCTCGCGAACGATTCCGATGAAGTATGGTGCGACATGCGGGGGGAGATCCGCGCGGGACATCGAAAGCTCGATCTGGATCGGCTTGCCGTCCTTGCGGATGGCGTCGAATCGCCGGGTTCGTTGAAGCACGCGCGTGTCGCCCGCGTTCCGATAGCGATCGAGGTAACGATCGAGCGCGGAGCGACGCGGCTCGGGTATGAGGACCTTGACATTCCGGCCGAACAGCTCCGCCGGCGTCCATCCGAAGACGCTTTCGACCGAGGCGCTCGCGGACTGGATAAACCCGCTGGCGTTCATCGTGATGATGGGGTCGAGCATGGGGGTGACTGGAGCCGCTTTCGCGGCGCTCCTGGGAGCAAGTCGCTCTCGCCCCGAACGTGCCGTGCTCCGAGACCGAGCAGCCATGCGGCAGTTTATGATGCTTGAGGGGTCAGACCAACGGCACGGATCAGATAACCGACAATCAGGGAATGTTCCGCGAACCGATGGCAAACCGAATCACAACAGCGATCGGATCGACGAGCGAGAAGGCGAACCTATACCGAGCACAGTAAAACGAGGGGCACCCAGCGCCCCTCGCTCACAGATCAGTTCAAACGTTGAGTGACCAAGGGCATCTAAGCAATGCGGCGACGGCGGACGGCGTAGCCGAGCATCGGAATACCGGCGACGGCAAGGAAGCCGGGGCTGGGCACAAGCACGGTGGCGGAGAAGCCGTAATCATCGGTGCTGCTGAAGCTGAGCAGCGACGCCGGGACAACCACCTCGGCCCACTTCACGCCGTCCCAGGTCACGAACTGAAAGGTCGACGCGGCGTTGAGGCCGAGCGCCAGATTTGCGATCTTGTTGAACCGGAAGGTCGTGGTGTTGCCGGAGGCGAGGTTGGCCCAGGCGAAGCCGTCGCCCCCGCCGTTGCTGTTCCAGCCGAAGTTGCCGGACGCGATGCGGGCATTGGGGCCGTTGGCACCAATCACGACGTTGCCCGAGGTGTCCTTGAGGTAGGCCTGGTTGAGTCCATCGGCGACCGAATCCATGTGGACGTTGCCGCCGGCGTTCACGCCGGTGACAAGCTCCTGATCGATCAGGGCCATGAACGCGAGGCCGGCGTTGGTTTCGGCAGCGACAAACGTGATGCGGCCGTTCGTGCTCACGCCGCTGGCGTTGATCGACGCGTGGACCGCGGCGAGCGAGGAACCGAGCCACTGGGTCGGACCATTGCCGAAGGCCCTGGTCGAGAGCGGACCGGAGTTCAGCACGAGCCCGCCGCCGATGGCGGAGATGCCGATCTGCGCGGCGCCACACGAGGTCGCGATGCCGGTGGCGATCATTGTTGCGGTGAGAGTCTTTGAGATCATGGGAGAGCCTTTCAATGCACTGCGAAGCCGACCGACACGCTGGCCCACCCACGGGTGGATGCCTCAGCGCTGGTAAATGCCCGCACGAAGCGGAGACTGAAGCGAGATCGAGATGTTGCTTCGCGGTGACCCGCGAATGCGGGCGATGAGCGCGAACGGGGAGATGTGCTCGACACCATGTGCACTGGAGCGCGACGTAAGGCAATAGTGGCGTTGCGTTGTAGCGTGCCTCGAGATCAAGCACACTTCCCCGTAGCAATTACACACGGTTGCACCGACAATGAATCGACATAGGAAGGCTGGCGAGCCGTGAACGCGCGGCCTCATGAAAGGAACAACATGCTCGGAACAATTCTCCTCATCGTCGTGATTCTCATGCTGCTCGGTGCCTTGCCTCTGTATCCGCACAGCCGCAAGTGGGGCTATGCGCCAGGCGGCGTCCTCGGCGTCATTCTCGTGATCCTGGTGATCGCGATGCTCCTGGGGTACCTGCGATAGGTGACCAAGTCCGCTGTGTCGCTGCGCAGACGGTGCGATCGGAACCCGGCCGCGGGAAGCCACGAGGCATCTCGTCCCGCGGGCAACTCGAAGGAGCTTCACGATGTCGCGCGTTTCGAACGAACCGAATGAACAGGATCGAACACGGGTCGGGGCATCGGCCTCCGACATCACAGTCCGTGGTGCCCACGAGGCGACTCCCGAGATGTTGAGCACGCGCGAACTCGGGCAGGTGAACGAGCATCAGGATGAACGCATGGCGGTACAGTCGTTCGACGGTCGGTCCCCGACACACTGGCAACGATCCCCGGGTTGGCGGCTCCTGGCGCTCGGGTTCGGGCTTGTCGTTGGCCTGATCATCATCGTTGCGATGATCTACGGCGTTTCGGGTGCGACCGCGATCCGCTACGCCGTTGTGCTCTTGGCGCTCCTCTCGATCGGCGGCATGCCGATCTGGGTCCTGATCAATTGGCGGGGAGTGGAGGAGCGCGATGCCCGCCGGAAAGCGGTGCATGAGCAGGGCGGGCAGTCGCTCACGGAGTAAAAAGGCCGGCGGCACGCGCCGGTCTCGAACCTCAACAGAAGGGAACACATGTCCGTACAGCGCATTATGGGATTGATCGTGATAGTGATCGGAATCGGTCTGCTGGTTGTCGGGCTTCGGGCATCAGATTCGGTCGCATCGCAGTTCTCGAACTTCTTTCGCGGAACGCCCACAGACCGAGCCGTGTGGTTCACGCTCGGGGGAATCGCCGCGATCATCGCCGGCGTCGGCGCGTGTGTCGTGCCGGATCGATACTTCGGTCGGTCGTGAAGTCGCATCGGGCGCTCCGCGCCTTGGGCTCGGCAGGGAAGAAAGGACGCTCATGGAAGATCGCACAGATCCACGCATGAACGAGGCCGCACGGATCGCGGCCGAGGCGCTCGGGGTCGACCCCAGGCGGTCGGGAACGGCGCGGCTGGCGCAAGATCTGGGCAACGCTGTGCTCCGTCAGCATGCAGCGAAGCCTCGATACGTCATCGTGACGGACGTGGTCGGTCCAAAGCCGAAGCCGAAGACACCAACGTGATCGTCGCGCGATAGCTGATCGGCGCCGTCATCCCTTCCCATCACGTGGCGTCGTGCAGTCGCGGAGATACGCAAGCAGCTGACTGACGGACGCGGTCGCCAGTCCGATGCAGGTATCGGCGCCGCCGTAGTAGACGCGGATCGTGCCGCTCGGACGATCCAGGATCCACCCGCACGGGAAGACGACGCCGCCGACATCGCCGTGTCGCTCGTATGGCGTGTCTGCCGCGAAGACCCAATCGTCGGACCGGCGCAGCACCTTGCGGGGATCGTCGATATCCAGCAACGCGAGGCCGAGACGATAGAGGCAACCGCCCGCGGTCTGTCGCACGCCGTGGTAGAGGATCAGCCAACCCTCATCAGTCTCCAGAGGCGGTGGGCTGAGCCCGATCTTGTTGGCGTCCCACCAGGCACCGCGCCGCGCGTGCAGAAGAATCTGGTGATCGCCCCAGTGGACCAGGTCCGTCGAGAATGACATCCAGATATGCGCTCCCGAACTGCCGGCTGAGACGGGTCGATGGATCAGTGCGTACCGGCCGCCGAAGCGGCGCGGGAACAAGGCCGCGTCCTTGTCTTCGGGTGGCATGACCGGGCCGAGCCGCGTGAACGTTACAAAGTCCTTTGTACGGGCGAGCGACACGAGCGGCCCGCTGGGCGAGAACGCGGTGTAGGCAATGATCCATTCCTGGCGATCCTCAACCCAGGTCAGTCGGGGGTCCTCGATGCCCCAGGCTTCCTCGCTGTGCTCCCGCGGATCTGGCGGGAAGCTCGGCACGGGATCCACGCGCCAATCCGAGACGCCATCGCGGCTGCGGGCAACGGTCAGATGCGAGTGTCCGCGCCGGTCCTCAACCCGCACAAGCAGCAGCGTGTCGCCGTTGAACTCGCACGCGCCGGTGTTGAAGACCGTGTGTGCCGGGTACGGCCAGCGAGCGGCCGTCAGGATCGGATTCGCCGGTGACCGTTGGAACAGTGAGGGGTATCCGCTAGCCACGCTGAGGCTCCTCAGTTGCAGACGACGCAGACGCGGGTGGAAACCGTGCGTCGTCGGGCGCGGGGTCGCAGGCATTCCCATTCTCCCGAGGCACAAATCCGTGCTGACGCTTGGCCATCTCACCCTCGGCCAGAATGATGGAGGTCCACAGGAACGCGAGCGTGGACTCCGCGCCCTGATTGCGATTCACTCGTCCCGGCATGAGAGCGTCGTAGCACGCACCCTCGCGCTCGACGCCGATCATGAGCCCTTCGCTGTTGCCGCCGCCAAACCAGGCGTGCGCTCTGCGAAGCGAAGACAGATACGAGTCGGCGCTCGAGAGATCAAACCCGCACAGGGCGGCGTCGGCCATGGTGACGGCCTCCACCGGTTGCTGGTCGTAGCGAGCCTTCGACTCGCCGTGCGAGTACCAGCCGTCGCTTCCGATGGGCGCGAACAAGCCGTCAGTGGTGGTTTGAGTCTCGAGGAACGCAAACGATGACGCCGCGATCGGTCCAAATCCCTGATCGGGCCACGATCGCTCCGCGACGAAGAGGGCGTGCGGCAGCACCGCGTTGGCGTACGTCATCCGCGATTCAAACCATGTCCAGTTCGGTCGTCGCGACCGGTCAAAGCAATCGACGAGGTGGCGTGCGGCGACCTGCGCGATCGCCTCGAGCCGGGGAACCAAGTCGTGGTCGATGCCGCGGAGTCGCCCGTACGCGATGACGACATAGGCCTGAGCCCGCAGGCTCCGCAGCTCCGCAAGGGTCGGGAGGGCACACTGCATGAGTTCGGCGGCAAGGTGCCGCAGGTCCGTCGACAGTCCGCTCGCAACCACATCGGCGAGCGCGCGAATGGCTTGACCCTGGCAGTCACCGCTGGAATCGGTGTCGAGCCACTGTCGTTGGTAGTTCATCAGGTTGTGGAACCCGCCCCCGGGCCGCTTGGCGAACTCGAGCAGGCTGAGGTAGTTGACAATGCGATCGAGCATCCGACGACTCTGCTCGTAGGACCACAGGCGAACACACAGCCGGAGCGCCCTGGCGTTGTCGTCGACGGTGTAGCCGCTCTCGCGACGCGGCACGGAATAGATCGCGTGTTGGATGAGTCCGGTGCAATCGGTCAGCCGATCGAGGTGCCGCATCGAGATGCCGCTGGGGAGCGTCATGCGCGTCCTCTTCCCGGGCGATCCGCGGGTTCGTGCGCTTGATCGCTGGTGTAGCGGGAGGTCTCGGCGCTGTCGGGGACGCCCAGGATCTCGTTGAAGAATCGCAGGTAGTCGGCGCCGACGACGCGCCAGCGCATCGGGATCGCGTACGCGTACGCGACGCGCCGCGTGCGACGCTCCAGCGGCCCATCCTCCAGATATCGCAGCGTTGCTTCGGCCATCGCCTCGCTGTCGCCGAACGGGACGAGCTGGCCGCGGCCATCGGCGAGCACTTCGCGAGCGTAGACGTAGGGCGTGCTCACGATCGGTCGTCCAGCCGCCATCGCATACGCGAGCGTGCCGCTGGCGATCTGATCTTCACCCGTGTACGGCGTGACATAGACATCACACGCGCCGAGGTAGGTCATCAGCTCCGGCAATTCGACGAACCGGTTCACGAAGCTCACCGCACCACTCAGGCCGAGCGCCTCGACCTTGGCGGTCAAGGTCTCGCGGTATGACTCGCCCTCGTGCTCCCTCACCTTGGGGTGTGTCGCGCCGACGATGAGATAGACGGCCTCCGGACAGCGCCGCAGCACCGACGGCATGGCGTCGATCATCGACTCAAGCCCCTTGCCGCGGCCGATGAGCCCAAAGGTGATAAGCACGCGACGACCCACCAGATCCAGCCGCTTCTTGCAAGCCGCATCGTACTGGCGGTGGATGATCGGTACGCCGTGCGGGATCACGCGTATCGGGGTCGAGAACGAGCCGTACGCCTTCCGGAGCAGCGCCGATGCCGCGTTGGTCATGACCACGACACCCTTGCTTCGCTGTACGAGCGCGTCGATGATGTCTCGCGCCGCGGTCGGCGGAGTGGACAAGAGTGTGTGCAGGGTCGTGATGATCGGCTTACGGCACTGCGTGACAAAGTCGAGGACGCCGCGACCCCACGCACCGGGATACAGGCCGAATTCATGCTGCAGGCTGACGACATCGTACGGGCCAGTGTTCGCGGCCAACGCGGCTCTCCGGTACGAGCCTTCTTCGTCGTTCCGAATGACCCGCGTCACACGCCGATCGTCGTACTGCTGGCGGACCCCCCGCTCGATCGCGAAAACCGAGGCGGGCAGGCCGCCGCATGCAAGCTCAAGCGCGTCTGCCGAATCCTGGGCAAAGGTCGCGATCCCGCAGGCTTCAGGAGGAAAGGTCGACACGAAGAGCGTCCGCGTGGCTGTCCGGGCATGCTGACTCAGAACGTCGCGTGTGCGCAAGTGCCAAGAAGCGGAGCGGGATGGAACGAGCGGGCTTTGCATACGGCACTCCTCGGGTTCAGCGACGCCACGAGTCCGCAGCGCAACGCCGCGACGGTCAGGGTTTGCCTCGGCATCCGTTCCACGCGATCCGATCACCGCTTGATGCGTCGAAGCCGACTTCGGTCAAATCGCTTCGGAAGCGGGGTGGTGCGAAGCGGCCGTCGCATGCGTCCGATGGAGTCTCCGACTCAACCGCATACTCGGTACGGGCAGTCTATCTCGACAGTCCCGCGAATCGCATCAAGACCCACGCGAATGAAAAGAACGGGTAAATGTTCTCATTCGGTCAGGTCGATGAAGGCGGCGCTTTCACGGAGCGAGTGACGAGGCGAGTCGCGAGTAGCTGCGTCAAAGATCGGGAATGGACACACCAGGCACGAGCGAAGCCGTCCGCTCAGTGGCAGTTGCCGCGCATCGAGCGAACTCGAGAAAGTTGCTTTCATTTCATGAAGCATCGATATTCAGACGGCCCATGTCCGCGAAGGTGCGCTCGCGTTTCAGGCGCAGTCGGTTGCGCAGAATCTGGCATTCCCAATAGACGCATCTTCGCAGACAGTCGTCGTTCTGCGAGTGAGTGGCATCGATCAGGGTCAAAGGGGCAGCTTCTGGGTGGTTGAGGCGAACCTGACGGAGCCGTGGCGGATTGGCTTTGCCGACCATCGCTGTAGAGCCCCGGCTGACAGCCCCTCATGCGTCTGCCCCGTTACCAAAGGGTTGCTACCACATCACTACTGAAATCCGCGAGACGAGAATGAGAAAAGCCGAGAAAACACGAGTGGTAGTACGAAGGCTTGCAAAGCCAAAGTACGCGGTAAACTATTGGCAGATAGCACTTCCTGACTCGCCTCGGGGTCGGTTCCCAGGCTGAATGTCGCCGGTTCGATCCCGGTCGCCCGCTTTGTCTGCCGCCGATGTCACCGCCGCCCGCGCACGTTGACACCGGCGGCTTTTCGTTGACACAGCTTCGCCGTGGCCTTGCAGGTTGGGCGGGTTGCGCCGACGCGGGCTCGAGCGCGTGCTTCTGGGCCAATCGTCGGGCGAGAACAGGCGGCATTCTCGGTGGACGCTCGCGTGAGCGCTTCGTGGTGCAAGATCGAGCCGCGATCCGGCTGTGGCTCAGTGGACGTCTGTTGCAACCGCTGGCCCGCCGACCGCCCCGCGTGGCAAGTCCGGCGTGCGGAATCGTTCTCACCATGTCGAGAGGCGTGCGGTCGGTGTGGTGGTTTATCGTCATGCTCGCGGCGCCCCTGGGTCACGCCGTGTGGACTGTGCGCAGTGGCAAACGCGCCGGAGAGAAGTGTCTCTCAAGGGTGTGCCGCCAGGTTCGCGGTGGGGGTGTCAACGTCAAGTGAGCCGCGGTCGGCTTTGTCGCCGACCGAGCTGCTATCGCGGGTCACTTCACGGGTCGCATCGTGCGGCGGCCGATGCCGACGACAGTCTGTTGGGGTCTCGCTGCCGCACAGCGCTGCAGGTTCAGGCGTGATCATCCGCATCGGCGCTGCGGGGCCTCGCCGGGTCAGGCGGGTTGACCGCCACACTCCGACGGGCGACGGCGGCGGCGTCTGATGATCGGTCACGCCTCGACCGATCCGACCGCGGTGGAGTTCGCCACAGCCGCGTGCTCCGGCCGCCGGTGACGACGAATACCCAGAGAACGAGTTCGTACGAGAGCGCGGACGTGAGCCGTGCGAACCACCCGAGGCGTGAAGGATCGATCCGGGTGCACTCGGTCTCCAACCGGGGCTCGATCTCCTCTTCGAGATCACGGGCCAGCGACGGGCACGCGCTGATCAGATTCAACTCATGGTTGGACGTGAGGCTCCACGGCTCGAGGTTGGATGAGCCGATCGTGCTCCAGCGGCCGTCCACGGTCATGACCTTGGCGTGCAGGTAGTGCCGTTGGTATTCGTACACCCGCACCCCGGCCCGCAGCATGCGATGGTACAGATGCCACTGGGCGGCGCGCAGCACGGTGTGCTCGGCCCGACCCTGCAGCACGACGCGGACCTCGACGCCGCGCCGGGACGCGGCGCACAGCGTCTTGAGAAGCCGGTGCGACGGGAGGAAGTACGCGTGGGCCATCAGGATGGACCGCCTCGCGCCCCGGGCCGCATCCACGAAAGCGCGCTCGATGGTGTTCCTCCGGGCGTGGTTG
>ERZ1066133.556-NODE-556-length-15719-cov-7.052222_pt1 | contig 15719 bp, 11 predicted proteins | sample MGYA00382780_ERZ1066133 | MGnify/ENA primary metagenome ERZ1066133 (study PRJEB33369, sample SAMEA5778363) | biofilm metagenome | biome: Industrial cooling water; feature: Water cooling tower basin; material: Biofilm | place: United Arab Emirates | collected...
ATACATGTCGGCACTCAAAGCCCACATCGGAGTGCGGAATGACTAACAAAAAAGAGTGTTCTCACCCCAACCGTCATCCCGCATTTAATGCGGGATCTGTTGTTGATGAACGCGGTAGACGAAAATCCTACTATGCTTTAGTTTTAATGAAAAGGGCTTGTGTGATTTCGTTCCCACGACGGGAGATCCCGCATTAAATGCGGGATGACGAACAAAAAAGAGTATTACCAAAACTGGAGATCACCGACGATAAATACCTGCATAAAATGAGGTATGAAACTCCAAAAATGAAACGCTCACCTTTAAATGAGACTTGAAACGGAATACCAAAAAAAGGAAAACTTGAACCAACCAGTACAATACCCTACCTCGCAGTATTCAACAACGCAATTACCAAACCACCCATTGAAATCAATCCGGTTCCAAGACCAATGATTTCTGCTGGAGTGAGTCTACGGGTGTCGCGGCGAGCAGGAACATAAATTTCTGAGCCTGGCTGTAAAGATGGGTACGACTTAAAGAATAAAAATCTCCTAGTAGCGGCTACCGTACCATTTGGATTAACAACGTATAATTTCTTGCGGGCTGCAGATAAAGCAAACCCACCTGATTCATGAATTAAATTTCGCACGGTCATACCTTCTCTGAAGGCCAACTGTTGAGGCACGTTCACAGCGCCAAAAGTTTGAACAGTTTGTACCTGCTTAGGCACTTTCAAAACATCGCCTTCTTCTAAGAATAAATCTTCCATACTGCCTGGCAATTGCAATGCTTGATCTAAGCGAATAGCAACAGGCTTTTGCTGTGCGGAAATATTATCTAAAGTTGCTCTTAACTGTGCTGTATCAGTTGTGCTTAATACTGGTGCACCACCCCTTCCCTGTGAATTCACCAAACTTAACTTATTGTTGAAAATTGCTGCATCTGCTTGCGATGTTCCTAAATAAGTTTTTCGTACTAAAATTGCTCCTGGAGCATATGCAGCTTGCTTTAAGCCTCCTGCTCGCTTAATAATATCGGTTAGTCGCTCGCGATTTCCAGATAGCGTATATGTGCCTGGGTACATAACTTCTCCTTCAATTGATACAGTGATCTGCTCTTTATACGTAGGCGATTTACGAATAGATACAATATCAAATGGTTCTAGAATAAAATCCAATTCATTAGATTGTATACCTATACCTTTTTGTAAATCTATAGACTTAATAACAGCATACACAGCAGTATCAGTAACACTATTAGCCTTTCTTAATCTCCGTGAAACTTCAATTCTTTGTAAAGAAGCTCCGTCCTTTAAACCCCCTGCCAATAAAATTAAGTCTTGTATGCGCATACCAGCTGCATAGTTATACGTATCTGGTCGATTGACTTCGCCATTAATTTTAAGTGTATAGACTTCTCTGAGTTCATCAATTTTAAAAATATGAACAGAATCTTCTCTTTGTAAATTGATATTGAATGAACCAGCCTGAACTTCTTTAATTGAAAAAGGAATGTATGATGGTGTGAAATCTTCCTGCTTGCGAATAATCATAGCTCTATCTAATAAAGCCATTTCATTGGGCTGTGCTAATTGTAACAACTTGCTAAGCTGATTCACTTCATTCAAACCAAATTCACCCGGATAATTCACTGCTCCCGAAATAACTACCCTATTGGTAAACCATTTCACCAAAGAGTCAACATACAAGGTATCACCAGATAACAATTCGAATTTATCTAATTGAGAAAAAGGAACAGTTAACACTTCTCTATTTGCCGAACCCCATCGCTTCACACGAACAAAGCTTTTCATAGCTTTATCTGTAAAGCCTCCCGCATAATTCAATAAGACAGATGCATGGTCGCCTGCTCTTAAATCAAACATAGCAGGACGTTTCACTGCGCCCCTTATTCCTACTCGCACTTGAAATGGACTCACTTTTATAACGTCGTCATCTTGTAAGAGTTGATTTTTACTCAAATCACCCTTCATTAAAAAATCATACACATCTAAATCCACCACTTTTTTCCCAGCACGAATAAGAGCTACCTCTCGCATTGTTCCAATACCACTGGGTCCACCACAAGCATACAATGCATGCATAAGCGTTGACAAAGAAGACATAGTATAATTACCTGGACGAAACACTTCTCCAATAACAGTTACACGAATACTTCTTATTTGTCCAAGTGAAACCGCAACCCTTGTTTTACCAGAAGCTATTGCCGGATAAATTGCTGTGAGGGATCGAGTAATCTTTTCAGTTGCTTGCTCTAAGGTAAGTCCAGCAACTCTAATTGGACCTAGATTGGGGAAGCGAATAGTTCCTTCTGTACTTACTTTTAATTTCTTCGTATTCTCACTCAATCCAAAAACATCTACTACAAGTTGATCATTAATACCAATAACATAATTAGGGGGAGAGGTAACATGCGGATTAGGCTCGAAACTTAAATCAAGATTATCGAACATTTCCTCCCCAAACATATACAGCGTATTGCCAGTTGAGTCTCTCTTTTTGATAGATGGGCCACGGGTTAAGATACGATTTCTTTCCGTATATGCATCCGTTTTATTATTATAAGCCGCATTAGTTGGCACTCCCATTCCACCCGGATCTAAAATGGCCATTCTTTTTTTCAGCATCAATATCTGATCGGTACTCAACCCTTTCTCCCTAGCCCTTGCTTCTAATTCTGATTCAGAGAGTCCGCTCAGCTGATATTGGGAAATCAATTGTAATAATTGTTGATCCGAAATATTTTCTAAATTAATTGGTAGTTGTTGCGCATGTAATACACTCAAACTAAAAATACCCAACAAAATAACTATACTATATCGTAACATAATCCTAATATCTAATTTGTAAAGGTAATTGATTAGCCCTTTCGCTTCATTTGGTACATAACAGACAATTGAACCCTAGTATTTTGTCGGTCTGAACTCGGCGAAGGATCTGAGAATCCGCCTTCGAGTTTTACCCATCTATAATTTAAGGTATGAGTACGCTGAATTGATCCAGAAAACAAAAACGGCCCCCAATCCCATCTAGCTTGAAAGCCGAAATGCAAATCTACCCATTGGCGATCTGCATTCGCATTACCTAAATTACCTGTTAAATAGTTGTAATAATTAAAGTCTGTATTTCTACTTACCCGTTCTCCAAAAAATGAAATACGCTTATATCCTTGCACCCAACTAATATCTAGCCGTTGAGCGTTACTCCCAGGCCCAATAGATGCTCCCAGCGCCTGCGCATCATGGGTATAGCCCTGTGTCATAAAAGGATGAGTGTACCAGCTATTGGTTCTTGGTAAACTGAATACATTTTCAGTATTAAAAATTAATCGTGCATCTGGTAACTGAAGCTGGGTAATCTCTCCAGCAATTTCTATATGACTTTTTCCCATAATACGAACTGGAAAAAGTTTTCTGGCTCCTAAAACATACCCTGTTGGTATGGTATCGCTCCAAATATTAAATGGACTGGCAAATTGATTGGCTCTGCCATATTCGAAATAAACCTCAGCCTGTTCTTTAGGCATGGCATAACGCGCAAATAAAGCACCCAATCTTTGTATACCGGGTTTATTCTCTGCATCCAAAATTAAAAAGGTTGGTTCAACGCCTACTGAATCTATATAAAACTGTTCCGTTCCTGCTGCTCCAATATGTAAACCAGGTATCCACTTAGGATTCCAACTGAAAGCATACCCCCACATATGCCTTCTTGCAGTTGGCTTTTGCAAAATACCTCCTTCCCAAAAGGTACGCATCATGGCATGATCTGGCGATTCAAAACGCGGATTATCTAGTTGTCCATAGACTGCCTGAAATTCAATATTCCCAATGGGTGTTTTCCAAGGTTGACGGGTTTGAAAAGTATAGTGTAAAAAACCAGGAGCAGTATTGGTCATCACCAGACTATTTCTTCTTCCTGGTCCCCACCAGAGATTTTCCGAAGAAATTCCCGTTGAAAAATTTTTGAAATTGATGCGGATATTTGATTGTCCCCAATGAAAGGTTTCAAGACGTTCTGTTCCGATACGCTCGAAGAGGTCAATTTTATTTACGATAAAATGATAGTACCTCGACAAATAGTTATTGTCGAGCGGATCTCTTGTGAACGGAGCAGGCGCCAAATTTTCTGCCACGACCCACTCAGGTTGTAACTGAATGCTCAAAAAATGCCATTTGAAATAAGCCCCAATGCTTGCTCTTTGTTGCATACCAATAGCTGGAAGCAATGATCCATCGTTTTCAGTAATGGGTAAATCGGTATTATTTTGAACAGTGTAACCAGTATGTATTATTCCTGCTCTAGGTCTTACTTTAAAGCTGTTAGGTTTGATGATGCGATCTTGGTACAAAAAACTGCTGCGTATAAAAAAGGAACGGGCAGGATTTTCAGAAGAATCTAATAGCTGCTGCATTCGCAATACATCGGTCATTTCAATTTCAGACACAACCGACTGGGCTTTCGAACTTAATCGAGTAAAAAGTACTAGCAAAACAACAGCAATTGTAGGAACAATAATACGTACCATATTTACCAGAGATACCCCAATTGACATTGAAAGAATAGATTGAATAAATTGCCCTTCTCCCAACCATAATTTACGCCTTGTACACCCTGCAATTCAGCCTTCGCAAAAAAGCGATTCCACCTTTTCTGTCCCATAACGCCTACCGACCAATCGGTCCAAGAAAAAGGCCGCATGCCCAAGTTCTCAAAAGACCCTTGCAATCCTTTCGGATCTTGTTGGATTCTTTGCAATTTCACGCCCCAATAATCAAAGCCAGTTCGTTGTAGTAATTGGAGCGTTTGTACATTATTACCAAATCCACTACCAGCACCGAGTAGTTGATTTTGGTGGGTAAACCCTGAAACAATTTGACCATGTCTATACCAGTTTCCAGCATCTCTTAAGCTATAACTTGTGGTTTGCGCCATTTGGGTCATTTCTCCATTCAATTCCCAAATATGTTGACCTCTTTCAAATATCTTTTTAAATCCAAGAATATAGGCACTGGAGTGATTGGCATTTGCTGCTAAGTCTCGCAGGTTTTGTTTGAAATCATTGTAACCATACTCAATATACACCTCTGCATTTTCCTTTGGCATCACCCATCTTAGAAAGATACTTAATAAGCCGTCTGAAGCAATACCAACTCCCTGTGCATTGTCAACTGGACTAGATGGAGTGAGTACTTGAAGGTATTTGGTAAAAAATGAACCACTTGCTTGGTTGATGTTATCTAGGTAAGCATGTTCAGCCCTGGTTGCACCCAGATAAAAACCTTTGAGCCATTTGGGTTGGAATGTTACCGCTACTGCGCTTACATATCTATTTTTATTCGGAATAGCATTGGGCCTCAAAAAAGTGTTTTCCATAGCTCGAGATGAATCTTCATGGAGCAAGCCACCAATCAACTGCCACTCGAATGAACCGATGGGGGTTTTAATCGGACGATTGGACTGGAAGAACAGGTGCTGAAAACCAGGTGCATGGTTACTCATCATGAGTGAGGAAAACTGTCCGGGTCCCCACCAAAGATTTCTGGTGGCCGCACCAACAGCAACTGGTCCTAAGTTAATCTGAATGGCCGATTGTCCAAGAGAAAGTTTTTGAAAGTGTCCATTATTTTCAGCTCCAAAGCCAGGTGTTGTTTTGTAATTGGGCTGTGCTGCTTGCACCCATTCAGGTTGAAGCTGTACTTCCAAAGGCCCCCATTTGGCATGAACACCTGCCGACCATAGTTGCTGAAAACCTGCTACCATGCGCATGGGCCCATCATTCCATCCATAAGGGCGCTTACTGTTGTACTTAATGGTCACTATAGCAGGTAATAGTGTGGCTTGAAAGCCACCTTTGGTCCATGACTGTAATGCTAGGGTACTATCTAAAACAAAAAAAGCTCCCTCTGGAGCAATTGGACGAATAGTGAATGAAGCAGAGGGGGCTACCCTTCCTAACAACTGGGCAGACCGGAGCATACCGTCGGAAGATTGAGTAGCAATAGGTATCCATTGAGCCTGACCTAAATTACACAGCAGAAGAAAAAATAAAAGAGAACAAATAAAAAATCTAGCAATCAATTGCATGGTATTTAACCTGCTTTTTGAATAGATACTACTGGCGATTTGGGTTTGCTCACCAAACTTTCATAAGCAGGGTTAGAGGTTACATATTCAGGTACAATTCCCTTCAATTTAGAAACTAAAATTTTAGAATCAGCACGATTAGCAGCAAGCGCAATCAAATCCTCCACTTGCACTTTTACTTCTGCATAATCTACCTCACGCACTTTTGCAATCAGAATTTTATCGTGGTAAGTATTCACCGTATTTTCCGCATTATTCAACAGCTCTTCGTATAATTTTTCACCTGGACGAAGACCAGTATATTTAATTTTAATATCTACCCCTGGTGTAAACCCTGATAAGCGGATCATTTTCTTAGCCAACTCAGCAATCTTCACAGATTTACCCATATCAAATACAAAAATTTCACCACCATTACCCATGCTTCCTGCCTCTAATACTAATTGACAAGCTTCGGGAATGGTCATAAAAAAACGGGTAATATCTGGGTGGGTAACAGTTACTGGTCCACCCTCTTCTATTTGCTTTTTAAAGCGAGGAATGACTGAGCCATTTGATCCTAATACATTACCAAAACGAGTCGTAATGAACTTAACCATGTGTTTTCCATCCTTTTCTAATTGATGATACAGCGACTGAACATACATTTCCGCAATTCGTTTAGTTGTACCCATCACATTGGTTGGATTCACAGCTTTGTCGGTAGAAACCATTACAAAACGCTTAACCTGATAAGCAACTGCTAAATCAGCGATATGCTTAGTACCCATTACATTTGTGAGTACAGCTTCACAAGGACTGTGTTCCATCATTGGAACATGTTTATAAGCAGCCGCATGGTACACATATTGTGGCTGATAAGATTCGAACATCCTTGTTGCAGCCTCCAAATTTCTTACATCTGTTAAGCACACAACATAATTATCAAAACCTAATTCTTGTAGCTCTAATTCAAGATCATACAATGGACTTTCGGCCTGATCATTGAGAATTAAAAGTGCTGGTTCGTACTTAATTAATTGACGTACGATTTCACTACCAATAGAACCTGCAGCACCAGTAACCAACACCCTTTTACCTTTCAGTTGATCAGTTACAATTTCATTGTAAAGCATAATGGGCTCACGATCCAACAAATCTTCAATCTTAATTTTTTGTATTTGTTTGGTAGAAAAGTGACCATTGATCCAATGACTTAAGGGTGGAACGGTGAGGACTTTAATATTGTTATCCAAACAGATATCGACCAAATCAGACTTTGTTTTACTAGGAAGTGAAAAGGCTGCAATTACCAATTCCGCAATATCGTATTCCTCTAATAATTTTTTTAGTTCCGAAGTGTGGTAAATTTTTACACCATCAATGACTTTATCCGATTTTCTTGGATCATCATCTAAAAAGGCGCGTACTTGAATATGTGCATTGCTATCTTGATCAAAGGTTCTTTTGGTAGCTATACCCGCCTCTCCTGCGCCGTAGATCAAAATATTTTTTTTATTCATTCCTACAGTCATTAAATAAGAATAGACAAATTTAACCCCGATACGATAGGAATTTAAGAATAAAAAACTTGCTAAAGCATTGATAAGGATAACTGAATATGGAATTAATTGTTGGTTGGCATACCGATCGAAAGCAATATTGGTAACAAGGCATCCAAAGTTCACTAGAAATACCACCAATAAAATACGATAGGTATCTTGAATACTAGTAAAACGAATGATACCCGCATACGTGCGTACAACAAAGAAAACAACGACGTTAAATGCAGTTAATAATTCAAGACTAGTAATGAGTTCGCTTGTTGAAATGGATGTATAGTCAAAGTTGAACCGCAACAGATAAGCCAAGACTAAGGAAAATGCAGATATCGACAAGTCCAATATAAAAATCATCCATCTGGGAAGAATGTTAATTTTTTTAATTTTTTTTAAGCGTTCAACCATCTTAAAAGTTTCTTGTGTTTCAAACTAAATCGTAATAATTATGTCGAAAAAAGATTTACATATTTTATTACACTAAGGTAAATTCTAATTGCGTGATAACCATAAAAGTTTATATTTTAAGAACTATTCTTAAAATCAGCTTACATGTTCACAAATAGTACTTTTAGATGAATAAATCACGGACCATTATGAATTTATTATAAAAGAGATTAAAGTGCAATCAAATTAATTCAAATTCAGTGGCTGTATACTTTCCATCAGAAAAAATGAACACTTTTCCTTCATGTACTCCCATTTTTCCCGACCAAATAATATATTTTTTTCCATCTTCCATTACATAGGCTCCTGGGTATGGGTGTGTTGTTGCACGAACCAGACGATCTACATTTTGAACTCCCATATGCCAGAATAATTCTCCATCTGCAGGAGTGCGGCCTTCCCAATAACTGGCTTTGCTTTCATCTTGAATTTCACCTTTAATTGAATCTGCCTGCAATTTGGGCCAAATTTGCCTGATTAAATTCACATGTGCCTCATTTACTTTTGAATACAAAGTTGTAGCCGTTTCATCAGAAGGAAGCGAAATTTCATATTGATCAAGGATAGGGCCTGTATCCACTCCTTCATCCATTTTAAAAAAGGTAACTCCCGTTTTATCTAACCCTTTGATAATTGCCCAAGGGACAGCTGCACGACCACGGCCTACTGGCAAAAGGGTTGGATGAGCACCAATTACTCCTTTTCTCGGAACTTGGATTAACTCAGAAGATGCAATTTGTGACCAGCCAATAATAAATAGCCAATCAATTTCATATTGGCGCAATACCTCTACCACATCAGCATCATTGATATGGTTCAGTTTGTAAAGGGGCGTTCCTGTTGCTAAAGCAATTTCATCAAGATAAATGCGGCCCGATTTTTTTTTCGCCTTGTGGTCGTGTAAGGTCAGAAACAAATCAAATTTACCTCCATCTGAAACAATTGCTTCAATACAGGAAAGCCCAATTTGAACACAAGTACAAAATGCTATACGCATGAATTAATAATTTATATACTCTTAAACTAAGCGTAATTCTAGTAAGTGGGTGGCTTTTTAGTAAAATAGATGACCGTTTTCAACAAGATCAATAAGTCTAATCTTAGTGAAATTCGTTGAGCATATTCACCATCAAAATCAGCCTTTTCATTTGTTGGCATACCATCATAAGCGTTGACCTGTGCCCAACCTGTCAATCCAGGCTGTATATTTAATGCGCCATTTTCACGCCGCATTTCAACTAAATCTTTTTGGGTGGGAATAGGAGGACGTGGCCCAATAAAACTCATATCACCTTTTAACACATTGTAGAACTGCGGCAACTCATCGAGGTTAGTGCGGCGAATAAACTTACCAAAAGGGGTTATTTGTAACTTTTGAGTTTCACGCGACTCCACATTTGGAGTGCTAACAGGCATGCTGCGGAATTTGTAAAAAATGAATTCCTTCCCATCCTTTCCAACTCGTTTTTGCTTGAAAATGGCAGGACCTCCATCCTGAATTTTTATAACTGCTGCTAAAATTGCAAACAGTGGAAGCAAGAACAGGAGCAGAGTCAATGCAAATATAATGTCAAATAGACGTTTGACAAATTGGTAAATGCTCATGGCTCAATGATATTCATAGCTGTTTGAAAACCTTCACATAGGATTCGCCCTACTTGACTACCACGTATTAATGCTAAGGCTCTAATGGCTTCATCGGAACGTGGATGTGGATATGGCCGCATTACTCCTTCGTAAGCATTCAAAGCTTCTATTTTTTTAGACAAACCTACTTCTCCAATTTCAATGAAGGTGTCAGGACGAAACTGCTGTCCATCGATCGGAAATGCCCAATCAGTGCTCGATGGAATTTCCATGAAATAAAGCGCTTTTAGCAATTTCACCGGTTTACGTTGAAACAAACGAACTGCTGCTTGACAAGCTTTGCTGGTGTGGTAATGGTCATTGTTTAAATCATATGGGTGATGAGTAATGACCACATCCGGTTGTATCTGTTCAATATATTTTTCAATAAACTGAACTAAATCTAAATGAGGGACAATGTTAAACTTAATATTTGGGAATGGCCCTAATATAGGGGCCTCTGCACCTACAATTTGTTGAGCTTTGTTTGTATGCGCTTTCAAAGCTTCCACATCAGGCCGGTGCCGTCTAGCGTCCACATCTCCTGATAAAATAAGGTTGTGCACCTTATGCCCTTTTGCAGTAAGTATGAATGTACTAGCACCAAACCCTAAAATTTCATCATCGGGATGAGCTGTGACTGTTAGATATATCATTCGATTATTAAATATTTAGCAACTTCTTTAGGCTGCCAACCTAACTCTTTTCTTACTTTAGAATCATCTATAAGTAAATCTTGTTTCAACTTTTTAAGTCTAACACTATTAATAGGCATAAAGGGCAAAATATCTCCAACTTTTGCGAGTACCTCTGCTATAAACAATGGGATTTCTTTAGGTAATGGCAAATTCAATTGCTTAGATATAAGATGCTCAAGCTCCCTGTATGAAGGATGTAGTCCATCACATATATTGAATACCCCATTATGTCCGCAATTCTCTACTATAAATTTTGCCAAATCTTCTGCAAGTACCATACTTCTCTTTGCTCTTCCTTCAGCTACGGAGAAATACCGCTTATTTCGTATAGCTTCAATCATGACTCCTAAATTGCCTGGGGGGCATTTGCCAGCAATTAAAGGCGTTCTCAAAATTAAGACGGGGACATTGGTCTCCCTAGACCAATCTATCAAAAAATTTTCCGCAGCAATTTTAGATTTAGCATAAGCTGACTCTCCACGCAACTCATCATCTTCTTTAAATGGGAGTATCATATGCTCACCATAAACAGCAACGCTACTTATAAAAACTATTCCTTTTAAGCCATTATGATAAGCGGATTCAACAAGCTTCTGAGTACCTTTAAAATTAATTGTATGGTGCAAATGCGATTCTCTGGCATTGTTTTTAAACACGTGTGCATGTCCAGAAGCAATAATTAAATAATCATACTTATTATGAAAAGTCAGAGGTAACTCTGTTTGAGCCAAGTCGAATTTTATTGTGTTAGTAGACCCACGACCAATTGTATCAAATAAACTTGGATCTAATTCATTAATGATGAATTTACCTAAGAAACCAGTTGCACCTGAAATCAAATACTTTTTTTCAGCCATTGGTTCTAAAGTAGTTTATGAGTTGGCGCTTAACAGCCTCTTTTGAGTATTTCATTTCATAAATATTAGCATAATACTCAGGACTAACTTCTTGAATCAAAACTTCCATTTTATGAGAGAATTCTTTATAAGAGAATATATTGTCCAAAATCAATCCCAAAGAATCATTCTGCACACTGTTGTAGACTTCCGTATGTTTAGGACCAAAATACAAAACTGGCCTTCCTGATTTTATTATGTTATAAAATTTAGAGGGGACACCAAGGCCAAACATCTTATTATCTAAACTAACTAATCCAAAATGGCACATTCCTAAAATATCAGATTGTTCGTTACGCTTGAATGCTCCATGAAAATATACATTCCTCATCCCCAATTCTTTTACTGCGCAAATAAGATCATGCTTCGCTTCTCCTTCACCCCTAATGTGCAATTCAAATAAACGTTCATCCAGTTGCTTGAACCATATGATAAAATCATGTAACCCCTGCAATCGCCCAATATTACCTGCATATAAAATCTTTATCCTCCCTTTAGGAAATGGCTTTATTTTTAAATCTTCATCAGCCCAATTTCGTATAATCTGTATGTTTTTGACTCTTTTTTGTGCAACAACTTGCTTCATATCTTCCCCTAGTACAATTGCATTGAATAAGTGTCTATATGAACTATTATAAAAGGGATTTAAAAAATTTCCCAACCAGCGACCTATGCCATTTGAAGTTTTAATTAAATTGTCAGGGAATATATCATGTATCAAAAAAGTCAAATTTTTTCCAAAAAACCATGGCAATACAAGAATTAAAGTTTGAGGATTAGTAACAGCAAGAATTTTATCACCACTCTTTGATAAGCGCATTAAATAAATAGTCGCCTTAATGGAAAAATAAAGGCCAAATATTATCCGCAATATTTTATTTCGAACAAAAGGGCTATTTATATATAATATATTCTCAGCCGGTGATATTTGATTGTTTTCGTTTAACCCATACATGTGACTAGCTGATTTTCCAGCAATAACATGAATATCATATTCCTCAGCCAAAAAATCCGCAACTTGAACAAGTATATGTGCTGTACTAGTATTTGAAGGCTTATATAGCTCAGATACAATCCATAGTTTAGTTTTGTTTCCAGACATTGGCCTTAACGTAGCTTATGTAAGAAATAATTATCCTAACTACCTTCTCTGAAACATTGGGCATACTATAATCTGCCACTGGCCGCAGGGCAACAAGTGACTGATCACTGGCTACGGGTGCCACATTGCGTGGGCCGATGTGTTGATATTGCAAATGCTGAAGGCCTTGCAAAATACGTTCTGGATCGAGGCCTACCATCATTACCGAGGCTTCTTCCACGGCTTCAGGGCGCTCGTGAGATTCGCGGATGTTGAGCGCCCTAAAATTGAGAATAGAGGATTCTTCACTTATGGTGCCGCTGTCAGATAATACTGCGTAGGCGTTAAGTTGTAGAGAGATATAATCAGAAAAGCCAAGGGGCTTTTGCCATTGAATGAGTTGGTGAAGATGGAGCGCTGAGTGCGCGGACTGAGCGCAGGAAAGCGAATTTATTTCTTCTAAACGTTTGCGGGTGCGTGGATGGGTACTAACGATTACGGGATATCTGTATTTTTCGGCGATGGAGTTTAGAGCATCTAGCAAACCAAAAAAAGTGCGGTCGTTACTAATGTTTTCTTCGCGGTGGGCTGAAACAACAAAGTATTTCCCTTTTTCTAGCTGCAACCTTTCCAATACATTACTTTTTTCAATCTGAGGTAAGTAATGATGGAGCACTTCAAACATGGGAGAACCTGTCTTAATGACCCTGTCTGGTGACAAGCCTTCGCGCAACAGATATTCACGGGCAATATCAGAATAGGTCATGTTGATATCGGAAATATGGTCTACGATTTTCCGATTTGTCTCCTCTGGTACACGCTGATCGAAGCAACGATTACCGGCTTCCATGTGGAAAATTGGAATTTTTCTTTTCTTGGCAGGAATAGCGCACAAGCAAGAATTGGTATCTCCTAATACCAAAAAGGCATCAGGTTGTACTTCTTCTAGGATGGGATCGATGTTGATGAGAATTTGTCCAATAGTGGCTGTAGCTGTAGCTCCAGCAGCATTCAAGAAATAATTGGGCTTGCTAATACCCAAATCTTCATAGAACACTTCATTTAACTCGTAATCGTAGTTTTGGCCAGTATGTACTGTTATATGTTCAATAGCTGAAGATGCATCAAGGGCTGCCATTACGCGTGATAAGCGAATGATTTCTGGCCGAGTACCGACCACCGTCATGACTTTTATTTTTTGCATTTCGTTTTTATAATAGTTAATAGGGAAAGCAGAACGCGCGGAATATGTGGACTGATTTTGAATGTTTATCCACTAAACCAGCGCTCTATACTGTTTCAAAATAAGTATCAGCATCAGAGGGGTCGAAGGGTTCGTTGATCCAAAAATTGGTGTAGAGCGTTTCATTGCCTATGTTTTTGATATTATGCGTGTACCAAATGGGCATGTCTACGTAAGCTGGTTCGTTACCGTCTAAGTAAAAATTATGAACCTTAGAAGTGCCAATGCGGCGCAGTTGGATGAGCGCTTTTCCTTTAATGACTGCAAAACGCTCAATTTTGCGGGTATGAAAATGATTTCCTCGAGTAATTCCGGGTTCAGTAGTAGAGAAGGAGGTTTGGCCGGCAATCCCATGGCGAGCGATTTCGACAAAAGTACCCCGATTGTCGGTATGCTGCACAAATTTTCTTGGGAAATAGACCCCTATATCCATGTAACAACGATATGTATTAAAGAGCTTCCGCTCAAAAGCATTGTGAAGCATTGGGAATTCACCTTTATCCTGATACACTAATTTGAAGTTCTGTAATAAGTTCAGAATGTCAGATACTTTTGCCTCCGCACTGTGGCTTATTACTTTTTCGGACGAATTGTCTTTCATTCGAATCGCATGCAAAATGGCGTCTACAACTTCGCTTACATAGATAAGTTTCAGTTGCCCGTCTACTTCAATTTTAGGAGTTTCATTACGAGCTATTTGGTGGCAAAAAGTGGCAACCACCGAGTTGTAAAAAGGATGTCCAAAGGGTCCGTACACATTGGGAATGATAAGTCCGGTAAATGTACCGCCCGACCTATTTGCCCAATGTGCAAAAGCCAAGCGGCCTTCTTTTTTGGATTTACCGTAGAGGTTATCATGCTCTTCCTGAGTAGAAGAAGACATCAGGACGTGTGCTTTACTTTTTGTTCGCTCGAGAGATGCAATTAGTTGCTTTACTAGACTAGTATTGGTTTCGAAAATTACCGCTGGGTCGTTGTGACGATTCAGTGCAGCAAGATGAATAATCACATCACATTGAGCTGTAAAGATGTCTAGTACTTTTTCATCAGAAAAAAATGCCCTGTCAAAATCGACAAGCACGAATTCATCTTTGAGGAGATCTATAGTATGATAGAGGTGGTAACCTATAAACCCGTGCTGACCTGTGATACCAATTTTTTTCATAATGTAATCTAATGAAGCTGATTTTGAAAGATTTAATCATCCGCTTACAGCTCTACCAATGTCGCTCTTATCCTAACCCCAGTCCATAAAATGAGAATGCGTGTGTACTCGACATTGAAAGTTAATGAACATCAAAAAAACAAAGCACGTCTTTCGTATCACGCCCATTCGAAGTATTGCTTGATATAAACACTTGCTTCAAACAAAAAACAAATCCACGGCCTCACCCAATACCTCTTTACGTATGTAAGGAAGGGCCCTTAACAATTTTTCTATTCCATCAACATCTAATTGTTGGGTATTATGCGAATGGTAGTCTTGTATCTCACTCAATGCTGCTTCCCCTTCAGAAAAATATTGAGCATAATTCAAGTCACGGGTATCGGCAGGTATCCTGTAAAAGTCGCCCATGTCTTCTGCCTTTACCATCTCTTCACGCGTGCAAAGAGTTTCGTAAAGCTTTTCTCCATGACGTGTACCAATAATTCTTATATCTGTGCGCTTGTTACAAATCCGCTGTATGGCCTTGGCCAAATCGCCTATTCTGCCTGCCGGTGCTTTGTTCACAAATAAATCACCAGGTCTGCCGTGCTCAAAGGCAAATAAAACTAACTCTACCGCTTCATCGAGGGACATAAAGAAGCGTGTCATATTGGGATCAGTAATAGTGATAGGCAAACCCTTTTTGATTTGGTTTACAAACAAAGGAATTACCGAGCCGCGCGAAGCCATTACATTGCCATAACGTGTTAAACAAACAGTTGTCTCTGTTAAATCACGTGATGCTGCAATGGCTACTTTCTCCATCAATGCTTTAGAAATTCCCATTGCATTAATAGGATATGCTGCTTTATCAGTACTTAAACAAATAACTTTTTCAACTTTATGCTTTATAGCAAGATCAATCACATTTTGAGTACCTAGAACATTTGTCTT
>ERZ1066133.557-NODE-557-length-15717-cov-8.674946_pt1 | contig 15717 bp, 13 predicted proteins | sample MGYA00382780_ERZ1066133 | MGnify/ENA primary metagenome ERZ1066133 (study PRJEB33369, sample SAMEA5778363) | biofilm metagenome | biome: Industrial cooling water; feature: Water cooling tower basin; material: Biofilm | place: United Arab Emirates | collected...
GGGGGGGGGGGGGGGGGGGGGGGGGTGGGGGGGGGGGGGGGGGGGGGGTAGGGGTGAACATGGAAACCCCGGATCGACGCCCCCGCAGGCCCGATCACCCCGGCCTCTTCCGACCTCCTCACCGCCGGTACGGCCGTACCACCCGGCCCGCCCCCCAACCTCCACCCCCACCTCCACCCCCACCTCCGCCCACACCTCCGCCCCAAACCCCTCCGTCGCCGCGGTTGCCGGGGGCCAAAAACAAACACGGGGCTGCGTGAGCAGCCCCGAGTCGGTCGCGTTGACTGAGACATTCGTGATCCGTGTCGGAGGGGACGACGAAGGTCGCCCCTGGGTTTGCGCCGGACGCGACAGCGTCTCGGCAACTGCGGAAGGGAAGCATGCTCGCTGCTTTGGTTGGGACCGCCGCGAGCCTCCCGTCATCCTTCCGCCCGGGAGTATGTGGTCCCGAAGCGGGTTAGCGCTTCTTGGATTTCTTCTTGGTCTTCTTCTTGGCTTTCTTCTTTGCCATGAGAGAGATCTCCTCAAGCAATGGTTCGTGCACCGTGACTCGCGCGAGCACGCGACACACTCGCGCGCGATGCACGATCTGTTATCGGAAGTGTGACAACTTTCTCTTGAGCGTGCAAGTCAAAATTTTCAAGAGCGCGAAGTTATCCACAATCGCGCGGTCGGCCGCGCGTTCGAACGCGTGCGTCGCGCACGATGCGCGCCCCACAACGCCGCGCTCAACGCCGCGCGTTGCGCCACGACGGCGACTCGAACAGCGAGTCCAGTGTCGTCGTGTTCACCTTGTTGTAGATCGCCAGCGTCTCGCGATCGCTCGCGCCCATCGGCACACGCGCCCGCACCTCGCCGTTGCTCGGGTTGTACCAGAACTCGCCCAGCTCCGGCCCGACCTTCTCGTCCACCGCACGCACGATCGGGTCGCGCAGGTGCACCTGGTCGCCGTTGGCGATCTCGATCCACGGGCGACCCGGGTTGACCCAGCGGTTCCGCGGCGGGTTGCCGTCGAACCACACCGGGTCGATCGTCCGGGGCCATCCTTGCTCGTTCTTGTCTGTCTCCACCATGGCCGCACGCCGATCCACCTCGCGCTTCAGCCGCACCAGCTCGCCCTGCAGCGCGTCCGCGTTGCGGCCGGTCTGGTAGACGCGGTACCGCCATCCGCCGACGACCAGCACGCCGATCAGCAGTGTGACAAACGCGATGACGTTGACCAGACGGCTCATGGTCCCTCTCCGGCGGCGCGTCGGGCCGCCCGCGCGACCACGCTCGCGCTCTGGTTGTTGTCGGACGCCGTGGATAGCCCCATGAGCGCGATCGGGCGCCCGCACGACTTCCGCCGCCGACTCTGACGTCCGGGCAGCCTGTGCCGCCGGTGACGCCGCCGCCTCGCACCCACGCCACGCACACGCGTCCGAGAATCGCATAGCATCTGGGCATGAACCGCATCCCCTCGCTTGTGCTCACCTCCTCGCTGCTGCTCGCCCTCGCGCTCTCCGCGTGCAAGTCCAAGCCAGCCGAGGAGCCCGCCGCCACCGCCGCGGCGACGCAGCCCGACGCCGCCACGCCCAACCAGCCCGCCCAGTCCACCCAGGAACCGCCGAAGCAGGAAGCGCCGAAGCAGGAAGCGCCCAAGCCCGCCGAAGCGAAGCCCGAAGCTGCCAAGCCCGCCGAGTCCAAGCCCGCCGAGTCCAAGCCCGAGGAAAAGAAGGCCGAACCCGCGAAGCCCGAAGTCGCAAAGCCCGAAGCCAAGAAGGAAGAACCCAAGAAGGAAGAGCCCAAGCCCGCCGTTACCTTCCTGAACTGCGACAAGGCCGAAGCGCTGAGCACCAAGAAGCTCGACAGCGGCGTCATCGTCGAGGATCTCAAGCTCGGCGAGGGCGCCGAAGTGAAGCCCGGCGCCACCGTCACCATCAACTACCACGGCACGCTCAAGGACGGCGGGACCATGTTCGACACCACCCGCGGCAAGCAGCCCGCGACCTTCCCGCTCAACCGCCTCATCCGCGGCTGGCAGCAGGGCGTCCCCGGCATGAAGCCCGGTGGCATTCGCCGCCTCACCATTCCGTACGCCCAGGCCTACGGCGAGAACGGTCGCCCGCCGGTGATCCCCGCCAAGGCCGACCTCGTGTTCATCATCGAACTCATCGGCGTCGTCGAGCCCGCGAAGTAGGCCGCGCTACGTCCGCGCCGCCGACTTGCGGGCGCACCAGTCGCGCCACAGCTCGCGCACCGCGCCCGACCAGCGGGCCGCGTAGCTCCTCGCATCGCACAGCGGCGATGCGAGCAGGTCGTCGTGCAGCCGCTCCCGCAGCGGAGCCAGCGCGGCGGGTTCCGATGCGAGCCGCACCGCGATGTCCACGTACTCGTCGCCGCTCCGGGCGAGCAGCTCGGTGTGACCGACGGCGTGCAGCAGCGACACGCAGACGCGTGCCGCATGCGGCGTTCCCTCCAGCGCGACGACCGGTACGCCCATGTAGAGCGACTCGCAGGTCGTGGTTGTGCCGTTGTACGGGAAGGTGTCGAGCGCGATGTCGACGCGGTCGTACATGCCCAGGTGGTCGATGGATTCCTTCTGGAGACCGACGAGCTCGAAGCGATCGGGGGTGATGCCCACACGGGCGAGCCGGGCGGAGATGTCCTTCTGGGCCGACACGCCGTCGAGGGCGGCGGTCTTCACCAGCAGCCGCGCGTCGGGCACGCGCTGCATGATGCGGCCCCACAGCTCGAACGCGGCGTCGCTGAACTTGGTGATCTTGTTGAAGCTGCCGAAGGTGATGAAGCCATTCCTCGCGGCCGGCGACGGCCCCGGTCGGCGCTTGTGGAGCGGCGTGTAGCAGAGGAAGCAGGGGTCGAGTCGGACGAGCTTCTCGGTGGCGAACGCGTCCGCGTCGCCGACGGGGTCGGTGAACGAATCGACGAAGCGGGCGTCGATCGTCGACATGCCGGTGGTGTGCGGGTAGCCGATGGCGCTGACCTGCACAGGCGCGATGCGGGGCGATAGCGCGAACAGCGGCGAGTTCGACGTCAGGCCGCAGATCTCGACAACGACGTCGATGTTCTCCTTCTTGATCCAGTCGGCGATGATCTCGGGTTTGCTGGTGCGGATCGCGCGCCAGGAGGCGCACAGCGGCTCGAGTTCCCTGGTGACATGGTCGTCCGCGGGGAAGAGGTAGAAGCCGGCGAGGTGGATCCCCTCGCGGTCGTGGTGGCGCAGGATCGCATCGACGAATCGGGCGACGGGGTGCTCGCGGAAGTCGGGGGAGACGACCGCGACGCGGATCTGGCGATCGGGGTCGGGGTCGTTGCTGAACGACAACGGATCGACCACGGGCTTGCCGGCTTCCAGCGATCGCCCGAAGGCGCGGTGCAGCTCGAAGCACTCGCGCCGGTCGGCGCTCGGCAGGTAGTTAAGGGTGCTGGCGAGCAGACCGGTGGCCATGCCGTCGCCGGGCACGTGCTTGAGCAGCAGCCGCAGCGTCTGCTCGGCTTCCGGGGCGCGGCCGAGATTGAGCAGCACCGCTCCGAGGTAGGACACCAGGTTCGGTGCGACACCGACCTCGTTGGTGAACTTCTTCAGCAGGTGCTCGGCCCGGGCGTAGTCCGTGATCGCGACGTACGCGGTCGCGAGCGAGAGCACGAAGTTGGGCTCGCGGGCGAAGCGGGGGAGCAGCTGCTCGCCCTTCCTGACCGCGTCCTGCTTGCGGCCGGCGAGGGTCAGCATGTGGATCAGGTTGCCCGCGGCGACGCGATCACCGGGGTTGAGCGCCAGGCAACGCTCGACGTGGAAGATCGCCTGTTCGTAGCGGCCGGTCTCGGCGAAGCACTTGCCCAGTCCGTTGTGCACCGACGGGTCGTTGGGGCTCACGCGGAGCAGGGCCCGCAGCATCTCTTCGCCCTTGGCGTAGCGCCCGGCGTTGAGGTGCATCACGGCTTCCTGGAACTTGGTGAGGCCTGGGGTTGGAGGATTCGGAGCCGGCGGCATGGAGTCCGCAACGGTAGCCGCTACTTGTCCTTCTTCTTGCCCTTGTCCTTGTCGCCGCCCTTGCCCTTCTCCTTGTCCTTGTCCTTGCCCTTGCCCTTGCCGGACTTCTCATCCGACGACTCGTCCGGGGCGGTGCCGGCGGGGGTCCCGGTGGGGGTGCCGGTGGGCGTGCCGTCGGAATTGGGGGCGGGCGCTTCGCCGCTGGACTGCGGGTCGTACTTCATCGCCAGTTGGATCTGGGCCATGGCGTCGTCGATCGCCTTGAGGGCGTTGGCCTTGTGGCCGCCGAAATCGTGCTTGGCGTTGTCGAGGTGATTGCGGGCGAGACGCAGTTCCTTGAGGGCGCGGCCAAGGTGCGGCGTGTTCTCCGCCTTCTTCCCCTGACCCTTGGACTTGCCTGCATCATCCGCGTCGTCGTCACCTTCCTCGCCGGCGTCGCGATCCTTGCCCTTGCCGCCCTTGTCACCCTTCTCCTGTTTGTCCGGTTTGCCTTTGTCGGCCTTGGGCTGCATGGACACGGCGGCGAGCGCCGGCGCGAGCACGAGCGAGGACGCGGCCGCGAGCGGGGCGGCGAGGGCGAGCATCAGGGCGGCGACGGGCGTGATCGTGCGATGCATGGCGTGCTCCTGCGTGAAGATCGGCGTTCGTCCGCCGAACGCGGCGAACGGACACTTCCATCTCTATCGGCGGAAGAACCGGCCCGAACCTGCACGGAATGGCGTGGATGGTCCTGTGGGGGCGTGGGGCGGTGTTTCTCGGGCGGACGCCGCCCGTTCGCGCAAAGGTGCTCAGGCGTGCGCTGGTTGGGTGCGGGCACCTGCTTTGGGTTAGGCTGTGGGGATGCCAATGGGACTTTGGACGATCGGTGTGCTGCTCGTGGTGATCGCGATGACCGGCTGCAGCGCCGCCTCGCCGCGATGGGCGATCGCGATTCATGGCGGGGCGGGCGCGATCAAGAAGGGTGAGGCTCCGGAGCTGGAGCCGCGGTATCGCGAGGCGATGCGCCGGGTGCTCGACGAGGGCAAGAAGCGGCTCGCGGCGGGTGAGGCGGCACTGGATGTGAGCGAGGCGCTGGTGCGGATGCTCGAGGACGACGAGCTGTTCAACGCGGGGCGCGGGGCGGTGCTGACCGAGCGGGGCGAGGTTGAACTCGACGCGGCGATCATGGATGGGGCGACGATGCAGGCGGGAGCGGTTACGGGGGTGCAGACCGTGCGGCATCCGATCACGCTGGCGCGGCGGGTGATGGAGCGCACGCCGCATGTCCTGCTGATCGGTCAGGGCGCGGAAGCGTTTGCGGACGAAGCGGGGGTGGAGCGGGTGGCGAACGAGTGGTTCATCACGCCGCGGCGGCGCGAGCAGCTCGAGCGCGAGCTCAAGCGACGGGCGCGCGAGAAGGCCTCGGCACAGACGACTTCGGCTTCGACTGACGCCCGTTTCGGCACCGTCGGCGTGGTCGCGCTCGATCGCAGCGGGCGGCTTGCCGCGGCGACCAGCACCGGCGGCATGACGGGCAAACGCCCCGGACGGGTCGGCGATGCGCCGCTGATCGGAAGCGGAACGTACGCGAACGGCACGGCCGCGGTGAGTTGCACGGGGACCGGCGAGCAGTTCATCCGCCACGCGGTGGCGAGCGGGGTCGCGGCGCGGATAGAGCTTGCGGGTGAGAACGTCGAGATGGCGGCGGGACACTTTGTGTTCCGCGTGCTGAACACGGGTGACGGGGGGCTGATCGCGGTGGACCGGCAGGGAAGGATCGCGATGCCGTACAGCAGCGCGGGGATGTACCGGGCGGCGGCGGACAGTGCGGGTCGGGATGAGGTGCGGATCTGGGAGGAGTAAACCCGCTCAATACCGCGAGCAATCTGAACACGTGGCTGGTTCACTTGAAGTACCGAGGTGGTGAGCGGCCGTTACGGTCGCGGCCATGCTTTCACTGCGTACTCAAACAAGGCGATGGATCGCGCTTCAATTGCGCGTTCATCCCAGACAGGCTGGTCCAGAAAGGTGTTGTGCAACAGCAATGTACCGTGCCTGCGGATCGCATCTCGCTTATCCCCCACGGGCCGTTCGATACGGACGGATTCAAGGACTTGGTCAACAGAGTCAGATTTCCGATGCGGTGGATCGCCTGCTTCCGACGCCGAGCGGCTTGCTCAGGGGTGTCACCGGCGAGGATGGGCGGGCGCCAGTGGGCTTCCCATTTCTGCGGCATCAGATGTTCGATCGTGGCGACGTCGCGCCCCACTCGCGCCAGTTCTGACTTCGGTCCGCGCATCGAGTCCTCGAGCGCCTGCAGGATCATCGGCGTAGCTCGCTTTAGCTTCTTGTAGAACTCAAGTTGCAGCCAGCTATCTTTGAACTCGTCGTTCGCTGGCCACCGAGCCACTTCGGACGAACCCTGGAGCAAAGAAGCTCGGATTCGGGAATGCCCAAAGTCGTCCGTATGACGGCACTCTCGAATGACGCCTCGGAAAAAGTCGTTGTACGAACGTGCCGGGAGCCGGCAGACTGCGCGGCGGACGACGAAAGACTCCAGATCGCGGAAGATCGCCTGAGCCTCTGGAGTGGTCCCTCCGGATGTTCTCTTGACGATCTCCAAGAGCAGCGGGTGCGCCGTTGTCATCTCGAGCGCGGCGAGTCTCGTGAAGAAGGTGCCGGCGGGTGATGCGGGATCAAAGTCATCAAACTGCTTATAGATGCGGGCATACGCCTGAAACTCGTCCATGTGACGATCGATGGGCTCGTGCACCGTTTGGTCGACGTGGTTCTTGTAGGACTCAAACAACCGGTCGGCAGTGATCTCGCTGTCCGGTGCTCGCAGAGTCAGGAAATGTGACAAAAAGATATCTAGGCGCGGCCGCTTGTATCGACCGCGGCCAACCGATCGGCGCCAGTATCGACGGTTGGTGTCGAACTCTTGCCAATAGGTGCGGTGCAGCGCGTCTCCATCCAGTCCCCTTCTCGCGGCGAGATGAAAGAGGTGATTCTTCACAAGATCGGCCGGCAAGAGCGGCGTGCCGAGGCCGTTAAGTGTCTCGAAGATCTCCTGCGGATCGTCGCCGTGCTCGAGATCGATCACGACCAGAAGCAGGTCACGCACAATGGCTTCGTGCAGTGTACCGCAGCGCTGCTCGAGTGCGACGGGATCACTCGTCCCAAGCCAGTTGCTTGCCTCCCGAAGAAAGTAGCCGTAAGCCTTCGACAGCAGCCCAGCTTCGTCGTCCGCATCATCGTCGGTCTCCGGCTCTTCGTCGTCGCTTTCGTCCGAGTTCCCCTCTTGTGCCGACACCAAGCCTCCGGCCCTTCCGAGAATCGAGCGAAACTCCTCCCGATCCTGGTTCGTCGGCCAAACCTTAAAGGCGTCTTCTTCAACCCTACTGAGCGGGGTGTGATTTCGCGTGAGCTTCTTGAACTCGTCAAAGTACCCCCCGATCGCGTTTCGTTCCGCGACGTCGCGAAGAGCGGCGAGAAGTAACTGGAGCGTTATCAGGCGTTGCTGACCGTCGATGATCTCTCTAGTTTGCACTCGGCCGGTTTGCACTGCGTTCTGAACGAGGACCACTGTGCCGAGGAAGTGAGGTTTAGGCGGCGTGCCGCGTACCCGCTTTTCAGCGAGAGCCTGAATTGTCTGAAAGAGCGGCTCCCAATTGCGACGCTTTCGCCAGACATATGGTCGCTGAAAGAGCGGCGCATCGAGGCGCTGTGTCGTATCGAAGATTTGTCCGACTGTGATCTTGTCAACCTTCATGGCGGAGATGATACCGAATCGCTCAGTCATTGGTCCGTCAGGCACCAAAGGCGATACTCGTTCAACGAAGCGAGCCCGGCTCGTACCCCATCCCTCGATTGAACTCCTTCGTCCCACCCCGCGGCACCGTCAGCGTCATCCAATCCGTCCCCGTCCGCGATGCGAGGACGCGGCTGATCTGCACGATCTGGCCGCAGTGGTAGGCGGTGTGCGAGAGGGAGCGGGCGAGCGCGAGGGCGAGCGTGTGGGGTTCGCCGCGGATGGTGAGCGTGCGCGAGAGATCGGCGTCGGTGAAGGTGGCGAGCTGGGATTCCAGCACACGCCAGCCGGCCTGCCACGCCTGCGTGAGTTGCTCCCGGCCTGTGTCATCGTCGGCGAAGTCATCGACGAACTCGCGGTCGCGATCGCGCCAGGGCTTTTCGCCGTCGGTGGTGAGGGCGTCGGTCCAGCGGCTCTTGAGGTTGCCCCCGACGTGCTTCATGACGACGGCGATGGAGTTGGTCTCGCGATCGAGCGACACGCGGAGGTCGTTCCACGAGACTTGTGCGGTCGCCTTCTCGGCGAGCGAGCGGTAGCGGCGGAACTCGGCGGCGAAGGCGGGGATGACGGTCGGCGAGGGTGCTTCCGGGGCCATGGCGGACCCTAGCACGCATCCGACTTCTCGGACGATGAGACCGCGATCGGTGTCGGCGTCGGGACGCACGGCAGGGGATGGGTTGCCGCCTTGCAGTGCATGGGTACGGTTTCTCTCGGACTGGGCGTGATTTTCGTTGCGTTATCGGGGCCTTTTCCGTACTTTGTTCTTGGACCATGCGTTCTCGGAACTGTCGCCCGTCGTGGGGTGGCGTCGCCGCGTGGGGCGTTCGGTTCGGTCCCCGCTCTTGGGAGGTTCATCATGCGTGCTGTCTCGAACATGCTCCGCTCTGTCTCGGTCGCTGCTGTGCTCGGGGTGTGCGGCTCGGCGGCTCTGCCGCTCGTGGCGCAGGCACAGACCTGGAGCTACCAGGGTGTGCTGAAGCAGAACAACGCGCCGTACAACGGCACGGCGGATGTGCGGCTGCAGCTCTGGACACTCGCGTCGGGCGGGCAGGCGATCGGCACCGCGCAGACGTTCACGAACGTGACGGTGGCCGACGGGGTGTTCACGGTCAATCCGACCATCAGCATCGCGGATATAGCGTACAACCCGATTCTCAACCCGTTCGTGCAGATCGAGGTGCGGACGCCGTCGGGCGTCGGGAACTTTGTGGAGATCACGCCGCGGACGCCGCTGGGCATCGCACCCAAGTCGATGTGGAGCGCGGCGAGCCTCCTGCCGTGGATCGCGAGCGATACGACGTTCCAGAGCATCTCGTTCAACGGCAGCTTTGTGGGAATCGGCCGCTCGACGCCGATCACCGGCGCGGACAAGTTCTCGATCGAGGGCAACACGCCGTTCTACTTCGGCATGTACGTGCGGCAGGCGAGCGACAGCGGTTTGTCGTTCATCGGATACTCGCAGGGCACGACGCAGCCGATAACGGCGTGGACGGAGTTTGACGGCGACCGTTGGGGTGTTTGGAACGGTGGCGCGCACCTGAACGTGCTGCGCAACGGCAACGTCGGAGTCGGCACCCAGAGTCCGCAGAGCAAGCTCGACATCCTGTCCAACGGACCGATGCTGCGCTTCAGTGGCACAGATCACGCCTACGCCGAGTGGTACCTCAGCAACTTCGGCGGCCGGGCGGCGTGGCTGGGCTACGGAAACCCCGGCGACAACACGTTCCGCCTCCAGAACGAAACCGGCGGCAACATCATTCTGTCTGGCGGCAGCCAATCCCGGCTGGGCATCAACACCGACAACCCCAATTACACCGTGCACGTGACGGGGTTCTCCGGCGCCAGCATCGGCCTGCAAACCACGACCGGCGCCAATGTCTCGACGTGGGTGCTGCAGGGCAGCAGCAACAACTTCCAGATCCGCAACACGATCTTCACCGGCTCGCCGCGGCTGGAAATGTCCACCGGCGTCCGCAACTTCGTGCTCTCGGGCACGGTGAGCATCAACACCAATGCGTTCAGCGACTACGGCCTTGAGCTGCCGAACAACAACGACAACTCCGGCCGCGGGCGCGCCAACCGCTGGGACACGTACTCGTCGGCCCAGTGGAAGAGCAACATCCAGACGCTGCACGATCCGCTGGCGACACTGAACAAGCTCCGCGGCGTGTCGTTCGACTGGACCGCGAGCGGTGCGCACGATGTCGGCTTCATCGCCGAAGAAGTGGCACAGGTGCTTCCCGAGATCGTGAGCACGCAGGACGGCAAGCCGGTGGCGATGGACTACTCCCGCGTGGTGCCGCTGACCGTGGAAGCGATCAAGGTGCTGCGCGGCGAGAACGAAGCGCTCAAGAAGGAACTCGCCGAGCGCGACGCGCGGCTGCGCCGGCTCGAGGAGCGGCTGGAGAAGCTTGAGAGCAAGTAACGGCCGCTACTTGGCTGCTACTTGGCCGCACGAATCACGAGCTCGGCCGACTGCCGGGCTCGTTCCGCGACGCCGTCGGGCCCATGCATCCACGCCCAGGTGATCGCGCCGGCGACGATCATGGTGATGTCCTGCGCGGCACGCGCGAGGGCGTCGGCGCCGAGCGCGGGGTGTGCCGCCGCGATCCAGCCCTTGATCGCGTCGTGCAGGTCGCTGGTGTGGGCGGTGCAGATGCGGAAGGTCTTGGAGCGCGGGTCCTTGGCCTCGGCGGCGGCGTTGATGAACGCGCAGCCCTTGAAGTCGGGCGTGTGGAACCACTCGTCCATCGCGGCAAACAGCTCGCTCGGGCGGTCGTTCACCGGCACTCGCTCCACGCGATCGACGAGCCACGCCATCCACGCCGTGTGCTTCTCCTGCAGCCACGCGGCGACGAGATCATCCTTGGAATCAAAGTGGTGGTAGAGCGACATCTTCGCCACGCCCGCCTTGGCGATGACGCGGTCGATGCCCACGGCGTTGATTCCGTGCTTGTAGAAAAGCTCGCCCGCGGCGGCGAGAAGCTTCTCGCGGGCCCCGCGGCTTCGGGTCTTCGGAGAATCGGCTTTGGAACGGGCGGCGGGCATGGGGGATTCTACGTGGATAGACCTGGCGGTAGACCGATCGGTCTGGTCTTTGGATGTCGGCGAAGCGGCGAGGTTTCAGCAAGGTTTTAGCGAGGTTCCTTCGTCGTTTCGGGTCCCGCGCCTCCCCGCCCCGCGAAGCGGGGAGGGGTGGTCGAGCGCAGCGAGACCGGGGAGGGGCGTTTGGCATCCGGGCGCGGATGTGTTCAGGTGCCCGCAGTTCCCTCACCTGACTTGAGGCGGTGCCTCAAGTCGTCCTCTCCCCGCGGGCGGGGAGAGGAGGCGCTTTACGCCTTGCGTGCCCAGCGCAGCTTCGCCGAAGTCGAGCGCGGATTGGCCCGTTGCTCCGCGGCATCGGCGATGACGGGGTCGCGGCCGTCGGCGCTGTAGATACCGGCGCGGAACTGATCGCGGAACGCATGCTTGACGCGTCGGTCTTCGCCGCTGTGGAAAGTGATGATCGCGGCCATGCCGCCGGGTTTCAGAATCTGCGGCAGGTCGAGCAGCAGCTTGTCGAGGTTCGCCAGTTCGCGGTTCACGAGGATGCGCAGGGCCTGGAATGTCCGTGCCGCGGGGTGGAGCTTGGCGCCCATGCCGCGCTCGATCGTGAAGTCGCGGGCCTCGCAGACGAGGGCCATGAGCTGCTCCGTAGTCTCGATGGGCGTCTTGCGGCGGCGCTGCACGATGAGGCGTGCGATCTTCGGTGCATCGGTCTCGTCGCCGAACTCAAGCAGAGCGTCGATGATCTCGTCCTCGGTCATGCGGGCGAGGAGCGCCGAAGCGGGTTCGCCGCGGGTCGGGTCCATGCGCATGTCGAGCGGCCCGGGGCGGCGGTAGGAGAAGCCGCGGTCGGGGTTGTCGATCTGCGTGCTGGCGACGCCGATGTCGGCGAGCACGCCGTCGACGGTGCCGGGAGCGACGCCGGCTTGCTCGAGGATCTGATCGAGTGCCGCAAAGTTGGAGTGGAAGAGATCGAAGCGCACCGTGCCCTCGCGCCCCTTCACGCGCTGGAGCTTCACGCGGGCGTCGGCGAGGTTCTCGGGGTCGAGGTCGAGGCCGATGAGCCTGCCGTCGGGCTTGAGACGCTCGAGGATCGCGCTGGCGTGGCCGCCGAGGCCGAGGGTGCAATCGACGATGGTCTGCCCCGGCTTGGGGTCGAGGACTTCGAGGACCTGGCGCAGGAGGACGGGGATATGGCGGGGGTCGGGTTTCATCGCGAGTGGATGGATGGTACCGGGCGCCGCGTGCAAGGCGTTTCACCGCGGAGAACGCGGAGGGAAGGCGGTTCACCACGGAGATCACGGAGAACACGGAGAGATGCATTTGGGTAAGGCACATGGATGATGTCGTCGCCTTGCTTCTGTCTCGTCTCTGTGATCTCCGTGATCTCCGTGGTGAAACGCCTTTCGCCTTCGCAAAGTCGGCTGAGGCGGACTGCTTCGCAGCGTGCAACGATGTGCGTCATCGACGACTGATGAACCCACCCCTCGCCCCTAGGGGAGGACGACCGGAAGGAAGACTTCGCGTTATGGCCGAGCAGAGCGTTGACCTTGCCGCGTACTTCTCCCGCATCGGTTACACCGGCCCGGCGGCGCCGACGCTGGATGTGCTGCGGGCGATCCAGATGCGGCATGTCTGTTCGATTCCGTTCGAGAACCTCGATGTGCTGCTCGGCCGCGGCATCGCGCTCGATCTGGAGAGCGTGCAGGCCAAGCTCATCACCAACCGCCGCGGCGGGTACTGCTTCGAGCAGAACTGGCTGATGCTGCACGTGCTGCGGCAGATCGGGTTCGAGGCGATGCCGCTGTCGGCGCGGGTGCGGCTGGACCGGCCGCGGGACATGGTGCCGCCGCGGACGCACGTGTTTGTCAAGGTGACGCTGAGCGCGGAGCAGGCTGGCCAAAACGCAGGCGACTGGCTCGTCGACGTCGGCGTCGGCAGCATGTCACCGACGGCGCCGTTCCTGATGGTGGAGAACGCCGAGCACCCGACGCCGCATGAGGTGCGGAGGCTGGTGCGCGAGCCCGGCGTGCCCGCGCCGCGGTGGTTCCATCAGGCCAGGATCCTCCGCGACGGCGTCGAGACCTGGATCGACATCTGCGAGTTCAACGGCGAGGAGATGCACGCCATCGACCGCGAGGTCGGCAACTGGTTCACCAGCACCAACCCCAACAGCCGCTTCAAGCAGTACATCATGGCGTCGCTGGCGAACCCCGACGGCACACGCTTCTCGCTGGCCAACGGCGAGTTCACGCACCGGCGCTCCAGCGACGGCGCGGTGCTGGCGAGCGAGACGATCACGACGCCAGAGAGGCTGCGCGAGGTGTTGCGGGAGCGGTTCGGGCTGGCGGTGGAGAAGGGGACGATGTTTGGAGTGGCGGGGCTATAGGATCGCTTTGCGAGGTGGATATCCATGAGCAGGTACCAGATCCCGGGACGCTCGACGGTTTTCTTCTCCATCGGGGCTGTGAACGGGATCAACTATCAGGCTTCGTCGATTCCGAATCAGAAGGGGATGGCCCAGGAGACGTTCAACGCCAAGTGTGTCCTGCTACTCGAACAGTTCGGGCTTCGTCGGAGCGAATCCAAGTGTTCCACGCTCCGATACGGCGACAAGCGCTGGCCCGAGTTGCTCGCGGCACTTCGCAGCGAGTACGAGAGGAAATCCTTGTGGCTTGGTGCCTGTTGGATCGAGCAGCCGCCGCTTGCGCGGGCGGAGCATGCCGAGTGGTTTCGGGTCAACCCTGATCCACGAGAGATCAAGTCGTTCGCGCGTCCACTGACGGGCGTGCACTATTGCTGGAGCAAGCATGGGCCGGTGGTATCTGAGACATTCGTTGAAGCGACTCGACACGGTGCTCTGCGCGGCCTCGAGGTACTGCCCGTTGACGAATCACGACGTGTAGGAGGTGTCACTTGGTATCGGCCGATCGCGATGGAGCCATTGGGTCGCGGGCTCGATCACCCCGCCGTCGATCCGATCAAGATGCGGCCTGAGAACGTGCGCCACCGATGCGATCCGGCGTTCAGAAGTGGCGAACCGTGCGCGTGGCGTCACCTCTGGCGTGAAGACGCTTTCGAAGCGGACGGATTGGTTGTCGGGCTGGCATCACTCTGCGCGACCCGATTCAGGAGTTTCCGGGTAGTTGAGATCGCCCGCTTCGTTCGGGAGCATCTGCCCAGGACCGACTTTGCGTACGCCGGGTGGGACCCGATTGAGCATGCGCCGGAAGACTGGGGCGGCCTTCGGTCTCGAGATATCTACTGCAATGCCAAGGCACGCTCGGTGCTGATCGACGCGGGGCTCGTGAAGCCGTCCCGGTTCATCGCCGTCGATGTGGTTGCGGCGGAGGACGCCCAGAGCGAGATTCTCGATCGAACGGTTGCTGCGCCACTTCCGCCGCCGGCGTTAACGCGGGAGGAGATCGAGGCCGCACGAGCCAAGCCGGCGGCGTCGATCAGGGTCTCGACCAGAGCGCGTGAGTCCGTGCCGTTCGAGACAATTCGAGCGGAACTCGCTGCTCGACAGATTGCGGGGACCCTGCCGTGGAATCCGGTGTCTTCAGATCCCGACTCTGGCGAGCTGATGGCGGGACGCCTCTGGAAGAAGTGCCCGCAACGCTGGCGGGAGATTGCCTCGTTGATGCCGATCGATCTTGATTCTCTCAACGAGCAAAATGAAGAGCTGGAGTTCTTGTTTTGCGCCCCGGAGCCGAATCTGTGGCCGACAAGCCCGTCGGACGATCGGCCAGCCGACGAGCGACCGCTGAGATCCGACATTGTGATCGGCCACACGAGTTGTGGGAACTGGTACGCGATCCGGCCCGGTGATCCGCTCATGCCGCTTGATGCGAGGGTTGTTCTGTGGGATCACGAGACGACGACAGTCGCGGACGAATGGCCGAGCGTCGGGGACTTTGCCGCGTTCTTGCTGCAGAGGGCGGACGAATCGTCGCCGGCCGAGGATGAGGAGGATCAGTAGACTCCGCACCATGGACCTCCGCACGACACTCATCTTCGGATTGATCACGACGCTTGCGGGATGCCAGACGGCGTCTCGGCAGGAGACGGCGTCGGGCGCGCCGCAGCCGAAAACTCTTTCCGCCATCCTCGAAACCTCCGCCGGCGACATCACCCTCGAACTCGACCGCGCCCACGCGCCACTGAGCGTCGACAACTTCGTGCGCCACGCCAACGCCGGGCACTACGACAACACGGTCTTCCAGCGCGTCATCCCGAACTTCGTGATTCAGGGCGGGTCGCACACGCCGGAGTTGGTGAACCTGCCGGCGTCCGCCGCCGCGGCACGCAAGCCGGGCGAGCCGCTCGGCCTCGACACGCCGATCAAGAACGAGTGGCAGAACGGGCTGAAGAACGTGAAGGGCTCGGTGGGCCTCGGACGCGACACCGATCCGGACTCGGGCACCCGGGAGTTCTACATCAACGTCGTGGACAATCCCAAGCTCGACACGCCCCGCGAAGTCAGCGGCGGCGCGGGCTACGCGGTCTTCGGGCGAGTGACCGACGGCTGGGACGCGGTCGAAAAGATCCGCACCGGGGTGACGGGCTCGCGGGCGGAGAAGATTCGCAAGAATGGCGAACTGGTGGACAGCGAGATGATGAAGGATGTGCCGCTGGAGTTGGTGGTGGTGAAGCGGGTGCGGGTTGTCGGCACGCGATGATGCGACGCTTCAGAGCCGCGGGCTTCAGCCTGCCCGACTTTGTGGGGTGCCATCAGTCCGCCGGCTTTGCGGCGCGACTGATGCGATGGCGAGAATGACGGCTGTTGTTCCAGACGCATCAGTCGCGCGGCTCAAAGCAGCCGCGGACTGATGGCACCCAACGCCGTGAACTTCGTTCATTGGCTTGGAGCAGAGCGTCGGTGGCGAGC
>ERZ1066133.559-NODE-559-length-15660-cov-7.685357_pt1 | contig 15660 bp, 10 predicted proteins | sample MGYA00382780_ERZ1066133 | MGnify/ENA primary metagenome ERZ1066133 (study PRJEB33369, sample SAMEA5778363) | biofilm metagenome | biome: Industrial cooling water; feature: Water cooling tower basin; material: Biofilm | place: United Arab Emirates | collected...
GGGGAAACACCTAGTTATAAAATTCATTGTCGTTTACAAGTAGGTAATATTGAACTTGAAATTGCAGATAATGAAGCTCCTGTTCATTTTGTTTTCCAGTGGCAAGATGAAATTTTTCTTTGGCGAAAACCAGAGGACTTATTCCTAATTGAACCTTTTATTGAAAAGGGATATCTTGAAATCAACCAGCAAAATTGGCCTAAGTTTTTGCATGAATTCATTCTGCCAGTTGCAAAAGAATATCCTGTTCATTTCCTAAATGTTCATAAACAGGAAGTGAAAAACATGGTACCCGAATCGAGTATTCTTCTGAAAGAACGTGGAGAATACTTGTTGTTTCAACCTGTTTTTCGATACTTGAGTTACCAAGTTAGAAAAGGAGACCCCGATAAAATCATTGTTCCATCGGAGGATAAAATTTTATTAATTCATCGCAACATTGAAGCAGAGCAAGCATTTCTAAAGAAAGTTGAAAACCTTCATTCACAGTTTATCAAAACAGCCGATAGCGATGTGTTAGCTTTAAAAGGAGCTGATGCGCTTAAAAATAATTGGTTCTTCTTGTTTGTAGATGCTATCAAGGATTTGCAAATTCAGGTAGAAGGATTACCTACCTTGAAAAACTTCCGATTCAATACAGCAAAACCTTCTACGAAAATTTATATCAGCAGTCATACCGATTGGTTTGATGCAAAAGTGGAAATTCATTTTGGAGAACAAAAGGTAACCGTAGCTGATGTGAAAAAAGCATTGGCTAATAAACAACAGTTTGTTCCCCTTGCCGATGGCTCATTGGGGATCCTTCCTGAAGAGTGGCTGAGAAAATATTCATTGCTATTTAAAGTCGGTGAAGGAAAATCTCAAAATATTAAGCTGAGTAAATACCATATCAGCGTTATCGAAGATTTGTATGAGCAAAGAAATGAAGAAGAGCTTTTCTTTAAGCTGGAAGAGAAATATGAAAAACTGAAGCAACTTCATACAATTAAACATATTGATCCACCTGAGCATTTACTACCAATTTTAAGGCCTTATCAAACAAGTGGATTTCAATGGTTGAACTACTTGCGAGAAGTTGAATGGGGCGGCATTTTAGCAGATGATATGGGTCTTGGTAAAACCATTCAAGCGCTTTCCTTTCTCCATCATTTGAAAGAACAGCAGGGTAGCATGAAAGCCTTAGTGGTTTGTCCAACCACGCTTATGTTCAACTGGCAAAACGAAATCAAGAAGTTTACACCTAAACTAAAATACTATACCCATCACGGCGGAACAAGAAGTCACGCGCAATTGAAAGAGGAAGATGCTGAAGTAATTATTACAACGTATGGGACTTTGCGTAGTGATATCAAGCATTTCATCGAAATTCAGTTCGACTATGTCATTCTCGATGAAAGTCAAGCCATCAAAAACCCCAACAGCAAAGTAACCAAAGCGGCTTGTTTACTTCAAACACGCAACCGACTGTGCTTGAGTGGTACACCATTGCAGAACAATACGTTCGACATATTCGCACAAATGAATTTTTTGAATCCAGGTATGTTGGGAACAATGGAGCACTTCAAACAAGAGTTTGCACTTCCAATTGATAAGTTTGGAGAAAAGGAACAAAAAGAACACTTACGAAAAATATTGTTCCCCTTTATCTTAAGACGCACCAAAGAACAAGTTGCACGCGATTTGCCTGAAAAGCAAGAGATGATTTTGTACTGCGATATGGGTAAAGAGCAGCGTGAAATTTATGATGCGTTTAGAAATGATTTTAGAGATCGAATACTGGGAGTAGTTGATACACAGGGCATCCATAAATCGCAGTTGACTATTTTGCAAGGCCTCATGAAGCTGCGTCAAATTTGTGATAGTCCTGCCATCATGCGCGATTCGGAAGGAGATAAATATCCAAATGTATCTGTAAAACTGGAAGAACTTGGAAGAGAGATTACAGAAAATATCAGCAACCATAAAGCCTTGGTGTTTTCTCAATTCTTGGGAATGCTTTCCTTAATTAAAGAGAAAATGGAAGAGTTAGGTATTGAATATGCTTATTTCGATGGAAGCTCCAGCGCTGCTGATAGAGAAAAAGAAATCAATCGTTTTCAAAATAATGAATCTTGTCGCGTGTTTCTTATTTCTTTAAAAGCAGGAGGTGTGGGTTTGAATTTAACTGCGGCCGATTATGTTTACATTGTTGATCCTTGGTGGAACCCTGCAGTTGAACAACAAGCGATTGATAGAACGCATAGAATTGGACAAACCAAAAACATCTTTGCTTATCGAATGATTTGTACAGATACAGTTGAGGACAAAATTATTCAACTACAAGAAAGGAAAAGAGCCCTTGCAAAAGACCTGATTTCTGATGAAGAAGGATTCATGAAGAGCTTGACGAGAGAAGATGTAGAATACTTATTCAGTTAATACAATCCTTGCAACATTTTCCCATCCCAACCTGGGAATAATTTTGCTGACTCTTGTATGCCCAAATGTCCTTTAGCAACTGCTGCAAAAACTTCTCTAAAGTCGGTACTTACCGGAACATCTCTGTTATCTTCAAGCAGTTCAGGTGCAAGACTTCCCATGCGCTCAAATACCTGTCCGCCTTTTACTGTACCTCCAAGCATAAACATACAACTGGCACGTCCATGATCTGTTCCGCCTGTACCATTTTGCTTGACTGTTCTTCCAAACTCCGTCATAGTCATAATTTGCACATTCGACTCTAAGCCGCCCATATCTTGCCAAAATGCAGCAATACTATCTCCTAAATCTCTAAGATTCCTTGCAAAGGATCCTTGTACAGTACCTTGATTGATATGCGTATCCCAACCACCACTTTCAGCAAATGCCAACTCTAATCCAACGTCCATTTTAATGAGCATGGCTATTTGTCGAAGCGCATTGCCCAATGGACTGTTAGGGTATTGCACTCCTTCTTTGGGTTTATAGTTGCGAATTTGTGCCGGCTTCAACATTTGCATGGCTTCAAAACTTTCTTTACCAGCTTTTTGCAACAACTGATGTGCAGTTTGATCATATAAAGATTCAAACGATGAAGAGGCTTGCTGATTGAGTTGTGGGCGATTCCTCGATTGAATAGCAAAGTCTTCTAAATTGCTAATAGCCAATGCACCATTTGGACCATACATACTTCTTGGAAGAGCAGCGGTTAAACTTACAGAACGAAAAGGTGTGCCTTCATGACCTAGTAAACCAACGGCCCTATTTAACCAACCCGTTTCAGTGCTTTTACTAAAAGGAGTACCACTTTCCATATAGTCTTGTGCATCAAAATGACTGCGGGTTGTATTAGGACTACCAACACCATGTGCTATGGCTAATTGTTTTGATTGGAAGTAAGGATACAATGCTGAAAGTCCTGTATGCAAGGAAAATCGATCGTTGAGTTCTATTTGTGCACCTCTGTTAGAAGCTGGACTCATAAATAGGTTGGGTCTTGCAGCTGCTAAGAAAGTATCTTGAAACGGCGACACAGCCATCAAACCATCCATTGCACCTCGTTGAAAAATACAAACCAAGGTTTTCTTCTTTCCATACAAGGGTACGAATTGTTGTTGAGCAGCGGCTCTTGCTAAAAAGCCCGGTATTCCATTTGCAAATCCTGTTGCAAACAAAGCCAATGCGCCCGATTTCATGAAGGCTCTACGATGCATAATTATTTTCTTTGAAATTCAGGTGAACCAATGATGATACCTAAAACATGTGCTAACATGTCTTTTCTTGTTACTGCTGCTGAAGTTGGATAATCAATCATATTCGATTTATCCATTTGATCTGCAGCTTTCTCAATTGCAGATGCTACACTTCTATCTTGTACCATTGCTTCCAGTCGTTGTAAGTGCGATTCAAGTGGTCGCTCAGGAAGAATTTTTTTGCTGAATACTTCAAGTGCTTCTGTAACACTTTCCGGCTCTCTGTTTTGATGAATTTTCGCAAGATCTATTTGCACTCCTTGCACCCTACCCGAAGCCAATGCTAATCCAAAATTCATCCTGTTTAATACAGAACCACTATTAATCCAATAACTGGCTCTATCGGGATAACCAGTAGGAGCTTGATAAGCATACAAACGTTGTCCCATTCGTGTACACCATTGTGCTAGAGCTTGTGGTTGACGAACCTGTGCACCTGTTGTGCGTACAGCACTTACAATTAATTCAAAAGGCGATTTAATTTTTTGTCGGCCTGCGGTTTTCCAAAATAATGGATGCGCAACCATAGTTTGTAAAACTGAACTTATTTGTCCTTCACTGGCTAAAAATTGTTTTGCCATTGCATCAACCAGCGCAGGTGGTGGTGTATCAGATACAAAACGAATCGCTAATTTTTTTGAAATGAATTGTGCGGTAGAGCTATGCGAAGCCAGCATTGCTAATACATCCTTGCCTTCTTCATACCCTCGTCCGGCGGGAAATGTTTTACCTAAAATCTTTTTCTCACCTTCATCATGCCTGTCGCCACGAAACAAAAAATCACCTTGTATATACAATACTTGAATGCCGTTCCTATTTGTTGCTTGCGCAGCACGTTCTCTAACACGCTCTAAATTATTCTTATTCTGTAATGGAAGTATACTCCATCCCGTTAATGCTCTTGCAACTTCTGTCACATCTTTTTGTGTATAGCCTCCATCAACTCCTAAAGTATGCAACTCCATTAATTCTCTGGCATAGTTTTCATTCAATCCTTGGTTGCCTGCTAAACCATTCTGTTGCAACACTTGCATCATGGTGCTATCTTCCCTGGTCATATTTTGCCGCTGCATTTGTTGCACACGCTGCTGAACACCTGGTCTATTTCTGAAAGTAGAAATACGATTGTTGCTGCTGCCACTTCGCGCATTATCGAGATATTCGAGCATGGCTGGGTGATGTGCTGTTGCTTCTAGCAAGTCTAAAAACTTTCCAGTAGTATGCGGACGAATAGCATCGCGCTCATAGGTCATAACATAAGGCTGTGATTGTCCCTTGGTGATAGCAACATTAAAATGATTGAACCAAAAGTCTGTCAATACTTCCTGCAACTGATTTTTGCTATATACTGCTCTTAAAAATTTATGCTGAATCAAAGGCTGCTGGATTTGCGCAATAGGTTTCAATCCTTCTTTGAGCATGAACTCACGCAATTCTTGTCGATAGTTGCTGTTATTTATTTGAATAGAATCGGAAGGTTTGGCCCAGCCTTTTTGTATAGCCAATCGAAGTATTTGCGCCCCCGTTAAATAAGATTGTGCAATCTCTTCATTCGAAAGTTTCCATTCTTTAATATCATTCAGTTTTTGCGTAAAGAAGTCTTCTTCTTGTATTTGTCCCTCTAACTGTTGTAAAAACCATTTTTCTGGACCAATTTTTACTACTTCATCTAACTCGCCTGGCCTTCCACCAAAACTAAATCGGTCTAAAAGAAGAGCCGCAGCTGCTTGCTTGCTATAACCGGCCTGCTGGTAGGGCATTTTGAAAGAAGCTGCGGGTCGTATAAAAGAGCTCATAGCTCCAATACATACCAATACAGCGAAAGCGCGAAAAACTTGTATTCGCATAAGAAACTGTTTGAGGGTATGATATGAAATTAGGAAATAGGTTTAATGCTACCTATTGATATCTATGCTTACTCTGGATATATTTCTCAAAAATGACTTGGCTCATGGATTTCTTTTGCAACTTACTTTCAACCCATGATATAATGTCTAAGTAAGCAAGTGCCCTTGTTTGAAAACGATTTTTCTCTAAATGTTTGATACTACTTAAGAATGCTTCTAACTCTGGTCTTAAATCGCGTTTGTTTACCTTGAAGCTATGGCGCAAAAACTTGAACATGGCTTCTTCAATTTGAGTTAATGTTTCCATTTTACTCATAAAGCGATACGCCGATTTGGTAAGTGGCTCAATTAATTCAAGGTTGCCTAATTCATAATGTGCTAATAACTGCAGAATACGTGCATAGCAATGTAAGTCGTTGCGTAAATCTACAGGACCATTAATAATGCGCATGACATAGTCAATAGATTTCTCAAATTGCCCACTTCCAAAATGCAACAACGCCATCTTATAATGGAAGACCAACAAACGATGTCGATCGATGTATATGCTAAACTCCTCCAATTTTTGATCTAACTCATCAGCCAACAACAAGCCTTTCTCAAAAGTACCTTGCATGAGGTGTTGGTTGAGTCTTGCCGCGTATAAATAAATGAGTGTATGTATTCTGAAATTATCGTTCAACAAACAAGCTGGAGTTTGAGTAAAGGCTTCTAATTGAGCCAAAGCAACTTCAAAAGCAGCATGGTTGCGCAAATCGAAATGCGCATTCAATAAACTATGTACTCCTTTAATGTAATGTCCTGGTTCAACTTGCTTCATCAATGGTTGATCTTCAAACAAATCAATCCACTTTTGTGCGTAGCGATAGTACTGCAAAAAATCTTGCTTAATAAATGCATACCAACAATAGCTTTGGTACAAGTACATGCGCTCATAAAAATCTGTAATTGCATGTGCATCTTTAGGCAACTGTTCTGAAAAGAAAGCATGAACAGCAGCTTCATCTTCTTGGTTTCTTGCATGTCCGTTTTGAACATACCATCCGTATAACTGAAGTGTTAAGTTCGATAATCTGGCAACACGGTTAATATGCTCACTGATTTCAATGGAGTCTGCCATTAAATTTTCAACCCTATTAATTCCACTTCTTGTAATATGCAGGGTTTCAATTTTTTTCTCCAACGAAATTACCTGAGCCAAAAAATTATACTTGCTGTTTTGCTTTGCCAGTTCTTTGGCTTTATCAAGAATACGCAGGCTTTGGTTCTTCAATCCTTTATGGTACAACAAACGTGCATAATCTAGTTGCTCACTCAACTGCAAATCGGTGCTTTCTACTGTTTTTAGCAGTCGAAGTGATGCCAACAATTGCTTGTACAAATGCGCCTTGAGGTTACTGATCTGAGGCTTAGAAAGAGGAGCGAGTTTTTTCTGTAAAGCCTTATCATCGAATGCCTTTTGCTGGTCTAAGGCATCGAATAATTGTATGATTTTGAGGTCTTCTTTGGAGGAACTTCGCTTGATATAGAGCTTAAAATGCCTTTTTTCCGCCTTGGTAAGGGATTTTATAAGTTGATATAATGGGTCGGCGGAACGGTTGGACATCATACATTTTTTAAGCTGAAAATCAATCCTGCAAAGGGTTTCAGAAGTCCGAAACCCTTTTTAGGATGATGAAATTCGCACAATATTGATTTCTCGGCTGAGCAAGCTCGATCTATTTTTACAGTGCGATTCCGAAAAGGCAAGCGTTCTAGTAGAGGCCGGTGATGCAGTTAAGCATCCGAATTCGCAAACAAACTTAGTCTACGAACTATTTTCATATGGCAAGCAATCGTTAGAGGTCGTTCCGTTTCTACGGAAGGGCCCTTTTTTTAGGCGCATAAAGTTAAGCTGCTATATTCAAACTATCCAAAAAAATATAGTTGCCATTTTCTGGTCGGTCTTCCACCTTGGCTTACCTACCTTTGTGGTTCATTGCTAGGCCATAAATCAAAACACATGGGTATTCGCATATTTATTACCGGAGGCACATTCGATAAAGAGTACAATGAATTAAATGGACAATTGTATTTTAAAGATACACACCTGCCTGACCTTTTAAAATTAGGAAGAAGCCGACTGCAAGTAGATATACGCACCCTTATGATGGTTGATTCTTTGGAAATGACCAACGATGATAGGGAGTTAATTGCTCGTCAGTGCGAATACGCCAAAGAAGAACAAGTTGTTATTACACACGGTACCGATACTATGGCCGAAACAGCTGCGGTTATTGCCAATAAAAAGCTTGCCAAAACCATAGTTCTTACAGGAGCCATGATTCCCATTGCATTTGGTAGCTCCGATGGATTATTCAATTTAGGATCTGCATTAGCCTTTGTGCAATCGTTGCCCCACGGCGTTTACGTTGCAATGAATGGACGCTATTTTCACTGGAATAACGTGCGCAAAAACCGACAAACAGGCGCTTTCGAAGAAATCAATAAATAAAACCTACCACTTCAAGAGTGCACTGGCCCAAGTAAAGCCACTTCCAAAAGCAGCCAAACAAACCAAGTCGCCTTCTTTTATTTTGCCAGCTTCCCAAGCTTCACAGAGTGCAATAGGCACCGAAGCAGCTGTGGTATTGCCATACTTTTGAATATTATTATACACCTGCTCATCGCTGAGTCCCATTTTTTGCTGAACAAATTGAGAAATACGTAGGTTGGCCTGGTGTGGAATGAGCATATTTATGTCAGATGGCTTGTATCCATTTGCTTGCAGGGCTTCCATAATTACTTCAGGAAACTTCACTACGGCTTTTTTGAACACAGAAGGACCATCCATAAAAGGAAAGTTTTGAGCCGAATCAATCATATTGTGACTCATGAACATTTGTCCAATTTCAGCATCATCAAAGCTGGCGTAGTTTTGCTCACCCCAATAATTAGCGTGCGTACCCGGATTGTACATAGCTAATATTTCAGCAGCTTCACCATCGCTGTGCAAATGAGTACTGAGGATACCGCTGTTTTCATTTTCTGAAGGTTGAAGCACCACCGCTCCAGCGCCATCACCAAAAATGACACTCACATTTCTTCCTCTTGTGCTAAAATCAAGACCGAATGAATGTTTCTCACTACCAATTACGAGAATGTTTTTATACATACCCGAACGAATGAACTGATCGGCTACACTCAACGCATATACAAATCCACTACATTGGTTGCGTACATCTAAGGCACCAATTTCCTTCATCTTCATAGCACGCTGTACGAGCACGCCGCATCCTGGAAAATAATAGTCGGGGCTAAGTGTTGCAAATACTATGAAATCTATATCCTGTGCAGTTGTACCTGCTCTTTCAATAGCAATTTTTGCTGCTTCTATTGCCATCGTAGTTGTTGTTTCCTGTGTACGATGCGCATATCTTCTTTCTTTGATACCCGTTCTCTCCTGAATCCATTCATCACTGGTATCCATATACTGTGTGAGATCTTGGTTGGTCACCACTCGTTCTGGAACGTACATACCAATTCCCGCAATTTTACTTTTTGGCATATGCAATCAGCAGTTTAAGGGCGGCAAAATAAGTAAAATTCAGCATTGCACGGCAGGTGACGGCTACGGCGGAAGGTAGAACTAGAGCGGACTCACGCTATAAATGCGCTCAAGGAAGGAAGCAGTTGCCTGAAAAACACCCCCTACATCGTTGGATTTCAATGGGGTAGCTATCACGTGGTTGCCAGTATTAGGCATGGGCAAATCTTGCTTCAAATTTTCGGGTGTACCCAGCTCTTTAAACATGGTACGCATTGCGCTCACCTTCACCACAGGATCTTGGTTGGCTTCGTCCTTATAGTAATACATCAGCAGAGTGGGTTGCTTCACCTTAGCAAAAGTTTCCGTCAGCATGCTTCTTTCAACCAATTCCTGCACCGCAACAGCCCCTTCAATTCTATACGGAGCATCCCAATAACGCCTGTACAAAGCAGTGGTATCCGATGGCACAATGTACTTTCCCCCAATGACCAACCTAGCAATTTGCAAGCCCCATGGATTATTCAATAACCAAGCATTTGGATCGTTTATTGCTATGTTGGGTGAATATAAAATAAGTCCAGCCACTTCATCCTGAAATGTTGCAGCCAGTTTCAAAGAAACCGTTCCGCCGGTTGAAGTGCTCATCAAAATCACTTTTTTACCCAGCTTTTTACCAACGGCCAAAGCATATTTTGCACCTTGCCAATATTTTTCAGCAGTTAATCCAATTAAAGCCTCCGAGGTATCCAGGCCATGTTCATCATTTCTCGCCAGGTAGAGGTTCCACCCATAACGCTTGGCAATACTGCGATGAACAGAATCACCTTCGTGGTGCGAAGCGGTAAATCCGGGTATATACACCAGCGCATATTCAGTTACTGTGCGAAGGGAATCGTTCGCCCAAATAATTTGAGCAGCATTTTCTGGTTTTAGTTGGAAGGCTGCTTCGCGATTGACAACTGCAGCTTCAAGCGCAGCCGATTGATCGGGAAGTTCTGGCCAACTGGTATCAAAAACTGGCTTTTCGGCTTGAGGCCCCAAGAAAATAAGGGCAAGCAGAGCGACTACTATGGCTGCAATTTTGTAAAAGCGGGTCATACCGTTTATTTGTGCAGCAAATTAAGCAAATCTGTTCAGCGGATTGAATTTTCCAAAATCGACTTCAAATGCCATTCCGTTCAATACCTTTGCAAAAACTCGGAAATATGTCAGATTTAGTACAGGAATTCAACGATTACCGCACGCGGATGAACGAAGTAATTTTAAGCAAGAATAATTTGGTGATGAAGCGCTTGTGGAACCTCGATACCAATACCTATGATGAAGGGGCTTTGGATACTAAAACCAAGGAAATGTTGGGCTTGGTAGCAAGCATGGTGCTGCGCTGCGACGATTGTATCAAGTACCACCTAGGAAAATGCTACGAATTGGGAGTTACCACCGAGCAAGTGTATGAAATTTTTGCGGTGGCGAATATTGTGGGTGGAACCATTGTTATTCCGCATACAAGAAGAGGCGCTGAATATTGGGAAGCTTTACAAAGTAAATAATAGGGGGCCTAAACAGATGTGGCCGCTCTTGTGTTATGATTATAAAATAGATCGAAGATTCTTCTGAGAGATTAGAACAATATGGAAACAACAACTACAACACCAATTTTAACCCCCAAAGATTTTGCTACCGACCAAGAGGTTCGTTGGTGCCCGGGCTGCGGCGACTACTCAATTTTGGCCCAAGTGCAAAAAGTGATGCCAACATTAGGGGTTCCAAGAGAAAATATTGTAATTATCAGTGGAATTGGCTGCAGCAGTAGGTTTCCATATTACATGAATACGTTTGGTATGCACTCCATTCATGGTAGGGCAACTGCCATTGCTAGTGGATTGAAAGCAGCGCGACCTGAATTAAGTGTTTGGATTGTTACAGGAGATGGTGATGGGTTGAGTATTGGTGGAAATCATACCATTCATCTTTTGAGAAGGAATTTTGATGTGAACATTATGTTGTTCAACAACCAAATTTATGGGCTCACAAAAGGACAATACTCACCTACTTCAGAAACGCATAAAATAACCAAGAGTACTCCTTTTGGAAGTTTGGATCATCCTTTTAATCCACTTGCGCTTGCAATGGGTGCAGATGCAAGTTTTATTGGTAGGACAATGGACAGAGATCCAAAGCATTTGCAATACATGTTAATAAGAGCCAATCAGCATAAAGGATCTTCTTTCTTAGAAATTTATCAGAATTGCAACATCTTCAATGATGGTGCTTTTGAAGTGTTTACAGAGAAGAGTTCTAAAGCAGATGAAACGTTGTTTTTAGAACATGGAAAGCCCTTGTTATTTGGTGGTACTGTGCAGAAAGGTATTCGTCTGGATGGATTCCGTCCACAGGTTGTAACCATTGGCGAAGGCTATAGTGCAGACGATTGTTGGGTGCATGATGAACACGATTTTTACAAGGCACAGATTTTAACCCGCATGTTTGATGATCCAACATTGGAGCATCATTTACCTAGACCGTTTGGTGTGTTCTTCCAAACCGAAAGACCTTGTTATGAGGATATGATGCAGTTGCAGTTAGATGATGTAATTGCTGCAAAAGGAAAAGGCAACCTCAATCAGTTATTGAGGGGCAAAGAAGTGTGGGAGATTCATTAATACTTTTCTCATTTGGATAGAAACCGAAAGTGCTTCGAATAAACCCGAAGCACTTTTTTATTGGATGACTAGTATCACAACATTAAAGTGGATCTTTTGCTATGATAGCATAGATCTCAACAAACTTTAAATCATTTGTACCAACACATTAATAATACAACAAAGTAAAATTACATTGACTCTGAAAGGGTCGAACATAAAAGACCTCTCCATAGTGATGCCATGTCTATAATTTTTTTAAGAAGGTAAGCATAGAATGCCCAGCACCTACTAACCCTCTTCCGCTTTTAATGAAAGTGCTTGGCGTAAAATGATTTCAAAATTGGGATCATTTGGAAATGGCAAAGCAGCATTCACCAATTTACCAGCAGGATCAATTAGTATGAACCTCGGAATGCTTTGTACCCCATAGCTAGCATTAAAGCCTTGCCAATCGCTGGCACGCCAATGCAACACATCGGAATACATATTTTTTTGATAATTCTGCCAAGCCATCCTGTCTTCATCAACGCTCAATGCTAAAAATACAATTTGGTCATTCTTGTACTTATAGGATATGTTTTCAAAAATAGGCGACTGCTGTTTACATGGACCGCACCATGTTGCCCACACATCAATTACAACATACTTTCCCTTTAAAGACGCCAAACTAGTTGTATCACCCGATTTGGTATGTGCCATAAATACAGGTGCTACTTGACCGCGACGAAGCCTATTAATAACACGAATTTTATTCACCAAGGCTCCTACCATACGCGTATCACTTATAGCAAATGCATCTATCATTGCACTTTCTCTACTTACGCTATCTCGCGCCTGTTGTATTTTCTTATCTAAAAAATCATACAATAACCGATCACGCATTTTACCAGATGGTTGTTCCAAGAGTGCGGTTCTATAAATACTGTCTTTATTCTGTGTAGGCAATGCATCTTTAATAAGCCAATTGTACACATAATCGTGGTACACTTGCCAACCTGCTAAAGTAGAATCGAATAGCTGTACCTGATCGAACATTGGTTGAAGCAATTTCATTGCCCGCACCATAGCAGAGTCTTTTATTGATACCTGTTTTTTATTCGGATACTCAAACACCGCCATTGAAATGTATTCAGCAGCAATCAACTTCTGCTGAATAGCCTGCATATTACTGCTTAAACCCAAACCATCTGCTGTTCTAAATTGCAATGGAGTTTTATTCTTCTTTTCCCACTCTTTAAACAATTCTTTGTAAAAAGATTCAGGCGATGCTAGTTCCTGTGAATTATCCAATTGAAAGCGCAACAAACTCCACGAACGATTTTGCTGGGTTAAATACTGATTTGTAGCAATGGCATTTCCACGCAACTTCACCTTTTGCAATCCAGGTTTATTACCAATTGTCCAATTCAAGAACAAACTATCTCCTTTTCCGGCATATACTTGAGTAGCAAATTTCACTCCAGCCCTTACCACCAATTGTTCTGCTCCACCCATAAGAGCCACTTTCGCGTAAAAACTTCCATCTGGTTCAATGGGAACTTTTTTGAGAGAAAACTCTAATGGAAGTGTAAAAATTTCTACACTATCAGGCAAATCTTTCCCATCTATTTTTCCTGCAATCACCGTACCATCTTCCACTAAAGGCAATTGAGCAGGCTTTTGAATCCACCAGGTTAATAAGGCTATTCCAGCCATGCTTAAAACAACCGAAGCCAATCTTGCACGATTGTTAAAAATAGCTTTTAAGCGAAGTCGGTAATCGTATAAATAAAAAGCAAAAGGAATTAGCAAGAGCCAAATTAAACCCTGACTTTCAGCAGGCAGCAACCAGAATCCAACCTCACTACCCGACGGATACGCAGCCGTATAAGAAGGCAAAGCATAAGGCCATGTGCTTGATAAAATCCAGTTATTTTGTGAAACAATGTTCATTACAATCATGGCAATAACCCCAATTACAACTGGCCAAATGGTATTGCGAATAAGGGTAGCAAGGGCAATTTGAACAATCAAAATACCAAAACCAGACAACCACAACCTAACAAAGAGTTGCCCTAAAAAGCCAAAAGGAATAGCATACGATGCGGACTCACCAGGATCGTTTATAAAAGCACTTATGCCAAAAAAAATGAGTGAGAAAATCATATTTAACAACACAATTGCCGCAGACAGCAAAATACCCATGCTAAACTTTACACTCCAAAATGAAAAACGACTCACAGGTTGAGTTTCAACAAGCTTCCAGGTATCAGATTTGTGCTCAATTGCAATTAACCTTGTCATTAACAAGATCAAGCCAAGTGGATAGAAAAACGAACCAAAAGCAGGAACACTACTAATGAACTCCTCTTCAAAGTAAGAATACTCCAATTGCTCTGTCTGCACGGGTAGGTCAATCATTTTTGCTATCAACGACACCACAAAGTATAAAACCGGAAAAGCCAATCCTACCACAAAAATCAACAACCCAATTCTACTACCCTTCAACTTTAATTGCTCTGCTTTCCAAGCAGCCACCCATCCATATAATAAAGATTCTTTCATGCTAGTTAGTTTTTAGTAATTGTCATGAACCACTCTTCCAACCCATCCTTCATTTGAAGTTGATGCACAGGTGCACCTGCATTGACCAACATACGATTGATAGCAACAGCATCTTCTTTTCCTGCAACAGTTACTTGCAATAAATCGGACTGTATGCATGCCACTTTGGGATAAGCTTCTTGCAAAACAGGTAACCATTGAGCAGCATCTTGTATACCAATATCAATCTGCCGCTCATGAGCAGCAGTACTTGCTAATTCAGAGATACTACCTTGAAAACGCATGGTTCCTTTATGAATTATGCCGATATGTGTACACATTTTTTCAACCTCATTCAACAAATGACTAGAAATAAAAATGGTAATTCCTTTATGTTTATTCAGATCTACCAGCATCTCACGAATTTCAACCATTCCACCTGGATCTAATCCATTCACAGGTTCATCCAACAATAGCAATTCAGGCTCAGAAATCAGGGCCATGGCAATAGCCAATCGCTGTTTCATACCCAGTGAATAAAGTTTTGCTTTTTTATGCTGCGCATCTTTCAATCCAACCCAATGTAAAGCATCTTTTGCCCTTGCTTCTGGCAGTTGCTTCAATCTGGCAACCAATCGTAAATTATCTAATCCACTCAGGTGCAGATACAAAGAAGGCGTTTCTATTAGCGATCCAACTTTATGAAAAAGTGTAGGCAATTGTTCTTGAAGTGGTTTATTGAAGAATCGAATATGCTCTCCTTTATCGGGTAATAAGCCTGTTAGCAAGCGCATGGTAGTAGTTTTACCAGCCCCATTAGGACCTAAAAAACCGTAAATAGCACCTTCGGGTACAGCAATATTTACTTGCTGCAATACGGGTTGTCCAGTTGAAAACTTGTAGCTAAGTTGATGTGTTTCGAGAATGGATGACATAGATGACATTATGGTTCAAATTTAGTAGTAATAGCGGTAAACAGATTTTAAAATGAAACAGATAAAAAACAAATAATTTGTTAATTAAAAATTAGAAGGAAATTCCTAATAAACGCATTCGTTAAAGTTTAAAAACCATTATTTAAAACTTAAGCCCTAATGAAAATACACCGAAAAAGGGAGTAAGGGAAAAGTTTCGTACTGTATTCTGAATTAGAGAGGTATTGTTTGTTATAAATGCATTTGTGTTTAAGATATTCCTTAACAAAAGACTAGAATAAAGACGACTATTCAAATTAACTCTAACTTTTGCATCCCAAAATTGAATTGATTGAGGTTGTACATTAAATGATTTGTTTATAAGGTAATCGTGCTGTAAGTCTAAGAATACTTTTTTTGAAATTTTTAGCTCAATTGTCATATTGGTTAGAAAATCTTGGCTGCTAAAATTACTTGTTTGTATGCTAGAAA
>ERZ1066133.560-NODE-560-length-15648-cov-5.537741_pt1 | contig 15648 bp, 11 predicted proteins | sample MGYA00382780_ERZ1066133 | MGnify/ENA primary metagenome ERZ1066133 (study PRJEB33369, sample SAMEA5778363) | biofilm metagenome | biome: Industrial cooling water; feature: Water cooling tower basin; material: Biofilm | place: United Arab Emirates | collected...
CTGCCATCCGATTCCACATTTGACAACGACTGAAGCCGTGGGGCAATCACCGTCGAAAAAGGTTCCAGATTAATCAGCGGAATCACCACGATCGCCAATACTAACAAACTGCCAACTAACTGCATTTGCAATCGGGCTTTCAACGCTGGCAGAAAGCTCAACAATGCCACCAACCAACTCAACCAGGCCGATCGTGCCGACGACAACAAAAACGCCAGATATCCCACCCCGCCTGCAACAAATCGGAGCGAGGCACGATCGCAAAACAGCAACATCAACCCTGCCATCAACACTCCAGCAAACGGTTGAGGCGCATTCATCGTACTAAACACTCGAATCCCCAACGGTTCCGGTGTGCCGATACTATTCAACCCCACATTCACCATCCAAAACCGATCCCACTCCGGTGCCGTGAGATATTGCCACACCCCATACCCTCCCATCAACAGCGTTCCCCACAAAAAGATGCGCTGGAGATTGTGCCGACAAGCAGGATAATGCTGCCAGAATGTAAAAAGATAAAACCCAAACAAAACGGGGGTAATCCAGCCTAAACACTCCAAAATTGCCGAAACAGGCGAATTTTGAATGAGTCCCACCAGCCAACCATAAACCACTGCCAGCAGACACAGTAAAAAAGGCAGCCCTCCCTGTGCCAAACTCTTGGGCAACGATCTCACCAGCGTCACCAACGTCACTAGCGCCACCAACAACGGAGCCAACAAAATCGGACTGGGATCAACCCATCCCCCCTGTTGATCCACCATACGCCGCACCCAGGGACTCAAAAACCAAATCCACCAGGTAAACCCCACATACAACAAGGGGTAACGCCAGTAGAGCCAACCCCCTACTGCCAACGCTCCAGCCGGAAATAACAACCGCAACACCCCACCCACCTGCGCCACCAAACACAGTGTCGACAGTCCCACCAACGCAAAAATTGCCAACCAGCCCAGGGCAGGCTGCGGCAGACGAAGGGTGGGGAATAGGGGAGTGAGGGACATGGATTTTGGATTTGCGATTTTGGGTGATGGGTGATGGGGTGTCAAGTCCTCTACTTCTTTACTTCTCTACCTCCTCCCCAACATCGATCGCATCAACGCATAATCCTGTTGCGTCATGATCAAACTGGGGGGAGGAACTTTCAGCACCATGGGAAAGTTGAGCAGGATAAATATTAGGCGGGCGATCGTTGAGATGAGTAAGGCAATGCCTGCACCTTCTAGCCCGTAAGGGGGAATGAGTACCAACATCAGGGGAATGCTTAAGCCAAGACCCACCCCTTGTAAAAGGGTGACGATGCCGGGTCGTCCGGCTGCCATAAAGGCCTGTGCCAGCACCCAGACTGTGCTGCTGAGAACCACTTCGATCACCAAGATTCGCAGCACTTGCACTGCGCCGACAAATTCATTGCCATAAAGCAGGTGCAACAAAAAAGGACCTAGTAACATGACACCTCCCGCAATCAGGAGCGTAAACGTCATGCTGACTCTGGCGGCCCTTCCGGTCAGGGCAATGACTTCGGGAATGGGACGGGCTGCGGCTTTGGGCAAAAGAACGGTGACGATCGAACTCTGAAACACGTTCAACATGCGTGACAGACTCAGCGCCACGGTATACATCCCCATGGAAGCGGGGCTGAGCAATCCCACCACCAGCACCTGCCCAATTTGCTGCGACAGCGTTCCCATTAAATCCACTCCATAGGAGCGGATGCCATAGCCCAGCAGGCGTTGGCAGGACTGCCCGATCGCTTGCCAGGTGGGGTGGAGTCGCTGCCACAGGCAATACATCAAGTAAAAGGTAACGGGAATGCTGGGCAGGATATATGCCAATCCGGCACTCAGGGGGGTGAGCCAATGGAAGGCTGCCAATCCAGCTAGGAGCACAAGGGTGCTGAGAGGCAGCAAATAGCGAGTATGGTTGGCGATCGCAAACTCTCCCTGTGCTTCCAGCATGGCGGTCAGCGTCAACGACCACAACGCCAGCGGAGCCGTCACCATAAACCCCTGAGCAATCTGAATCACCGTTGGCGAATATTGGGAGAGCCACTGCGGCATAAACGCCACCCCAACCAGAGAAGCCACAACTCCCAGCCCACTGCTCAACAACAACGTGGCAGAAAAGAGGCTCGATTCTGCCTCAGGGTAGCGTTTGAAATTATAAATAACGGCAGAAGGCAATCCCAAAGTCAGCGTGTAAGCCAGAAACTGGGGCCAGAGGGTCATGGCTGCCAGTTCCCCTCGCCCATTTGCACCCAAACTCCGGGCAGTAATGACCCCAGTCGCAACGTTAATGGCAATGATGAATAGTCGTGCCATCAATGTTTGCAATGTTGCCGCAGTACCACTTTTTCCTTTCAGAACCCAACGAATACTGGAAGCAACAGAATTCATAAATGTGATTAATAAAGGGTAAGCAAGGCGTTAATAAAGTTGATAGCAAAAGTTAGGCATTGAGCAATACAGTGTTTTTCATTTACTTGAACTACCCTCACTAATTGAGAAGTCAGAATCCAAAATGCCAACTTTCAATTCCTGACTCCTAAATCTCCTTAGTTTGAGCTGTGATCTAAAGATCCGCATCAGCTGTAAGTAGCTCAGAGGTTGATTAAATTTGACATTGACGAGCGTTGATTCTTTCATCACCCAGTCAGGAAGCATAAACCGTTAAGGAAAAGACCGTTGAAATTGCAAAAATGCTCCACCAGAAAAATTGGGGAATTGCCAGCAGCACAATTTCTGCATCCTTAACGAGCGACCAGGTTTGGAGATAGCTCAGATCATGGGAAAGCGTTGCGGTCGAGCCATTCAGAAACTTCACGAGTCGGTTGGGGGTGAGTAAGCCCGGTAAAGCCTTGAGTCGTTGCTGATGAGACTTTTCCAGTCGAGCCGCCTCGGCTAAGCTCAACGATCTCAATCCCACCAAGCTCATTTCGCCCCGCACCACATGCAGCAGTTCGGGGAATCGAGCCAATCCCAATTTGGCAAACCGTAACTTGAGTGCTGTCAGACGATCGCCCCGGTTTTTTGCCACTTCTGCCTCCAGCGTTGCCAAGTCAAGCCGAAACTGCCGCATCCGAAACAGGCTGCCCCGCGCTCCAACACGCCAGTGGTCCGTAAACAGTGGCTCAGTCGTCTTCCAGCTCAGTACCCCAACCAGGGCAAACCACAGCGGGCTAAGCAAAGCCAACAGTAGGGCTGCACTCAATCGATCGACCAACCCTTTCACCTGCCAAGCCAAACCCTCCTGCCTTTGGGACAAACTTTTCCCGCCAGATACCCGCAAATAGACAGGTTTCTCAGTCTTTTGCCCCAAATCTGCCCAAAATTTGAGCGCGGCTTCACCCAAAGCGGGATCAACCACAATTCGCTGAACGGGAGAGCGCATCAGGCAATCGACCAACCAGGATTGATTGAGCAATGCGGGCACGGGCGTTGATGTTGCTGGCTGGACAACGCCAACCCACAACATTTTTTGTCGCCATTGCAATTGACAATTCGCAGCAGCCGGAATGGCTCCCTCTCGCTGAATGGCAGCCTGGTGATCTTTCAAGAGCGTCAACCTTGTCATAAGAACCTCACGCGCTTCGCACATAGGATGCATAGTTGTAAATCGGATTATCGGCTCCATTGGCGATGACCCCGATTACGTTGAGTTGGTTGAGGGCAGCGATCGCGTGGGTGAGTTCTGTACGCGTCACTCGACCAATGCGTCCTACCAAAACCACCCCATCACAGGCAGAAGCCGTCAAAATCGTATCAACAATTCCTAAAACGGGGGGGGCATCCAATAGCACCAGATCATAGTGCTGTCCAAAGGTGGTCAACACTTCTTGCATTCGATGGGAACTTAGCAGTTTTGCCGGATCGGTGGGAGTGGGTCCAGCGGGCAAAATGGAAAGGTTGCCGTAGGGGCTGGAGAGTTGCAGATCGTTCGTATCCAGAAGAGAAGTATCACTGTTCAACAGGGTAGAAAGCCCTCGATCGTTGGGCAATTCCAACAATTTGTGCAAACTGGGCCGACGCAGATCGGCATCGATCAGCAACACCCGCTGATGTAAGCGGGCTGCACTGATTGCCAAGCCCAGTGCCAGAGTGGTTTTGCCTTCTCCTGCCAGAGCAGAAGTCACCACCAGCGATTTGAGTTGACTGCTGGCATTCAGTAATTGCAAGTTTTGGTAGAGCAAATCCAGTGCCTCGCGAAAAGGTAACCCTTGCACCACTTCCAGCGTGGGAATGGCTAGCTCTTGAGCTTTGCGGAAAGAAAGCGTGGGTGCGGGCGTTGCTTCGGTCGCGGTGGCGGCGGGCACTAACCCTAACAATGGCAGGGCAACTTGCTTCTTTAACTCGTCAGAAGAATGCACTGAATCATCGATCGACTCTCTCACAAAGGCAGCAACCCCACCGAGCATTAACCCAGCCACCATGCCCAAAAGCAGGTTTTTGGGCAGGCTAGGGGCGATTTTTTCACCTTCCAGGGGTTCTTCCACCACTTGCCAGTCAAATCCACCCCGGGCGATTTCTAAACCAATTTCTTGCTCAGCTTTCAAGAGTTCTTCCAGAGTTTCTCGATTGGCCTGTACTTCTGGTTGCAAACGCCCGTATTCAGTCAAAAGGGCGGGAAAGCGACGAAGATCGTCCCGAATTCGTTGTTCAGCTTGTGCCAGACTCTGGGCGCGAGATTGGGCTGCCTGTAGGTTGACCTGAGCATCAATCAATTGCCCCACCAGGGTGAGATCGATCGCTCCCAGTTGTCCCTCAGAGCGGAGACGATCAGCAGACCCCCCAATCGCCTCCGCTTGCAACACCCGCCGCACTTCGCCTTGCAAGAGTGCCAATTGTCGTTGCCGCTGATCCATCAACTTCTCAACAAAGGGCGAAACATCTTCAAATCGAGTCCGCTCTTGTTCCAGTGCTAATTCTGTTTTTTGGATCTCATTGAGCAAATTTTGATAGCGGGCTGACTGGCTCAGGCGTGATGCCAGTAACGCTTGTTGCGGCGACATGGCCAGTTGTTGTTGCAATGTTCCATATCGGGCTGCCAGATCTCGCAGTTGAGCATTGTTCGTTTGTTGATCTTGCCGAACCCGGCTCAGAGAATCGACCAGCGCTTTCGACTGTAGTTCTGGATCGACCAGATTTTGGCTCTTGCGAAACTGCTCCAGATTGGCTTCGGCTGCTTTTACCTTGTCTTGCACCAGTGGCAGTTGCTTTTTAATAAATGACAATCCCTTGGTTAACCGTAATTCCTGCTGTTCCAGGTTGTAGTCTTGGTAGACTTTTTGGAGTGCAGCTAATACACGCTGAGTTTTGATCGCATCACTGTCACTGTATGCAATTTGAAAGATCTTGGTGTTGACTTTTTTGTTAGTGCTGGGATCATTGGCGACCACCTGACTCACTGACAACGCCTCTCTCACATTTTCTACCGTGATATCGGGATAATCCGATTTCAGCAGCATTACGGCTCTCTGCAACAAACCAGAACTCCGCATGAGATTGATCTGGGTAGCACTGTCGATTTCAATATTTGTATCGGTAAATTCGCTTTCAGCGGTGCGTTGCTCGCCGGGTTCTCGCTTGCTCTGGTAGTTTGGCTCCACCAGGAGTTGCATCGAACTCCGATGGGTGGGTTTTTGTAATAGCGTAAAAATCAAGGCTAGAACCGTCACACCCAAAAACGTGCCCAGCAGCCAGAGACGGCGACGCATCAAAATGGCAAATAACTGCCCATAACCTGGGTCGTTATCTGCCATTGGGATGAGGTTACTTTGAGTCACTTCAACCTTCCTTTCGTGGGTCAGAAGTCGGGGCGATCGTTGCAGCATCAGCTTCCCCTATCCTATAGACAAGGAGGATATTCGATCGAGGAACAAGATCACATTGCACAGGCTTGCTCAATCACTTGCTCGACTCGATTAAAGAATACAGGTTCAGAGAACTGATTCAGTGCATGTTCGCGGATTTTGCGATAGTCCCAAGACATTTGACTGGACTTGAGCAACGCTGCCAGCAAAGAATCTGGCGACTGGCGTTGAAACAAGAGTCCCGTTTGACCCGGAATCTGAGTGTCTAAAACACCGCCTGCCCCATAGGCAATCACTGGCGTACCACTGGCATTGGCTTCGACTGGCACCAGGCCATAATCTTCCAGCGCTGCCACTACCACCGATTGAGCTTTGGACATTAAGTAGGTGCGTTCTGTATCACTCACATGCCCCAGAAACTGAATATTGGGCAAAGCTTGTGCTTCCAGGCGTTTGCGTTCGGGGCCATCACCCAACACCAACAACTTCCAACCCAGCAAGTTAAAGGCTTCAATGATCACATCAATGCGTTTGTAACCCAGTAGGCGAGCCGCTGCCAGATAAAAGTCATCTTTTTGTGGCGAGAATTGGAACTTACCACTCTCGATCGGGTAGTTGACGACGATCGCCTCCTTCCTATAAATCTGCTGAATCCGCTGGGCCACCACGCTAGAGTTGGCAATATACAGATCTGGCTCTTGCGAGTAAGTTAAATCGACCTGACGCATCACTCGAAAGATGCGCTCAATCACCGGATAGAACATGCGGTAATCGGCATATTCCTTCAAATAAGTTTGCGTATCCCACAAAAAGCGGGTGACATTGTGGCAAAAGCAGATATGGCGTGCATCTGGGCGCTTGCGTACTGCTTTCGCAAAACTGGTACTGCTGCTAATCACCAGATCATAATCTTGCAAATCCAACGCCCGGAAGGCAGGGAAATAGAGCGGTGCCATCAGACGAAAATGCTGGGCAGCACCTGGAATCTTTTGCAGAAAGGTAGTTTTGACTACTCGATCGCTCAAATCAATCGTGCGATCGAGATCATAGAGTGAGGTGTAAATATCTGCGTCCGGGTAACGCTTGCAGAGCAACTCAAACACGCGCTCCGCTCCACCTCGTTGAGTCAGGTAATCGTGGACTAATGCTACTTTCACGGGTTAAGGCGCAGTTATTGGCTTAAAAAGGGTAGGCTCAAGTTCAAAAAAGTCTTCACTGATGCACTAGATTGCCTCTATCAACCGGCTCTTCCAGCTTTGGAACACACTGTATGCAGCATCCCTGCTTTCCTCCAAAACGACTTGGTTATCTGCGATACGAACGAGCTGTTATCGATATTTAGGACAGCGCACCATGCTTCCGAAGCAGTGTAAACTTTTCAAACAGGGAACAGCCTCTGCCTTGTGACAGATTGTTAAACGTCACTTACCCAACGCACGACGAAACGAGAAACAAAATGTTTCCTGAAATCTGAATCAAAGATATTGCATCATCCTATTTGATAGCAGGGTGAATCCCAACTAAATTTTTGTCATTGGATAATCACCCTTAGAAACTCATTAAAAAGTTACTAAGAGCCATCTACAAGGTCTACACAAAAGCAATTCCCAATCACGGAAAAAGTTATCAAAATCTGAAAAAAGATCCATCGCTCTAGCAAATCAACCCTGATCTCAGGCGACCAGTTTTGACACAATGGAACTTTGCGCGATCGTAGATCTGGATTGCATCAGCATAGGGAAAGAACCGACAAACAAGCCTTCTGTAGGGACGAACGCCTCGCCCCTACGAGAATTCATCCCTTCAATCAGCACGCACACAATTTGGGATTTTGTCTCCTGCAAATCCGATCAACCCATTTCTGCTCCCATTCATCCAAAGCCAGGAAACTTCACCGCTTCAAGATTTGCAAGTTATGATTCAGGGCAGGAACGATCGGTTAACCTAGATCTCGTCTTTGTCCGGTACTGAGCGTGGAAAACCAAGAAGACTCAACCTTTCCAGTTGATGGGCAACTATTGATGGTATTGCCCAGAGCCGGGGCATCCCTGAACAATCCGGATGTCCGCTTACCTGTACTGCATTCTGATGCGGATGGCTATTACCTGGAAATGCGGGTCAACGCCGATGCCAAAGACAGCAGCGAAATTGCGGTCACCCGCCGAGTGCCCCTGGACAATATTTCCACCGAAGAATGGGAAGAACTGAAGCAACAATATTCTCAATTGGACTTACGCGCCTGCGTCGATCAGGGCATTACCAAAGGGTTAGAAAAAATCCAAGATCGGCGATTGCAGCGATTGTTTATGACGCTGCTGACCTTCCTCAATCCCCGGCAGGTGGCGATCGTCCTCTATTTCTACCGGGAAGCTGCCAAACAGGGCAACAGTCCCGTGCTTTCCTTTCGATCCAACGATCTGCTCGAAAGTTTGGGCTACACTCGCACACCCGATGGTGGCTTTGCCTCCAAGGTACGATCTCAACTCAACCGCGACCTGGTTGCCCTGCACCGCACCGAACTCGTTCTTGCCCAATCTCTCCGCAAAGGCGACAGCATTGGTGCCAAAGTCACCGTCAAAAATGTCCTGCGGATCAAAGGCTATGAAATTGACAACGTGCCCCGTGACTTTGACCTGACCCGCGCCGCCGACTACACCTACGAACTAGCAGATGCTTACACCATTTCTCTCGAGTTTTTTGAAGGCGTAGGGCGAACTGGCGATTCGGTCCGCTTCAGCAATGATGTTGATTTGACCCAAAAACTGGGCAGCAACGCCAAACACGACTATAAAATGAAGTTGCTGCTCTACCTCGCCAGTCGGTTGAAATGGGACACCCCGGAAGATGGGCAATATCTGGTGATTTCCAAACAATACTTGTTCAAAAATCTTGACCTTCTGGGCAGCAATTCTTCCCGCAACAATCAAATCTTCTGGCGCACTGTCGAAGAACTTAAACAAGAAGGCTATATTCTAGAAGCCCAAGAATTACCAGGCGGCAAGAAAAAGGCAAAAGTGCAGTTTCAGATTGATCCTGGTCGGTTGAGAATGACGTAGGTAGGAGTTAGGAGGAAGGGAGCCAGGAGTCAGAAGGGAAGACTGTTTCACCCCACACCCCACACCCCATTCCCCTACGGCATATGCCGATCGAGCAACGTATTCTCCGGATCATAAACCTCGACTGGTAACCGCAATTGAGTTGCAAGTTTCTCCAGGGCAGTACGAAGCGTGAGTTGATGATCGGCAACGATCGCCTGAAGGTTGCTATCTCCCATCTCTCTGGCAGTGTTAATCGCACCGACATAGGTGGGTGCCAGTTGCACTTTGATTACAGTATCCACAGAAAGAAAATTGCAAACGCGCATTTGCCCGACACACAGTTTGTCCACTTCCGTTTGAATTTGCTGGGTAGACTGAAGTTTTTGTTCGGCTTGACTGAGAGAATTGGTGTAGGTCGTAGCTAAAGATTCTGCCGCAGGTTGATATGCAGAACCCACGGGAACTTTGCGAACAGAGGCGATCGCCTGGTTCCAGTTTTCAACCGCTTGTTGCCAATTGCTATTCTGCTCAAATTCTTGCGCTTTGAGTGCCTGTTGATTGGCTTGTTCTAAAATTTGTGCGGTCGATCGTTCTTTAAGAATACGTTGATCAATTTGACCGAGTTTAGCCCGGTATGCTTCTAACAAAGGCAAGGCTTCTTTTGCCGCATTAGTACCTAGAGGAACTTGTTGCAAGCGATCGAGCACTGCCTGCCAGGAAGCCCGCACCAACTGCCAATTTGCTGGCGTTTGCGCCACCCCTTCTCGGGCTTTTGCCAATTTAACCGCTTCTTGAGCAGTGTTGAGAGTTTGTTGCGCCTGCTGCTCTTGTTGCATTTGCTGTTCTGCATCGGCGAGTTTTGTCCGATATCGCGCCAATTGCCGTTGCACAAATGGCATCAGGGCAACGTTGGTAGAAGGTTGGTCTAGTTGTCGAATTGCAGATTGCAGAAGCGTTTGCACCGACTTCCACTCGGCCACAGGCAAGGGGGCCTTCTGGCTTTTTTGAAAGGCGATCGTTGCTAGATCTTCCACACCTGTTATCTGCTCCACCTGTTCATTTTGTTGGCGATAGTCTTTGAGGAGCGTCTGGGCTTCGGAATGGCGCAGCGACCAGAGGGGAATGGTTTCCAGCATCGCAACGGCTTTACCAATCTGCTGCTGCGCGGCTTGCAGATCTTGAGAAGTGTTTGCCTGTTGAAGCGTTTGTGTAATCTGGGGACTGAGAGATCGAGCCGTTTGCAGTTCAGTACAGTTTCCCAGCACGCAAGGGCGCGTCATCCCATAGACTCCAGCAGTGCAACCCAGCATCGCCACACCCAACATCGCCATTGCCTGACGATCGCGCCAAATACTGTTTAAGAGAACCGGCTCCACTCGTTCGATCGCCGATTGCAAAAGTACCAGCGACGCTGGCGTAAACGTCCCCAGTGCGCTTGATTCAGTGGCGACTTCTGTTAAAGCACTGCTTGCCTCTGGTGCCTGCGGTACCGCCACCAACTGGTACATCAAATCACTCAATTCTTCATCTGCCGGAACCCAGGCTTTTTTGTCGGTTGCAGAATTCTCGATCTCACTGCACAATCTGGGATTTGGCGGCGGTGGCGGCGGTTGAATAATAAACTGTCGCTGAGCGTAAGGTTCTTGCTGCCCCACTTTTTGCAAATATAATTGCACTCTTCGGGTAAATCCAATTTGCAAGGACTGAATTTTACGCTCCAACGACTGAAGCACTTGTTTCGGTTCTAGCGATAGGTCAGATTGGTGCTGTCCAAACACAATTAAACTATCGTCTTTGAATACACAACGGATACCCAGCGGCATCTCAGCAAAAAGTAATTGCAATTGCTGACCCAGCGTTTGTAAATCGGGTTGATAAACCGTCGTCTGCATAACTACCTGTTTCCCTGTCTCCACCGATCGTCATCGGCAGATGCACACTCCTTCCCACTTCTTCTCAAAAGAGATGCTTCCTCTTTTCAAGGAGAAAGCAGGCTTTCCGGATGGTGGCAGATCTTCTTAATTCAGACAGGCAGGGACTTGGCGATTTTGGAGTGGGGAAGGGGGAAGGGGGAAGGGGGAAGGGGAGAATAATTTCTGACTCCTGACTCCTGACTCCTGACTCCTGACTCCTGACTCCCTACTTCCCCTCTCAAAACAACTGCTGAAGCGCTTCAGAAATGTTCGTCGGATTACGTGTGACGATCGCTGTGGCAACGCGCGTTAAACCCTGAATTTTTTGGGTGATGAGATCGAGTCGTGCGCGTGTTTGGTCTACTTGTTGGAGGTCTCGCTGGAGTTGTTCGATCGAGCGATTAATTTGTCTGATCGGGTTCACCAGCCCTTGCATATCAAGGTCAATTGCAGCGGCAGTTAATTCATAAATCTGCTTACGAAATTGTTTAAGCGATCGCTCATAAGATTGACGATCAGTCTCATTTAATTGGTCAAAGTTTTGAATATAAAAATCTGTTAGTTGATGATGGAGCGTTTCATATTGGTCAGCTAATTGTCGAATTTCACCAGAAGTCATCACTGCCATAAATTGCCCCCTTCAAATACTAAAACGCCTTACGAACATCCTCTAATAGAGGCACTAATGTTCGCGCATATCGAGATAAAATTTGCAACACAGCGGGAGAGTCTAGGGCTTCCCCTTCGGCATACAGTTGAGTCAACTGATCATGGGCTTGAGCAATTTGGCTCAAAATCTCTGTATAGCTCTGAGTTGCGTCTTTTCGGATTCTCAATGCAACTTTGGCTTCTCTCCATTCACGATCGATCGCCAAAGCCAGTGCCGGATCATTCTTCGCCTGCACTAACTTTTTAGAATAATACAAATTAATCACATCTTCTTCAGTTCGTAACAAGCGTGCATAATCTGAGTTGACAAATATTTTGAGCGCTTCAATGACAATCTTGAGATCATCATTGGTTGCTTGAATCGCAATTTTCAGTTTCTTTTGTTGATAGCGTTCAGTTCCAGCTCGAAACAAAAATTTCAAAATACCATTAGCAGCTTTGATTTGCTCTGGTGTTGATGTAATACGCCCCTGAGTTAAGCCACTATTGACAGCGAATGTCAAATCATTGAGCTGTGGATCAAAATTTGCCGTTTCACCTGTGGCTAATTTTGCGAGTAATTGCAAATAGCTAACCAAAACATCATGTAAGGTGTTGAGCTTAGTTTCAAACTCGCGATCAAACAATTTATCGCACTCTCTTTCCTCGGCAATGCGATCTTCGATCGTGCTAGAAAATTGGGCAGCACGAACACAAGAATCATGAAAATCTGCAATGATTTTAGGAAATTGATCGGCAGCTTGATTGGAAAGAATTGCAAAGTTACGAATGGTCGATAAGTCTACCGATCGTCTACACCCAGAGACAAACAGTAGCAGTGGCAAACTCACAAGGAAAGCTGATTTTCTAAAGCAAATAGCCTGTTTCACGATCGACCACAATAATGCTTTTACCCCCAACCATACTCACCAAGAAGATAGTAAAAATAAATTCTTTCTGCGTAGTGGGGTAACTCTTTACTCTATTCTACTCTTGACCCACCCCAATCAGATTCATCCGCCAATGCTTGATCTAGCCGAGATTAAGCCACCCAAATTGCTTCCAATCACCCCCTCAATTCAGCTTTTATACGGAGCTTTTCGTTTTCCTAGACACCCGTAAAGCAAAAATCATCAATTGCAAAAGTGCCTCTACTAAAGTGAACGGTGTTGCTCCAGATGCATGACGATCGCCCACAACTGTCAAGATTCCCCTAGCTAACAGTGCTCTGCCATCAGTTGCAATCCCATAGTCACCCACTCGACTTAATTCAGCATCCACAATATGTCCGTGATTGAGATCAAAAAGAATCCAGATCTCAATCACGAGATGCCGTGAAATCAGACATCTCTTCAGCACCCCTCAATCACCCCATTCTGTATTGAATCTCACACATCCCTTGTTGCCATCATCACCTTAAACAGCCCTAAAAATACGCATGATAAACGTCATAAGCCCAAAGGAAACCTCTCATGTTTACAACTCGTCTACCTGCCATCCGCCCTGAATTTGGTGCAGACCTTCCTCTGTGTCAACCACAACGACCAAGGTTGTTTGCCCGATGGGAAAAGATGGATGGAAAACTGACTTGCAGATGGCTGAGACAACCCGACTAACCGGGTAGGAAGACAGACTCAACGCCCCTAGCCACATAGCCCCCTCATTGAGGCGATCCAGTCAGATCACCTCAATTTTTTTTGCTTTTTTCCGAACAATGGCAAAAAGTTATTTCTTTATTAGATGCTTAAACAGTTTGATTTTTATTTTAATTGCACAAATTTAGGAGCTTTTAGCAAAAACGCATTATTATTTGGCAATAGTTATTGGTAGGTGCTTGTTTGAGATACTTCCTAGCTCAGAAAGCCCTAATCCAACACTTTTACATACAACGCTTTACTCTCTGTTGTTGACACGAGGAAGTGAGTGGTTTGCCCGATCACACCCTAGAGCAAGACATCCTCGTTGAAGTTAACCTGGCTCGAACCAATCCGGTAGCTCACACCAGACAACTCGAAACATTGCAACAGTCCTATCAAAGCAGCAATTTAAGCTTACGCGAAGAAATCCAATTCATACCTGTGAGGGCTTGCAGCGTCTATGTTCTGCTTAGACACCTTCTGCAAAGGTGCTGCCTTCATCTATCTTGATGTCTTGTCTAACCCGATCGCTCCCCTACTCTTGCGAAATGGGGTCGCTTAAGGATTGCTTCGCCTCTTCTAAATTGGTATAGATATCAAATGCGGTATCCATATTGGTCATTTCCAACAACATACGGGCTTGCCCATTGAGCGAGCAGAGTGCCAGTCGCCCTTCATTATTGCGTAGACGCTTGAGGCCAGTTACCAGAGCGGCAAGCCCTGCACTATCCATGAAATTGACGTTTTTTAAGTCCACCACGATCGTGAAGATATCTGACTTAATGCACCGATTGACAAACTCAAGAAAATCTTGACCGTTTGCAGCGCTAAACATTCTAAGTGGCTGAAAGACTTCAAACATAGAGGAAGGATTGCTTATGGGTGATTACCTTAGAAGTTCATATTTTAGAATGCCCAGATTAGAGCAATTAGATGCGAAGAGCAAAAAGTCAAAGAAAAGCCAGGTTCCGGTGCTTTACTTTGAGGCGCATCCTTGTAGAATTATGATTTCTGATCATTCATCGTGGCTTTGAAAAGATTTTGTGGCAGAAACAAATCTTGACAAAACACTGCATAATTTTTCAGTGGAAGGCTGAGAAATCTGGCATATAACGATTCAGCGAGTTTTCCCATGAATTATCCAGCAAGATGGCAACATCGGATAGTGGGCATGCTTGGGATGCTGGGGGCGATCGCAACCTTTTCTCAAGCTATACAGGCTCAAACCATTACACCCGATCAAACGCTGGGGGCTGAAAGCTCGATTTTGCTCCCCAATGCCAATGTGCGCGGGCTACCCGCTAGCTTGATTCAAGGCGGAGCAACTCGTGGAGTCAACTTATTTCACAGTTTTCAGGACTTTAATATAGGGGTGGGCGATCGGGTTTATTTTGCCAACCCCGTCGGAATTGAGACGATTCTCGGTCGGGTGACAGGGGGCAATCTCTCTCGCATCTTTGGCACACTGGGCGTTGATGGCAATGCCAATCTGTTTTTGATCAACCCCAACGGCATTGTGTTTGGAGTCGATGCTCGGTTGGATATTGCCGGGTCGTTTGTTGCCAGCACTGCCAATAGCCTTACCTTTGGCAACAGCCTAGAATTTAGCGCCACGGCTCCCCAACCTGCTCCCTTACTCACGATGAACGTGCGTCCGGGGTTGCAATATGGCACCAACTCCTCTGCCACCATTACCAATCGGGGGCATCTGGCAACCGGGCAAGATTTGACGTTGGCAGCAGGCAATTTGGATTTACAAGGACGATTGCTGGCAGGTCGCGATCTCACGTTGCAAGCACTGGATACGCTGACAGTGCGGGATAGTGCGGTGACTCCATTCTTGGCGACTGCGGGCGGGGCGTTGACGGTGCAGGGCGAGCGCAGTGTGGATATTTTTGCCCTGAGCCATCCTGCGAGTGGATTTTTTTCGGGTGGGAACTTGGTACTGAGATCAGCAAACCCGATCAGCATTGATGCCCACTTCCAGGCTGGCGGTAGCTTTCGGGCAGAGCAACTTGATGGCACTCCCGTCGGATTGATCAGTCTCTATGATCCGGTGTTTGAAGTAGCCGGAGATTTTGTTGCCCCGGGACCTTATAACGGCGCTTCGCTGCAAATTTTGGCCGGGGGAAATGTGTTTTTGGGCGATGTCACCATCACTGGACCCAGCGCCCTGTTTAATAACAGCACGGTTACTCTTTCGGATGGCACCCTGCTTAATATCACGGGAACAGCAGTGCCGATTTTGGATGTACGAGCCGGGCAAACGGCATTCTTTGGGCTGCCAACCCCAGGCATCATTACTGGATCGGATGTGGTGGTTGCTGGAACAATCACGATCGCGCCCGGTGGAGGTGTTTTTCTCACCAATTTCAATCCAGCCATTCCTTCTCAGGGAGTCATTATTACGGATGCGATTAATTCTCCGGGTGGAGAAGTGGTGCTCGATTCAACCAATGGCATTGCTGTGGCTGGGGTCATTAACCTGAGCAATATCAATGGATTGGGGGGGGATGTGACCTTGCTGGGTGGCAATGGGGATATTCTTTTCACCGCAGGGTCCGGGATTAATTCAACCGGGGTATTAGGCGGCAATATTC
>ERZ1066133.562-NODE-562-length-15616-cov-8.408457_pt1 | contig 15616 bp, 15 predicted proteins | sample MGYA00382780_ERZ1066133 | MGnify/ENA primary metagenome ERZ1066133 (study PRJEB33369, sample SAMEA5778363) | biofilm metagenome | biome: Industrial cooling water; feature: Water cooling tower basin; material: Biofilm | place: United Arab Emirates | collected...
CCCCAGTACACCCCCATCTTCGTCGCCGCCCGCATGAGCGGCTGGTGCGCCCACGTCATCGAGCAGCACGCCAACAACCGCATCATCCGCCCGCTCAGCCTCTACACCGGGGCCCCGGTGCGGAAGTGGAACGGGTGAATGGAAATAGCTCAATAGCAAATAGCAAATGGCCAAAGAAGACAGAAGAGCGGAGTGCTCGAACCGCCTGTCTTGAGTTTGCTATTTTGCCCTTTGCTATTTGCCATTTCGCCCCTCCCCAGCCGACATACTCTTCACCGTGACCTCGTCCACCCGCAACTTCATGGAACGCATCCGCCTCAAGGCGATGGCCGTGGTGCTCGCCACCATCGTCGCCGCCGTCGGCGTGATCGCTTGGAGCACGCTCCCGGCATGGCCCGTGATCGGCGTCGGCGTCGCGGTCGTTGCGGTCGCGCTCAACGCGATCGGCTCCCGCCTCGAACGCTCCGTCTGCTACAGCTGCGGCCAATCACTCGACGGCCAGCCCATCGGCGAACGCGGCAGCATCTGCCCCGGCTGCGGCTCGATCAATCAGCCCTTCCTCGCCAAGCGCGAGTCCGAATCCAAGCAGGCCTGATCGCCTCTCAACTCAGTTCTTCGCGACCGTCGCGATCCACCCGCCGCCGAGCACCAGCTCGGGGCCTTCCTTAGCGTACAGCACGATCGCCTGACCCGGCGTCACCGCCTGCTGAGGCTCGTCGAACCGCACCTCAAACGCCCCACGCCGCCCCGACGGCACCGGCCCCTGCGTCGTGTCCTCCACGATCCGCACGCTCGCGCTCACCGCGTCGGTGTTGTACCGGTACTTCGCGAGCACCGGCGTCCACGTAGCTTCGCCGATCCCGTGCCCCTTGGGATCCACCAGCCAGTTCGCCTCGTTCGCCACGCACGACACGCAGTCGAGCAGTTCCTTCGGTCCGACCGTCACCGTGTTGGCCTCGACGTTCTTCGACACGACGTACACCGGGTACCCAAGGGCGATGTTCAAGCCGCGCCGTTGTCCGATCGTGAACCGGTGCTGCCCGCTGTGGGTGCCCACAACCTTGCCGCTCGGATCGACGAACGCCCCCTCGCGCGCGAGTCCCGGGTCGCGACGCTCCAGCATCCCCGCGTAGTCGTTGTCGGGAACGAAGCAGATCTCCTGGCTGTCCGGCTTGTCGAACACGGGCAAGCCGAGCTCACGAGCAACCTCGCGCACCCGCGGCTTCTCCATCCCGCCGATCGGAAGCATCATCGAGTTCAGCGTCGCCCGCGGCGCGCCGAACAGCACGTACGACTGGTCCTTGTCGGCATCGACGCCCCGAAGCAGCGTCGCCCGCCCATCCGCGCCGCGCCCGATCCGCGCGTAGTGCCCGCTGGCGACAAAGTCCGCGCCGATCTGCAGCGCGTACTCGTGCAGCTTGCCGAACTTCAGCCAGTCGTTGCAACGCACGCACGGATTCGGCGTCCGCCCCGCCGCGTACTCGCCCGCGAAGTAATCGACGATCCGTCCAAAGTCCTTCTTGAAGTTGCAGACATAGAACGGCACATCGAGCAGCGCCGCCACCGCACGCGCGTCCGCCGCATCGTTGATCGAGCAGCAGCCCTGATGCCCGATGCGAATCGTCCGCCCGCCCTTGGCGGGTGTCGGACACGCCGCCGCCTGCTCGTACGGGACGAGCTCGTCGATCGCTTCGCCCGGTGAGCCGAGCCGCATAAAGCAGCCGACTACCTCATAGCCTTCGCGCTGCAGCAATGCCGCGGCAACCGACGAGTCCACGCCGCCGGACATCGCGACCAGCACCTTGCCCTTGCGGGAATCCGAGTTGTGTAAACCGGCGTCGATCACGCCAAATCGTAGGGAAACGCCTCCCCTTCAGAGCCGCGGGCTTCAGCCCGCGCGGAAAGGGCGCGAGGACACGCCGACTCCTCCGGACCCGGCAACCAGCGGCAACTCGTACGTCGTGTCCTCAACCGACGAATCTTGCGCGCGGGCGAAAGCCCGCGGCTCGGAAAGGACCTAGAACCCAAAGACCGTATCGAACAACCTCGGGACCCATCCCTTCTTCGACGCGTCCCGCACCTGTCCCTCGTTCTTCGACGACACGGTCAGATCGGCGAGCTGACTCGAAAGCACGGTATTGCTGGTGGTGACGTCCTCGGTCCGACAGTTCCCCGCCAGAAGGATGGTGGTCACCTCTTCGTCCTTGGTGATCGTCTTCTTCGCCTCCAGCACCAGCACCCCATTCGGCTTCACGTCGATGATCGTCGCCGTGATCTTGGCGCTGAGCTTGTCGGTGCGGTCGTAGTTGCCCTTGCCCTCCCACTTCGGCTTGCCCGAAACGTCCAGCTCCATCAGCGGATTGCGATCCGATCCCTCCGCTCGCGTCTCAAGCAGCGACACCAGGTCGGGGAACTTCTTGAGCGCCGCGGTGAACGACATCGTCTTCTCGCTCTTGGCGTCGCTGTCGCTGCTCGCCTTGCTCTGCTCATCGATCAGGATCGTGATCAGGTCATTCTTGTTGAACGCCTTGGGCTTCGGCGCCGCCACGTAGATCAGGCTCGCCTGCTGCAGAGGCTTGTTCAGCTCCTCCCCCGACGCTTCCGGCGGCGGGGCAGTCTTCTCGTCGCGCAGCAGGCTCTGGCCGTTCGCGACCAGCGACACACACACGATTCCCAGCGCAGCCATCGACTTCTTCATACGCTCGCTCCACGCGGACACCGCCCGCGATCCGTATCTCTTCGCGCCCGAACTCACTCATCCAGCGGCAGGAACTTCATCTTCCGCGTCGGTCGCCTCGCGTCCGAGGTCTTTGTCTCGACGATGATCGAACCGTCGGGCCGCTCCGTCACCCGTTGCACCTGGATCGTTCCGACCGTCGCGCTCTTCTGGGGCATCGCGCCCGCGATCGGCTCGCGCTTCGGATCGGCCTTCGGCTGCTGCCCCTGATCGTCGCCTCCGAACACCGTGTCACCGGGTGCCTCGGCGTTGACCACCGCCTGGCCGGGCCCGATCACCTTCGCGCGCACTCTCGCCTTGGGATTCGTTGTCGGAGCCAGATCGATCATGTCGCCCTCGCGGCCCGGCCCCAGGGCCCGGGCCCGGATGTTCACCACGATCGACCCCGACAGACACGCCACGGTCACGATGTCACCCCGCCGGACCAGCACGGCGGGCTCCACGTCGTCCTGCAGAAACACCGCGCCGGACTCCACGCGGTTCTTGACCACCATGCCGCGTACCTCCTCCGCATCCGCATAGCGAGCGCCCGGTGCCACCCATCGATCCTCGCGGATGAGATGCTCGTCCAGGACCACGTCGCCGCGCTTCAGCGACGCACGGGACGCCGCGATCAAACGCTTCTGCTCAACCCGCACCCGAACCGTCCCGGCACCGACAATTCTCTCTCCGGCGAACACCCGGACCATCACCGGCACCTGGGTCCCGAGCCCCGTCACCTGGATATCCAGCGTGTGGCCGTCCGCAGACATGCCCAGCAGCTTCTCATCGCCCGGCATGAAGCTCAATCGCACATCACCCGCGTCCGCCCGCAGGAACGAAACCAGCCTCGAGGCCACCGCACCACGCACCGTCGATTCGTTGAGGTCCGCCGCGGTGCGCCACTCGATCACCGGACCCACCGAAACCGGCATCGCCGCCGGAACGGGCTGCTGCTCCGACACGACGCTGACGCGGGACCGCACGACGCAGCGGTCGCCGCTGAGAGCCAGCACGCCAAACCTCGCCGTCGGCCGAGCCGTCTTGATCGCGTCCCGCAACTGGTCGATCCCGATCTCCGCAGAACCGTCGCTGGCGATGCCCGAGAGAACCTCGACATCGCCGAGCTCTTCCGCGTGCGCCCCGTCCAGCATCGCGACATCGCGCAGCGTGACGGCCCGACCGCTCTCCACCCGGACCGAGGAGCGCAGCGTGATCGTGTCCGCCTCCGCCGGCGCCGTGCACACGGCGCACACCGCCCCCACCACCCCCACTGCCATGGCGACCAGCGATCGAAGCTGCCTGGAAACCAACACCACGCCTGTGCCTCCTCACCGGGCTCCGCCCGGCAGCCGAATCACCGACGGATCTGGGCCACCGACCGCAACGCGTCGTCCGCGGCACGGATGCTCTGGCTGTTGAACTCGAACGCCCGCTGCGTCCGGATCAGTTCGATCATCTCCTTCGTCGGATCGACGTTCGAATTCTCCAGGAACCCCTGCCGGATCGTCCCGCGATCATCCGTCCCCGGCTCGCCCGTCGTCGGCGGACCCGAACCCGCCGTTTCCGTGTAGAGATTCTCACCGATCTGCAGAAGACCCGACGGATTCGGGAACGACGCCAACTGAATCTGCCCCTGCAGCTGCGGCACCGTGGACCCGACAACCGTGGCGTACACCCGTCCGGCCGAATCGATCGAAACCGCCGTCGCCGATGGATCGATCGTGATCACCGGCTGAATCCGACGCCCCTGGTCGTTCGCCAGCACGAGTTCCCGATCGGCGTTCAACGCGAGATTGCCGGCACGCGTGTACGCCGTCGTCCCGATGTTCTGCTCCACCCCGACTTGCAGAAAACCCTGGCCGTCGATCTGAACGTCCAGCGGACGCCCGGTCTGGAGGGGCGCTCCATCCGTGAAATCAAGCTGCGTGCTCGCCACCTTGACACCCAGGCCGACCTGAACACCGGTCGGGGTCTTGTCGCCGATCGCGTTCTCAACACCGGGCTGCAGTTTGTGCAGGTACAGCAGGTCCTGATAGTTCACCCGGCTCGACTTGAAGCCGGTCGTGTTGATGTTCGCCAGGTTGTTCGCGGTCACATCCAGCGCCGTGTTGAGCGCCGACAGTCCCGAAGAAGCCGAATAGAGCGCGTTGATCGCCATGGAGGGGAGTTACGCAACGGCTGTGCCGATGGTGTCGCCGGACGCACCCGGGCGGCGGATCGCCGCAGTATCGCAGCAACGAAAAAAACGCGGCGTCCTGCGCCACGTTGCCGCGTTCACCTTGGCCATGATGCCCCGACGCCCCGAACCGACGAGGCGACCGCTTACGCCAGCCGCCCGAACGTATTGATCGCCCGCTCCATCATGCGGTCCGCGGCCTGGATCACCGCGATGTTGGCGTCCACTTCACGCGAAGCGCTCTGCACACTCATCAACGCCCGCATCTCATCCACGCCCGAGTCCTCGAGCTGCCCCTGCTTGACCAACCCGGACGACTCGGCCGCGTTCCCCACCAGCGATGCCGGCGCTTCCAGGACGGAGCCGCCACGCTTTGTGATCGCCTGCTCGTTCTTCACGGAAAAGACGCCGATGCGCGCCACTTCACGCTTGTCCACGTACACGCGGCCGTTCGATGAGATCGACACCTCGCCCGGCGGCAGCGTGATGGTGCGCCCCGAATGGTCGAGCACCGCCGCCCCGCTCGTCGCCTGCACCAGTTTGCCCTCGCCGTTGCGGGTGAACCGGCCGTCCCGCGTCAGCAGCGCCGTCCGCCCCGCGTCGCGCGGCCCGCCCTGTATCTGAAAGAATCCATCGCCCTCAATGGCGAGATCCAACGGGTTCCCGGTGATCTTTGCCGCCCCTTGCGCAAGATTGACGCGGGTCGGCATCGCCAGCACGCCCGCCCCCAGCCGCTCCAGCATCGCATCCGACGGCGCGCCGGCGATGTTGTCTTCCTGTCGGGCCACAAGCCGCTGCCGCATCGCCGGGATGTCCGCCTTGAAGCCGACCGTATCCATGTTCGCCAGGTTGTTGGAGAACACATCCTGCCGGTACATCGCACCGAGCAGGCCCGAGGATGAGATCTGGACGCCGTAGTACACGCCACGATGGACGCAAAGGGCGTGCCGGGTGAGGAAAAGAGCCAAAGATCCAGATAGCCAAAGGGCCAAATTGAATCTGCCCTGATGTGGCCATTTGGCCGTTTGGCTATTTGGCTATTTGGCTATTTGGAAAGCCCCTTCATACTCCCCGTCCGCCGCGCGTTGTAATAGCGGGTCAGCGAGTCTTCGATGATCGCGTGGGCGGCCTCGGCGGGCATGACCTCGTCGACCGCCACGTCCTTGCCCTCGAGCATCTTGTAGTCCTCGAAGAATCGCTTCAGCATCTTGAAGATGTGCTTGGGGAAGTCGCTGGCCTTCTGGAACTCCGAATAGATCGGGTCCTGGGCCATCACAGCGATGATCTTGTGGTCCGGGTCGCCCTGGTCGATCATCGACATCAGGCCTACCGCCCGGGCCTCGCAGATCGTCATCGCGGGAATGTCCTCGGTGCAGTACACCAGGACGTCGAGCGGGTCGTCGTCCTCCGCCAGAGTCTGCGGGATAAAGCCGTAGTTCGCTGGGTAGTACACCGCGCTGCTGAGCACGCGGTCGACCTTCAGCATCCCCGACCCTTTATCGATCTCGAACTTCAGGTTCGAGCCCCGGGGAATCTCGATCACCGCCCGGAAATCGCCCGGCAGCGGCTTGTCTTCGATGCCCGGCGTTACGTCATGCCACGGATGGATCATGGGCGAGCGTAGCAATCGCGAGCGGCGTCGCCATGGGGCCCCGGGAGCTTCCGCACACCCAGGGCTCCATCCGGGCCCTTGACAGGTCCCCGGGAAGGCCGCTATATTGCAAATGAGACTCAGTCTCATTCATGCCAAGAGGTTCTGATGGCCTTCGCCCCATTCGATGACGAGCCCGATCCACGACCGGCCCCCGGCTGCCCGATCCGTCGCTGGCTCACCCAGCCGATCAGCCTGCGTCCCCGCAGCTTGATCCGTCGCACGCCGCTCGTCGCCGCGGGGCTCTTCACACTCGCGGGCGTCAAGTGCATCGTTCTCTATGTCGCGTTGCCCGCGGCGGTCGCAACCTTTGCCTTTGGGTCCGACGATTCGACGGAGCTGACCAATGTCGAGCAAATGTCCCTTCGCTGCCCTGTTACCGGCCATGATGCGTCGTCCCTCTTCGCACCCACACCCCTATCCCCACCAACCGCCCCGCCCGCCGCTTACGCAGGAGCTGAAGGAGAAGACCCGCCAACAGCACGATGAAGCGGAGCACCACGGGCTGCACGAGGTGATGTTCGGTTCACAGGGCGTGGACGCCGCCCGCGACGCCTACGTCGGGACACTCCAGCAGCACCTGCACATCCAGATCGCATTCGAGCGCGAGCTGCGTCGGCTGGCGAAGGAATCGCCGGGATTCGCGAGCATCGTGCGCGACGAACACTACCACCTTGCCGCCCTGCGAAACGATCTCCGCGCCTTTCGCGCTGCCGAGGTCGAGCCCACGCCGGGGACCCGGAGCTTCATCGAGTACATCGAGCGTGCGGCACGCGGCGATGGCATGGCTCTCCTGGGCGTCTTCTACGTCTTCGAAGGCTCCACCAACGGCGGCACCATCATCGCCATGCGCGTCAGCGAGCTTCTGGGGCTTGCTCCCGGCGTCGGCACGACCTTCATCAACCCGCACGGCAATCAGGTCCGCCCGATCTGGATGAAGTGGAAGGCCGCCGTCGATGCACTGACGCTCACCGACGCCCAGCGCGACGCCGCCATCGCCGGCGCGCAGGAAGCCTTCCGCCTCTCCGGTGCCGTGCTGAGCGATGTCGCCCAAAGCACCAGTAGGACCGGCTTCCAGCCGGTCGACAGCGACTCTCGTTCACGCAGCGCGGTGTAGAAAAAGACCGGCCGGAGGCCGATCCCACTGCGATCACCCGCCCGGCTTCTTGATGCGCGACACCAACGTCGAGGCCTTCACTTCGACGCCCTTCAGTATCGAGTCCAGCGCCTCCCGATTCGGCGCGTGATCCATGCCCATCGTGCGGCTGATCGCTTCCTTCTTCACCAGGCTCGCCAGCGACAAGAGGAACGAGTGCATCCCCTCGCCAGGGTCCGTACCCGTGTTGCTGTTGATGAGCGCCGGAAGGTCATCGTCTGCGCCCTCACGAATCTTCTCTTTCACCAAAGGCGTGCCGAGCAAGACCTCCGTCGCCGGCACCACCTTGGCGCCGAAACCTTCCAGCGCTGGCAGCAGCTTCTGAGCACAGATCGCCCGCAGTGTGTTCGCGATCGCGCTGCGGATGAAGCCGTGATCGCTCCGCGGGAAAAACTCCAGCATGCGGCTGAACGCCTGCATCGTGTCGGCCGTGTGCATCGAGCCGAACACGAGATGCCCGGTCTCCGCGGCCTGGATTGCCGCCAGCACCGTCGCCTGATCGCGGATCTCGCCGATCATCACCACATCCGGGTCTTCACGCACCACGTACCGCAGCGCGGTCGGATAGTCGGCGACGTCGATCCCGATCTCCCGCTGGCTCACGATCGATTTCTTGGGCACGAAGCGGTACTCGACCGGGTCCTCGACCGTGATGATGTTGTCGCTTCGGGTGGCGTTGATCTGCTCCACCATCGCCGCCAGCGTGCTCGACTTGCCCGAACCGGTCACGCCGACCACGAGAATAAGCCCTTCGGTGTTCTCCGTCACCAGCCTCGAGTAGATCGTCGGCAGGTGCAACTGTTCGTAGCTGGGAATCTCGGCCTTCACGCGCCGGATCGCGGCGTGGGTGTGGCCGCCGCTGCGGAACATGTTGATACGGAATCGATCCCCATCGGGCAGGTGCGTCGAGAAGTCGAGATTGCCGCCGTTCTCGTAACGCTCCTTCTGCACCGGCGTCAGCACCGGATCCAGCAGATGATCCGCTTCCTCTTCTGTGATCGGAGGCGAGTCTACGGATCGCAGCAGGCCGCCGATGCGGTACGTCGGCGGCACACCGACCTTGATGTGCAGGTCGGACGCGTCGAGCTTCTTCATCGCGCCGAGCAGCCGCTGGATGGTGAGGCTTCCGGTGATCATGCGAACCTCCCGAAGATGCTTGCAGCGTATCAGCGCCGGGGAACAACGCAACCCCGGCTCTCCGGACCGCGGCCGATCCGTAGCCCGATCTGCGCCTTGAATGATGGCTACGTCAAGAGCACGGCAACGTGGTTGACGTTCGTGCCCGTCGGACCGGGACGCAGATGCTCGCACGACGACCCCGCACCGGCGCGCAGCGCGGCGAAGAAGCCGAAGCTGTCGTGCTCTCGCAGCGAACGAACCGGATCCAGACCGCACGCCCGTGCCATCCGCAGCGTGTCACCCGTGACGATGACGCCCGCCGCGTCGGTCGGGCCATCAACGCCATCGGTCGAATAGCACAGGCACGCGAACGGTTCCGCGAAGCCGCGTTGCTCGAGGAGGACCGACGCGCGGAGGGCGAGCTCCTGACTGGGGCCACCGACCCCGTGGGAATCCCGGACGTCGACAGCCCATTCGCCGCCGAGGATCACCGCCCTGCCCGGAGCCACGCCCTGCACCAGGCGCTCCGCAACGGCTTCCACGGTGCCCTCGACCTGGTGTTCCTCGCGGAACGTTCCGCGTCGGGCGTGCGACAGAGTCTCCGCCGCAGCCCGGACGACGGCACTGTTCCCCGCGATGATCGTCTGTCGCACCCGGTCGAAGGCCCCAGCCCCGGGCTTGGGCGTCTCGGGGAGTGCTCCGAGTGTGCCGCGGGTCAGGTGAGCCGTGATGGACGGCGCGACCCGGGTCGCACCGCGGCGCTGCAACGCGGCAAGCGCGTCGGCGAAGGTCGTGGGATCCGGCGTGAAGGGGCCGGAAGCGATGACGTCGAGCCGGTCGCCGATGACATCGGAGACCACGAAGGCATCGACCCGAGCGGAGCAGATCTCGGCGAGCCGACCTCCCTTCAGAGTCTCAACGTGCTTGCGCACGGCGTTCAGCTCGCCGATCGTGGCGCCGGCGCGGAGCATCGCCCCGGTGACACGTCGCAGGTCATCCAGCGAGACATCCGACGGCGGGGAGGCAAGATGCGCGGAGCCGCCGCCGGAGATGAGCGCGAGCAGGCGGGCGTTCGCGGGTACGGCCGAGACAAAGGTGCGGGCTGCGGCGGCGAAGTCGAGGTTGCGTTGGGTCGCGAGCGGGTGATCGCAGGGCATCGATTCGACGCGGTGCCGCGCGAGCGCCGATTGCAGATCGGCACTGAGAGCGGAGAGAGGTTCGGGCACGGCGGCGACGAGGCCGCGGTCGATGCGGTCCCCCACTGCTTCGATGGCGGCGAGGGTCATCTCGAGCGAGGCTTTGCCGATTGCGAAGAGATGGATGCGATCGCTTGCGGCGAGGGTGCTGCGATGTGATGCGAGCGCGGCGAGCGTGGATCGACGGGCGTCCGCGGCGGCTTGGATCGCGGCGAGAGCGGCGCTGGCTTCGGCGATGAGTTCGTCCAATTGCGGCACGGGAGCAGCGTATCGCGGAGACGATCGCTGCGCGATGCTTGGGGTTGCGATGTGTCGGTCTTGGGTGGAGGCGTGATCGAGCCGCTCGCTTGGACGCGTTCACACTGCCCGACCTCCGAGCAGGTCGGACAGTGGCACCCGGGCGAAGGAAAACAACCCTTCCCCCTGCCCCTTCCCTCCGGGAAGGGGAGTGGCCCTCGGTTACTTGGGCGGTTCAGATGGCGCGGGCGCCGGTTGCTCAGCGGCCTTCACGTTCTTCTCGATGTTCTGCAGGAACTCATCGCTGGCGCGTTCGACGAAGGGCGTGGCGCTTCGGGCCTGCTCGTGCGCAGCGGTGAGCCACTGCGCATACGCGTCGTACGGGATGAGTCCTTCCATTCGGGCGACTTGCTTGCCGTCCTTGAGGATCACCGTCGTCGGGACGCTGAAGGTCGCGAGCCGGGCGGCGGCGGACTTGTCGCGATCGATGTCGACGTACACGGGCAGGAAGTCCCGGTTGATCTGCGCCACGATGGAGGGCTCAACCAGCAGCGTTCGCTTCATACGCTGGCAGGGCCCGCACCAGTCGGCGGTCGCGAAGGCGAGGACAATCTTGTCGGTCTTCGCGGCTTCGGTGATCGCGTCCTCGAGGGAGGTGCGGCCCTGGAAAACTTCGGGTGTCGGTGCCACGCCGCCACCGGCGAGGCGCTGGACCAGGAGGATTGAGACGATGATGGCGGCGGCGACGCCGAGGATGTTGAAGAGGCGGTTCATGGGTGGGCGCTTGGCACTCGGCATGTTGGTCTTGACAGCGAAGAAGGCATCGAGGCATGAGGCATCGGGGCATCGAGTCGGGGCTACAGGTCGAGCGGGTTGGTGTTGGGATCCATCTGTTCGATCATGCGTTCGACGTACCGCCAGGCGTTGAGGGTGGTTCGGAGGTTTTTGATGTCTCCGGCGGCGAAGGCGGCGGAGACGGACTGGATGTAGTTCTGGCGTTCGGCGAGCGCCCAGGCTTTCAGGCGTTCGAGTTCGGACGTGGCGTTGGATGCCAGGGCGGCGTCGAGGGCTTCGCGGGTTTCCATGATCTCCACGAGGAACCCTGGAGGCAGCGACTTGTCAGCGTCCTTGGCTGGGCCGCCGAGCAGCAGGAGCAGCGCGTCGGCCCGGGATTCGGGGTTGAGCAGGGTGTCCCGGGCCTTGGTGATATCAGCGCCGAGGTCCTGGTCGCCGCCGGCGTCGGGGTGGGCTGACTGGACCTTCGTGAGGAAGGCGCGGCGGATGGCAGCCTCGGTCAGGTCGAACCGGCGGGGCAGGGCGAGTCTGGCGAAGGGATCGAACATACGCGTGGTGGAGCGGGCGGGACTCTACAGTGTGCCTCATGCTGAAGCACCTGGGCATTGTTGGAGTGAGCCCCGAGGGAGCGGCGATCTTCTATCGCCAGATCTCTCGCGCATGCTCGCACCTGCTGCCCCCCAACGAGCAGCCGACGATCTCGGTCCACAACGAGCCGATGAATCAGTACATCGACGCGATCCGCAAGGACGACTGGCACACGGTCGGCAACCTGCTGCGGCGATCGGCGGAGATGCTTGCGCGGTGCGGGGCGCGGGTGTGCATGACGCCGGACAACATCGTGCAGCACGGCCTGCACCTGGCCCAGGCCAATTCGCCGATCCCGTGGATGACGATGTCCGATCTGGTCGCGAAGGCGATCGAATCGGACGGACGGAAGAAGGTCGGCATCATCGGCACCAAGCTGGTGACGATGTCTTCGACATACCAGACGCATCTGGGCCTGAAGGGCATCCAGGTCATCGCGCCCGACACGCACGAGGCCGAGCTGCTGGACGAGATCATCTTCGGCGAGTTGATCTATGGCACGGCGCGGCCGGAGAGCCGTGCGGCGATCTACGGGGTGATGGACCGGCTCATCCAGCGCGGCTGCGAGGGCGTGATCGTGGCCTGCAGCGAGGTGCCTCTGGTGGTGAACCAGGAGAGCGCCCCGACGAAGCTGTACGACTCGGCGGACCTCCTGGCCGAGGGCGCGGTGCGGTACGCGGCGGGTCATTCGTGAAGACTCTTGAGGACCAAGCGGCGTACTCTTGAACGAGCGCCGGAGTGGCGGAACTGGCAGACGCAGCGGATTCAAAATCCGCCGCCCCTTAAAGGCTTGGGGGTTCGACTCCCCCCTCCGGCATTTGGCTTTCGTCGCAGTGGGTTGTCGGCTTTGGGCCGACCCGCGCGTTCGCGTGATTGCCGACACAACGTGGGTCGTCTCCGAGCAGACGACCCACGGCACCCGCAACTTTTCAGTCTCCGTTCTTTTCCCGATGTGGTAGACTCCGTCGCCGAATGCGCTCGGCGTGCCACGGGAGTCTCATGGAAGCGAAGCGTTCGGAATCGTCGGATGGCAAGACGACGGCGAAGCCCGGGGTAAACGTGCCCGCGGCGCACTACACGCGGCGCGGGCTGATCGGCGTGTTCTTCTGGTTGCTGCTGGGTGATTTCTGCCTGCACCTGATGGACATGGGAGTCGTGCCGACGCTGGTGCCGCTGCAGTTTGAGGCTCTGGGAGCGAGCAAGACGACGTACAACTTCGTCAACGGCACGCTGGTGAACATCCTGTACGTGGTGCTGGTGCCGATCGTATCGACATGGTCGGACCGGACGCGGACGCGGATCGGTCGGCGCAGGCCGTTCTTGCTGGTCACAGCCCCGATGATCGCGGTGACGCTGGTGCTGCTGGGCTTCTCGTCGCACATCGGGCGTCTGCTGCACTCGATGGCGCCCGGTCTGTTCGGCGCGGACTCCGTGGCGTATGTGACGCTCGGCGTGACGATCACGCTGTTTGTAACCTTCAAGTTGCTCGATCTGTTCCCGCAGTCGATCTACTACTACCTCTGGCCGGATGTGATCCCCCCGGAGTGGCTGGGGACATTCGGCGCGCTGTTCCGCGTGTTCTACGCGGGCGGTTCGCTGGCGTTCAACTGGTTCCTGATCGGCTATGCGAAGACCCACCCGGAGTACATCTACTCGCTGTCGGCGGGCCTGTACCTCATCGCGTTCGTGCTGTTGTGCTGGCGGGTGAAGGAGCCGGACTACCCGCCGCCGGAGCCGGCCGCGTCGAAGGACGCAACCGCGACGCAGCGGGTCGCGGCGCAAGTGAAGTCGTACTTCCGCGACTGCTTCTCGTCGGCGTTCTACTGGAAGTACTTCCTGGCGATGGCCCTGTTCCAGTGCGCGTACCAGCCGTTCATCGCGAATCTGATCTTCCTCGGCAAGCAGATCTACGGCGACACCGAGGAGGGTCTGAAGAAGTACGGCGCGGTCATCGGGACCAAGGACCTGCTGTGGATCGGCATCTACACGGCGGTGGTGCCGATCATGGCCAAGCTCCACCCGCTCAAGGCGGGTGTGATCGGATACGTCCTGATGATCGGAGCGGCGCTGGCGGGGACGTTCCTCATCCACGACGAGCAGTCGTTCCGGATCATCACGATCGTGACGTTCGCCGCGGTCGGGCTGTACCTCGTCGGGACGGCGGCGCTGCCGGCCCGCATGCTGCCGCGGGAGAAGTTCGGCCAGTTCGCCTCGGCGGGCGCAATCGTGTTCCGTTTATCGGTGGCGATCGTCTCCACACCCGCGGGGCTGTTCTTCACCCATTTCGGCACCCAGCACGTGTTCACGTGGCTCTTGATCTTCTCGATCCTCGGCGGTATCTGCATCGTGATGCTGTACGTGGACTGGAAGCGCCGCGGCGGTGATGAGGGATTCGTGCCTCCCCTGCCGTGACGTTGGACGCCCGACGATGACACTGTGCATCGGGCGGTTCCTTGTCTTCGTCGGGGCGGTCCTCATTATCGACCGGCCGATGGCCCGGGCGGACGTCGAGCGGCGACGCTCGCCTCCTATCGTCCTCGTGCGATGGCGACGATCCGAGCGCTGAGCCTGAACATCCACAAAGGATTCTCGGCAGGCAACCGACGGTTCATCCTCCCCGCGCTGCGTGAGGCGGTCCGCTCGACCGGCGCCGACATTGTGTTTCTCCAGGAAGTGCTCGGCCGCCACGACGTGCACGAACGCCGCGTACCGGGATGGCCAACGGCGCCGCAGATCGAGTACCTGGCCGATTCGGTCTGGCCCTCGTTCGCCTACGGACGCAACGCGATCTACCCGGCGGGCCATCACGGCAACGCGATCCTCTCCAAGTTCAGCATCGCCGATCCGGTCAACATCGACATCTCCTCGAGCCGCGTCGAACGAAGGGGCTTTCTGTTCGGCCGGATGGAGACGCCGGTGGGATCGGTCGTCTGCGTCTGCGTGCATCTGAGCCTGCGAGAGCGCGACCGCGGCAAGCAGTACCGACGGATCGTGGACGAGATCGGACCGCGATTGGCTCGCGACGAAGCGCTGATCATCGCCGGCGACTTCAACGACTGGCGCCGACGGGCGGACATGGAGCTCGCCCGGCCCCTGCTGCTGCGCGAAGCCTTCAAGTCCGCGAACGGACGCGAGGCCCGCACGTTTCCCGGAGCGTTTCCGATCCTGGCACTGGACCGGGTTTACTTCCGCGGCCTGCGGCTGGTGCGGGCGCAGTCGCTGCACTCGGCGCCCTGGCGAAGGCTGTCCGATCACGCCGGGCTGCTCGCCGAGTTCGAGGGGGGCTCATGAGCGCGGGTACGGACCACATCACGCTGCTGTCGAACCGCACGTACTTTGCGTCGCTGTTCGAAGCTGTGGGCGCGGCGCGGGAAGAGCTGCTCGCGGAGACGTACATCTTCCGCTTCGACCGCACCGGAACCGAGTTCGTACGTCTGGCTACCGAAGCGGTGCGCCGGGGCGTGCGCGTCCGGATGCTGGTGGACGCGCTCGGCAGCCCCGAATTGATGGGCGAAGGCGAGCGCCGCATCCGCGAGGCCGGGATCGAGCTGGTCGTGTACAACCGCACCGGTCGCCTGCCCCTGAGGACGCTGCACGACCGCATGCACCGCAAGCTGATCGTGGTGGATCGTCGCGTCGCGTTCGTCGGCGGGCTCAACATCGCCGACGAGTACGCGGGGTTGGACGTTCCGGGCTCCTTCTACGATCTGGCCGCACGCATCCAGGGCCCGATCGCGGCCGACGCGGCGGACCGCGCCGACGAGTTGATCATGCTCGCCAGGTCGAGCGCAGTGCGACGGGCGTGGCGGGAGATCCGCCGTTTCCGAAGCACGCCGCTCTCCTCGACGGGGGTCATGAACAGGATCGTGGCCCGCGACAACCACGCCCGGAGGAACACCATCGAGCGCGAGTACGTGCAGGCGATCCGGGGCGCGAGGCGGTCCATCCTGATGGCCCACGCGTACTTCCTCCCGTCGCA
>ERZ1066133.563-NODE-563-length-15611-cov-9.025006_pt1 | contig 15611 bp, 10 predicted proteins | sample MGYA00382780_ERZ1066133 | MGnify/ENA primary metagenome ERZ1066133 (study PRJEB33369, sample SAMEA5778363) | biofilm metagenome | biome: Industrial cooling water; feature: Water cooling tower basin; material: Biofilm | place: United Arab Emirates | collected...
GGGGGGGGGGGGGGAGGGGGGGAAAAGGGGGCGCGGGGGGGGGGGCGGTTGGGGGGGGGGGGGGGGTGGGGGGGGGGGGGGGGTGACTGCGTGAGGGGGTGAGAGGAGGTCTGGGCAGCGGGTGCGCATCACCCACTCACCCACTCACCCACTCACCCACTCACCCTTTCACCCCATCAGCCTCCCAGATACCCCTCGTCCTTCAGCGCCTGAACAATCTGGTTCACAATCGGCCCGCTCACCTTGCCGCCGCTGCCGCTGTATTCCATGACGACGCTGATGATGTACTTGGGGCGTTCGTTGCTGCGGCCCACCATGACGACGAACCAGGAGTGGTCGCCGGAGCGGACGACTTCGGCGGCGGTGGGGCCGAGGCCGTCGTGTTCGTCGTCGGATTGGACTTTGAGGTCGGGGGCGGCGGCGGTGCCGGTCTTGCCGTAGACGCGGACGCCGGGCACGTTGAAGATCGGGTCGCGCACGCCGTCGATCGTGAGATGGTGACCGGTGCCAAGGTCGTCGCCGACCGATCCCGCGAGGCCCTCCATCGCGTCGCGCACGGCCCACGCGGGGAGTTCGAGATCGCTGCTGGCGGGCGTCGTCCGATTGGCGATGATCTTGGGAGCGACCCGCACACCGGATCGGGCCAGCGTCGCGTAGGCGTTGGCGGCGTGCAGAGGGGTCCAGGTCACCGGCCCCTGACCGATGCCCATCTGTATCGCCTCGCCCATGTTGATCGGGCGCTTGGTGCCGTAGACCTCCAGGGAGCCGGGGTACTCCGCGCCGATGCCGAGATCGAACGTGGTGCCGACGCCGAAGTCACGGAAGAGGTCCGCGACGGCATCGGGTCCGAGGCGTCTGCCCAGGGTGTAGAAGAAGATGTTGCATGAAACCTTCAGCGACTCCGCGGCGCTTGGGGCGTGACCGAGCTGCTGCGTGTGCGTCTGGTCGAAACGCTTGTAGATCCAGCAGCGCAGGATGTTGGGCTCGTTGGGGAGCAGGTGCCCGGTGCAGTCGATGGTCTGACCCTGCAGGAAATTGCCGCGTTTCGCCGCGCCGATCAGGATCAGCGGCTTCACGATCGAACCGGGCGGGTAGGGCTTGGCGATCGCGCGATTCAGGAACGGAACGTTGATCTTGTCGTCGAAGACCGCGTCGGGGTTCTCGCGGATCAGCCGCCGCGAGATTTCGGGCATCGAAGCCATGGCGAGGATGTCGCCGGTGTCCACCTCCAGCACCACCGCGGCTCCAGACAGCGGTGTGCCGGTGGGCATCGTCGGGCTGGGGGTGCCGTGCCAGTTCTGCACCACCGCCAAGCCCGCCGCGGGCGACATGATCGCCTGCACGCGTGCCTGCAGCATCGCGTCGATGGTCAGGGGCACGGTCTTGCCGACCTCGGCCGGCAGCATCTCGAGGCTCTCGGTATCAAGGTGCCTGGTGCGCAGGCCTCGGAGCCCGCGCAGCTCGGCTTCCATCGAGGCCTCAACGCCCGCGCTGCCGACGCGATCGCCCTCGCGGTACTCGCCGCGGTCAACGCCGGACTCGGTGAGCACCCGTTTGGAGAACGAGCGGTCGTTGGCGATCAGGTTTCGGCGGCGCTCGACATCTTCACCGAAGACCCGTGGTCGCATCCATCCGAGGATGTGCGCGCCCACGCCTTCGACCGGGATCGAGACCGAGCGGTCCGCCCGCATCGGGAGCGGGAAGCGCGACAGGTCGAGTTCGACGGTCTGGGTGTCGAGGGGGTATTCGCGGTCACCGGCGTCCACGACCCGCACGCCCGCGACGCGGGAGACGAGCAGTTTCGCCGGATCGACGCCCTCGACGAGGTCGGCGGCGCCTTCCAGTTCGACCTTGTCCTCGGCGATGAGCTGCAGCTCGAACGCGACGGAGTCCGGGATGTGCCGCAGGATCGTGACGGGGCGGAGCTGCTCGGCGATCGGCTTGCTCGCCTGAGCCTCGATTTTCTGAAGGTCCTCGGCCGAGAGCGGTCGTTCGGCCCTGCCGTCCTGGCTCGCGGTCGCGGCCTTGATGGCATCGCTGCGGCGACGTTCGCGGATCGCCTCGTAGAGCGCATCGACCTCGGCCACGGCGGCCCGGGCCTTGGCGTTGAGCTGATCGCGGTCGATGCCGCAGACCCGGGCGACCTCCGCGAGCGCCCGGTCCGCCCGCCGGGCGTATGCCGCGGCGAGCTGCTGGACGAGTTCGTCGCGCTGCGCGGGTTTCAACTCGGCCCACTGGGTGCGGTTGCTGCGTGCGAGCTGCTCCGCCGCCTTTCGAGGCCAGATGCCCTTGAGCACCTCGTAGTCCACGGCGACGTCGTAGCTGGGGCGGTCCTGCGCGAGGACGCGGCCCTTGCGATCAACGATCGTGCCCCGGACCGAGGGCGTCCATTGGCGGGTGATGAGGCGGGCTTCGGAGGCCCGCAGCAGTTCGGCGTGCCGCGTGGTGGTCAGGCGTGCGGTCTGGATCAGGGGCAGCGCCAGCCCGACCACCGTCAGCGTGCCGATGAGCAGCAAGCGTCGGTGGAACATCCTCGGGATGAGATTGGTGATCGGCATCGGCGCGCACCTTCGGCGCGATGGTATCGGGTGTTGGGAGGGAGATGCATGAGTGGGGGAGAGGGGAGCAGGGGAGCGCTGGAGCGAAGCCGGTTCGGGTGCCACGACCGGGCCGGCTCGGCGGGCCGGTCGTGCGAAAGCGTGCGATCGCGGCGCGAACGCACTGCCCGGCCAGAGCGGCCGGGCAGTGGCACCCGGAATGGGTTCGCCTTGCACGCGGCTTCGGGTGAATCACCCTGCCCCGGCTCCCCTAAACTTGGCCCTTTCCCACGCACGATCGCGTCGCACGACGCTCTTGGAGTTTGTCATGTCCGAAGCCCCCGCCTCCGCTCCCTCGGCCCAGCCCGCGAAGAAGTCGATGGACGCCATCATGGCGCTGTGTAAACGCCGCGGGTTTATCTATCAGGCGTCAGAGATCTACGGCGGGATCAACGGCTTCTGGGATTACGGCCCGCTGGGCGCCCAGCTCAAGAAGAACCTCCGCGACGCGTGGTGGCAGGACATGATCCTGAACCCGTGCTGGGGTCGGAAAGGGCCGAACGGCAACCGCGTGCGGTGCGTGCCGCTGGAGACGTGCATCATCCAGCACCCCAAGGTGTGGGAGGCGAGCGGGCACGTGGGCGGGTTCAACGACCCGATGGTGGACGACAAGGAGACGAAGCAGAGGTTTCGGGCGGATCACCTCGTGGGCATCTATCGCGAACCGTCTGTTTCTGGCGTTCTAACGCGAGAACAAATCCAGCAAATTCGTGCCTCGCTCATCTCCAGTCGACTCGCACCGATTGCGACAGTTGTTGCAAACACGGTCGGAGAGGCCATCGAATCGCTGGCTAACAACAAGAACGCTTTGAAGGCTGCAGGGATCCGGCATGTCGGCATTCTAGAAAACTTTGAAGACGTTATCGAGGTCACCACGAAGGACAGTGTGGGGCTAGCAGTTGTTCAGCAAGTTCCGATGCAGGACCTGAAAGCGAATCCGGCTGCAATCCCCTCGCCATTCACCGGGAAAGCTGGGCAACTGACAGAGCCCAAGCAGTTCAACCTGATGTTCATTTCCTACACCGGCGCCGTCTTCAACGAGGACGCAAAGGTGTACCTGCGCCCCGAGACGGCCCAGGGCGTCTTCGTGAACTTCAAGAACGTGGTGGACACGACCCGCGTGAAGCTGCCGTTCGGTATCGGCAACACCGGGCGTTCGTTCCGCAACGAGGTGACGCCCCGAAACTTCACGTTCCGCAGCCGCGAGTTCGAACAGGCCGAGCTCGAGTTCTTCTGCCATCCCGACGAGAGCGTCGAGTGGTACAAGTTCTGGCGCGACTTCCGCATGGACTGGTGGAAGGCCATCGGCCTGGCGGGCGAGAACCTGATCCTGCGCGAGCACGACAAGGACGAGCTCTCGCACTACTCGCAGGGCACCAGCGACGTCGAGTACCGCTTCCCGTTCACGGCGCCGGGCTATGGCGAGCTCGAGGGCATCGCCCACCGCGGAAACTACGACCTGACGCAGCACGAGACGGTTTCGAAGGCGAAGATGAAGTACTTCGACGCCGAGCGGGGTGAGTTGCTTCCGAATGGCTCACGCAAGGGCGAGTGGTATATCCCGCACTGCATCGAGCCCGCGGCGGGCCTCGACCGCGGCGCGCTCGCGCTCATCTGCGAGGGCTACACCCGCGACGAATCGCGCCCAAGTCCGGAGTTCTTGAAGCTGCACCCGCGCGTTGCCCCGATCAAGGCCGCGGTGTTCCCGCTGGTGGCCAAGGACGGCATGCCGGAGGTCGGCGAGAAGCTGTACGACGAGCTGTTCGCGAAGTTTGGCAATCGCGGCTTCATTGAGTTTGATGAGAAGCAGTCGATCGGCAAGCGCTACGCCCGCATGGACGAGGCCGGCTGCCCGTTCTGTTTCACCATCGACGGCGACACGCTCACCAACCAGACCGTCACCGTGCGCGACCGCGACAGCGGGCAGCAGCAGCGGATCGGGCTGGACAAGGTGAGCGGGTTCTTGAGTGAGAAGCTGGGATAAGACGCTAGCATGAAAAGTTGGTATGAGAAGCGGAGCGACTCGGCTGTGCATCCGCACGCGTAGTGTGTGTGATGCAGTTCTCACTCGCCGATTCGCTTCCCATCCTCCAGCGCACCCCCAGCATTGTGCGGGCGATGCTCCAGTTCCTGCCCGAAGCGTGGACCCACCGCGACTACGGCGTCAACGCCGACGGCTCGCCGACCTGGTCGGCGCACGAGATCGTCGCGCACCTGATCTTCGGCGAGCAGACCGACTGGATCCCGCGGGCGAAGCACATCCTGGAATTCGGCGAGACCCGTCCCATCCCGCCCTTCGATCGCGCCGGGCATCGCGCGCTCATGCAGGGCAAGACGCTCCGCACGCTGCTCGACGAGTTTGACCACGCACGCCGCGATTCGCTGGCCACGCTCGCGAAGCTGAATCTGTCGGAGGCCGATTTGGCAAGATGCGGCACGCACCCCAAGCTCGGCCGCGTCACGCTGTTGCAACTGCTCGCCACATGGACCGTGCACGATCTGAACCACATTGCTCAGATCAGCAAGGCGATGGCGTACCAGTACAAGAGCGAGGTCGGCGTGTGGGAAGCGTACCTGTCGATCCTGCGGTCTCCGGAGCCGCGCTGAGCCCGGCGAGCGTCGCCGCCCGTGGTGCCATCAGTCCGCCGGCTTGGCGGCGCGACTGATGCGTCTGGAACACCGTCGCTTCACCCGCGAACGCATCCGTCGCGCGGCTCCGAGCCGCCGCGCACTGATGGCACCAGCCAATGGCTGTCACGAACGAAAAACGCCCGGCGTTGCCGCCGGGCGTTGAAGGATCGGAGTAGAAAGTCGCTCACCGAGTCACGACGTACGAGGCCTCGAGCGTCTTGGCGATGCGGGTGCGTGCATCGTCGAGATGGGCCTTGGTGTAGGCGTCCGGAGAGGACTTCAGGGCTCCCTCAGCGAGGGCGTCGACACGCTTCAGTTCGAGCCGAGCCAGCGACGAGATCGCCCGGATCGACGCGCTGCCGCTGTCGCGGAGCAGCGAGAGCGTTACGAGCCGCTCCAGATGCTCGCGCTGCAGGTTGCGGCGGAGTGAACTGGCCATCGGCGATTTCTCGTTGAACGAGCCGCTGGGCTTGGCGTACTCGCGCCACACGTTGTCGGTGACGGTGCGGACGACCTCGTTCATCGAGATGAAGTTGTCGGTGCCGCTGGTCCGGAACTCGTTGTCATAGAGCCGGCGCAGACGCGTCGGGTTCATGATCATCGTCAGGGCGATGGACTGCACGCCGCCGATGGAGTCGTGCACGGTGAACGAGGTATCCTGCACAAGCTCTTCGACGGCCGGGCCGTCCCAGAAGTGCTCCTTGCCCAGGTACCGCACCAGTTCGGGGGTCAGCCCGAAGGACGTGTCCTCGAACGCGTTGTCCATGACCAGCTTCAGGGCGCGACGCTGCGTTTCGGCCGGGATGTCGTTGACAGGCGTGCGATTACCCGGATCGCCCTTGGCGTCGTTGTTCAGGAACGAGCCGCCGATCCAGCGCGACGCGATCGAGAGCATTTGCATCTGCGAGTTCAGCGTCGCGTTGTAGCGCCGGCGTGCGATGGCCCACGACTCGCCGTCCTTCACGATCTTGTCGAGCAGCTTGGTGCGGACTTCCTTGATGAGCCCCAGGCGGCTCTCGGCGAACTGCAGGTTGTCGGCACCGAGATCCCACGTGTTGTTGCGCGGGTCGGAATCGAAGGAGATCGCCGGCTGCGACTGGTAGATCAGGTCGGGTTCACCCGCCCGCTTCAGCAGCTCGGGGAGCTTGTCCTCCGGGCCGTAGCCGTAGGCGATCGCCCACTTGTCGTACGGGCCGAGCACCGGCGTGGCGTACGGACCCTGCACCTCGCCGAGGTTGTAGTTGATGTTCGCGGCCGCGTACTCCATCACCGAGCCGACCGTCGCACCGCTGAAGCCCGGCGAGTTGATCTCCTTCAGCGAGCGGATCGTGCTGGAGATCATGTTGTGCTGCAGCCCGAGGCAGTGACCGACCTCGTGGGCGCTGATGTAGCGGATCATCTGTCCGAGGTACTCCTCGGGCAGGTCGTCGAGCGTGTCGGGGCTCTTGGGCGTCACCGCGCCCGACGCGAACGCGGCGTCGGCGAGGCCGATGTCGAGCGACAGCATCGTGCCGATGCGGCACGCCCCGCCACCCGCCATGCTGGCCAAGGCCCACTCGCTGCGCCGGGGCGCATCGCCCAGATCCGGATTGGCGGCCCGCAGCGCCCGCTCCCGCAGGATCTGGTCACGCTTCTCCGGGCCGACCAGGCGGAGCCGCGGATCCCACGTCGGCTGCTCTTCGAGCCACTGCAGCGTCTCCGGGCTGAAGGCGTGCTCGGCGATCGACAGCGAGAAGTTCTCGATCATGCTGCGGACCGAACGCGTCAAGCCCTGGTGCCACACGACGTCGGCGTCGAGGATCTCGCCGGTCAGCGGGTTGGTGCGGCTCGGGCCGATCGCGTAGGTGTTGTCGCTCGCGCTCCACCGGAAGAAGTTGTAGCGGCTGTCCTCCGGGTCCTTGTCCATGTTCGCGCCGGTGGTCGCGTCCTGCTGATAGACCACCACCGCGTTGTCGATGCCGATCTCCGCGAACGCCTGGTTCCACATCTCGATGCCTTCGCGCACATAGCGGCGGAACCGCAGCGGCGTGGTGTGCTCGATGTACCAGACGATCGGTTCCTTGGGCGGGCTGAGCTTCAGCTTGGGATCCGCCTTCTCAACCGACCAGCGGTTGATGTAGCGTTCCATCACGTCGCGATTCGCCGTCTTGCCGAAGTCCGCGTGCGAATCCCAGAAGTAGCCGACCTTGTTGTCGGCCTTGCGGGGCTTGAAGCCCGGCGTGCCGCTGAGCTCGCCGATCGAGTAGGCGAAGCGCACGAGACGTCCGTCGGGCCGCGGGGCCTGATACTCCACGACCACGTTCTTCGGGAACGTCTTCGCCTTGGTCAGCTTCGTCAGCGAGGGGTTCACCGCGGGCAGGAACGGCCCATATCCCGCGAAGGCGGCGGGGCCGAAGAACTTCGAAACGTCCCGCGTCGCCATCGCACCAAGGTCGATGACCGGCCGATTGCCCGGCGCCATCGCCGCGATCGGCACCGTCGTCAGCACGCGGCCGGTGTAGAGCTGCGCGACCGAGTCCTTGACCTGCTTGTCGTCGCTGCTGGTCCGCACCGAGAAGTCCGGCGCCACCAGCGCGAGCTGCTTGTCGTACCGCTCCCACTTCACATAGTGCGTGGGCCCCATCACGCCCGCCTGCGAGTCGCCGCCCGTCACCGTGCACGCGATCATCAGCAGTTGCGATTCGAAGTTCGCCGGCAGAACCGCCACCAGCCGCCCCGACTTCTCGTCCTTGTACAGGTCGTAGAGCGGCGTGGCCCCGTCGGCGGTGCTGACCACCCTGGTGAGCCCCTCGATCGCCTTGTCGAACGGCGGGAAGTCCGGAGCCTTCGCGGCTGGTGCAGCCGGCGCGGCCGCGGCCGGGCCCGGCGTCGGGGGCTGCGCAGGTGGCTCGGCGGCCTCGGGGCCGGCGAACGCCACGCTCGCGGCCAGCCCCGCCAGGGCGCCAAGAACAGCCGCGGCGTGCCATCCGGATCGCCGTCCGGATCGTTGCGGGGAGGAGAAAGCAGACGAACTGGTGAGGGATTCGAACACGCGCGGCTCCTGATGACTGGAAGGGAATATTGCGAACAGACTACCCGGTCGCGACCCGGCTGGTGCGACGGTGTACGCGCCGAGAGCGGTTCGGTTGCAGATGACGAGTCGGCGTCGGCCCGCCGGCGCGGAACTCCGGCTGGCGCGGCGATCTTTCCGTTGCGTCTCGTCGTTTGTGACGCATTGCTACCATCTGTGCAACTTGTCAGGGGTGAATCCAAATGAACCCCCGGGGCGAAGCGGCGGGGCGGCTCGAAGCGGGACGGATGCGTTCGGTTTGCTGGTTGTTCGGCGTGCACCGAAGGTGCGGTCCTGACCCGTGGACCTGCGGTGTCGGCGTCGAAGTTTGCGGCGAACGAAGCGACCCGATCCGGCGTTTGAGTGGATGGCAACATCTCCGCTGGGGCGGAGTTCGGAGGACGACGCGTGTGGAAGTGGATTCTCGGGATTCTGCTCGTGGTGATCGTCGCCTTGGGTGCCGGCGGATTCTGGTTTGTCCGATCCGGCCAGCTCACCAAGATGCGTGAGATGTTCGACCCGTCGGCGAAGGCAACCTTCGTCCGCGTTGAAGAGGTGAAGCGGGGCGACCTTGTCCGCGTCGTCAGCGCACCCGGCGTCATCGAGCCGCTGCAGAAGGTTGACATCTCCGCCCAGGTCTCCGCCCGCATCGTGGCGATGCCCTATCGCGAGGGTGCCCGCGTCAAGAAGGGTGACGTCATCGTTCGCCTCGACGCCGACGACCTGAAAGCGTCGCTGGAATCGGCCAAGGCCCAGCTCCGCAGCGAGGAAGCAAGACTCGCCGGTGCTCAGGCGAGCATGGAGAACATGACCGCGGAACTCGGGCGCAAGCGAGAGCTCTTTGCGAGCAAGGACATCTCCAAGTCCGAGCTCGATACCGCCGAGGCCGAATACAGCCGCTCGGTCAGCACGTTCAATCAGGTGACGCACGCGATCTCGATCGCCAAGGCGAACATCTCCCGCGCCGAGAAGAACCTGTCGTACACGACGATCTCGTCGCCCTTCGACGGCGTTGTCACAAGTGCCGCCGCGGAAGAGGGCGAGCTGGTCGTTGTCGGCACGCTCAACAACCCCGGCTCGGTGATCATGCAGGTCGCCGACCTGAACTCGATGATCGTCAAGGCCAAGGTGGACGAGACCAACATCGCCCCGGTCAAGATCGGGCAGCGGGCCAAGGTCTACATCAACGCGTTCCCGAACCGGACCTTCGGCGGCATCGTCCAGACCATCCAGCCGCTGCGCATCGTCGATCGCGACAACACCGCCTACTTCATGACCGAGATCAAGCTCGAGATTCCCGACGATGTGGTGGTCTACTCGGGCATGACCGGCAACGTGGACATCGAGGTCGAAACGTTCAGCAATGTCATCAAGGTTCCGAGCCAGGCGGTGGTGGAGCGACTGGTCGAAGAGCTCCCCGCCGAGGCCGTGCGAGACGGCGCCGTGGACCGCAACAAGAAGTGGGCCCGCGTCGTCTACGGGTACGAGAACGGGAAGTCGCGGGTGTTCCCGGTCGCCGTCGGTCCCAGCGATCTCACCGACACCGTCATCCTCAAGGGCGTCGAGGAGGACACCAAGATCATCGTGGGCCCCTTCAAGGCCCTGGTCAGCCTCAAGGCCGACCAGAAGTTGACGGACAAGGAAGACAAGCCCAACAAGAAGGGCGCCGCCGGGGAGACCAGCGAGGTCCGAACCACCAGCACCGAGAAGAAGGACGCCAATCCCGACGGCAAGGGCGACGACAAGGCCAAGCCAGCGGAGAAGAAGCCCGACGCCCAGAAGGCGTCCGACGGTTCGAAGGGCAAGGACTCGAGCGCCTCGACGCAGGCTGCAACGCCCGCGTCGAGCGGCAAGAACTGATCACGCGGCCCCGCTTCCGCCACCAACCGCTCACATGCTCGCCATCAAGATCCGCAATCTCCAGAAGGTCTACCGCATCGGCCCCGAGAAGGTTCACGCGCTGCGCGGCGTGGACCTCGACATCGCCAAGAACGAGTTCGTCGCCATCATGGGCGCCTCGGGCTCCGGCAAGTCCACGCTCATGAACATCCTCGGTTGCCTCGACCGCCCGACCGCGGGCAGTTACGAGCTCGCCGGCAAGCCGACGCACAAGATGAGCGCGACCGCCCTGGCGAAGGTACGCAACGAAGAGATCGGTTTCGTCTTTCAGTCCTTCGAGCTGCTCAACCGCGCCAACGCGGTCAACAACGTCATGCTCCCGCTCCTGTACTCCGTGAAGTACTGGTGGGGCGCACGGCGCATGGCCAAGCGAGCTCTCGAACGCGTCGGACTCGCCGACCGCATGGGACACAAGCCCAACCAGATGTCCGGCGGTCAGCGCCAGCGCGTCGCCGTCGCCCGGGCGCTCGTCACCAACCCGTCGATCCTCCTCGCCGACGAGCCCACCGGCAACCTCGACACCAAAACGAGCGAGGAGATCATCGGCCTCTTCAAGCAGCTCCACGCCGAAGGTCAGACGATCGTCGTCGTGACGCACGAAGAGGACATCGCAGGTCATGCCAAACGCATCATCCGCCTCCGCGACGGCCGCATTGTCTCCGACCACCCGACCGACGAAGACCCGATCCATCAGGACTACCTGCGCCGCGCCGCCGATCACGCGGTGAAGGCCGCCGTCGCCGCCGGCCTCACGCCCGAACCCGCTGTCGCCGCCACGAACTGATCACGCACCGACGCCCGCACACGCCTCGCCGAGACCCGCCATGATCATCCGCCTTCTCTTCCAGACCGTGCTGATCGCCTTGGCGCAGATCTGGGCCAACAAGATCCGCGCGGTGCTCACCACGCTGGGCATCGTCATCGGTGTCGCCGCCGTCGTTTCGATCGTCGCCGCGACCAAGGGCCTCGAGAAGTTCGTTCTCGATCAGTTCGCCACCATCGGCGCCAACAAGGTCTGGGTCTTCCCCCGCATGCCCGACAACCGCCGCGACCGGTACGGCTGGCGGCAGCTCCGCATCAACACCCGACAGGTCGACGGCATGCTCGCCGCGTCGCCCTCGCTCGCCCGTCTCACTCCCGTCATGAACTTCACGACCAGCGTGCAGGCCGGCGACAAGGTCAAGGACCTCGTCACCGTCACGGGCATCCGCCCCGACTGGCACGAGATCGAGTCCCGCTCGGTCACCATCGGCCGTCCGTTCATGCCCAGCGACGAAGAGGGCAAGCTCCAGGTCTGCCTGATCAACGACAAAGGCGTTGCGGAGCTGAACCTCAACTCCGATCCCACCGGCACGGTCCTGCTCGTCGGTGGCCGACGCTTCAAGATCGTCGGCGTCGTCGAGACCAAGACCGTCTCTCCGATGTTCGGCGGCAACGAAGCCCAGACCGAGATCTTCATCCCCTTCGCCACCGGCGAGATGATGCGCCCCGAACCACGCATCTACGTCGTCGCGCAGAGCAAAGGCCCGGAGCTCTTCGAGGACGTCAAGGCCGAGATCACCACCTACATGCGCCGCGTCCGCAATCTCGAACCCGGCGAGCCCAACACCTTCGGCGTGGAAGCGATCGATCAGGCCATCTCGCAGTTCAAGTCGCTCGCCGCGGGCCTGCAGGCCTTCGCCGGCGGCATCGTCGCGATCTCCCTGCTCGTCGGCGGCATCGGCATCATGAACATCATGCTGGTCTCCGTCAGCGAACGCACCCGCGAGATCGGTCTCCGCAAAGCAGTGGGGGCCAAGCCCAGCGTCATCCTCACCCAGTTCCTGGTCGAGGCCGTCACGCTCTGCATGATCGGCGGCGCGATCGGGCTGCTGATCGGTCAGGGCATCGTGTTCGCCATGCGCGCCGTCGCGAGCAATGCGCTCGGCGGTGCGGCGATCCCGTCCTGGGCGATCATGCTCGCCGTCGGCTTCTCCGCGGCAACCGGTCTCATCTTCGGCATGTTCCCGGCCATCAAGGCCGCCCGTCTGGACCCCATCGAGGCTCTGCGGCATGAATAACCTGTGCGGCGCACGACGCGCCACTCGCGGCCACGGCGTCTCCCGCGCCCGCGCGATCTCTGCCACCCTTGTCGTCGCCCTGCTCGCCGGCTGTGCCGGCAATCCCTTCGCGTGGGAAGAGGGCGATTACGGACGCGAGGTCGCCCTGGATCGGCTCCGCCGCCTCGAGCCCGCGGGCTTCGACAAGTACGCCAAGCCCGAGTTCAAGGTGCCCACCGACGTGTCGGGCATGATCGACAAGGAAGCGATCGAGCGCGCCCGCAAGCGATTCGAGGGTGTCGAGAACTACGCCATCGGTCTCGAAGAGGCCCGCGCTAGCACGCTCTCCAACAACCTGCAGCTCCAGATCGCTCTCGTCGATCCCGCCATCGCCCGCGAGACCGTGAGCCAGGAGGAGGCCCGCTTCGAGAGCGCCTTCACCCTCCGCACCCTCTGGGACGAGAACAACACGCCCACCGGACTGCGCAACCCCGACCGGACGTTCAGCGGCACACGCCTCATCGAGCCCGGCGTCCGCATCCCGCTCCGCACCGGCGAGACCGTCAACGTCAACTTCGCCGCCCAGCGCAGCAACGCCAACCCCGGCGGCATCCTGAATCCCAGCTTCAGCGACGACCTGGGTTTCTCCGTCAGCCAGCCCCTGCTCCGCAACGCCGGCCGTCGCGCCAACACCGCGGCCCTGCGCATCGCCTCGTACAACCAGAAGGCCGCCGAGGCGTCGACCAAGCTCGAGGCCATCCGCCAGCTCGCGGCCATCGATCGCTCCTACTGGAGGCTGTACCAGTCCAAGAAGAGTCTGGAAGTCACGCAGCAGCAGTACGAGCTGGCTCAGGCACAGCTCGAGCGCGCCGAGCGCCGCGTCAAGGCCGGCAGCGCCCCCGAGATCGAAGTGATCCGTTCGCAGGCCGGCGTCGCCGAGCGTCTCGACGCCATCATCCGCGCCCAGAACGCGGTGCTCACGCAGCAGCGCGAGCTCAAGCGGGTCATGAACATGCCGGGTCTCACCATCGAGACGCCGACGATGCTCACGCTCTCCACCGAGCCCGACCTGGTCCTTTACCTGTTCGATCGCGTCGTCTTGACCGAGCAGGCCGTCAACACCCGCATGGAGATGCTCGAGCTCGAGCTCCGCCTCGCCGCCGACGCCGCCAACATCGACCTCGCCCAGAACCGGGCTCTGCCGTTGATCACGATGGACTACACCTACAACGTCAACGGCCTCGGACCCGTCCGCGGCAAGGCGTTCGAAGGCGTCGCCGAGTGGTAGCACACCGATTGGAGCGTCGGCCTCTCCGCCGAGATCCCGCTCGGCAACGAGGCCGCCCGCTCGGCGGTCCGCCGCGCCATCCTGACCCGTCTGCAGCGTCTCAGCACCCGAGACGCCCGTGAGCAGAGCATCCGTCAGGAAGTGCTGAACGCGATCGATACCAGCGAGGCCGCGTGGCAGCGGGTCATCGCCGCCCGCCAGAGCGTGATCCTGAACACGCGGGCGCTCCAGGCCGAGCAGCGCCAGTTCGACGTCGGCGCCAGCACGAGCACCAACGTGCTCGACGCCGCCACGCGCCTCGCCGAGTCGCAGCTCCAGGAGATCAACGCGATCACGGATTACTCGATCGCCCAGGTGGACCTCGCGTTCGCCACCGGCACGCTCCTGGGCCAGACCCGCGTGGACCTCAGCATCCCCGACCGCCCGAACCCCGAGCAGCCGGCGCCCAAGGAAGAAATCAAGGGCGAGGGCGAAGCCAAGCCGATCCCCGGGCCGGCGCTGCTCGAACTCTTCGGCAAAAAGGTCGCGGACGACGCCCGATCGCGGAACGCGAAAGAGGCCGATCAGCCACCGACTCCGCCGGCGCCGGCCGACGTCGGGGAGCGACCGGAATCAGATCGTCCGCGCACCCCCTAGGCCGCGGTCGTGTGGACTCTGAACGCGAACGCCGCGCGAGGCTGATCGTGCGTGAGCAGGGCCGGGACGAAGCCCCGGCGTCGTGCCACCCGGCCGGGCACGTGCGAATCCCGGGCACGGACCGGTGCGACGCGAAGAATCGCCGGTGTCGGCCCGGCCGATAGATCGTCGCGCCGCATGAACATGCGGCGCCCGCCGCCGTCCCGCTCTCCGTCCACGCGATGAGCCGGCACGCCGCCGGGCTGTTTGACCAACGAGCCGGCGATCTGGTACGCTGCGCCGATGGTGGTCCGCTGGCTCTCTGTCGGAGTTGGGTTGGTCGTGCTCCTCGCGAGCGGCGGCGTTCCGCCACGTGCCGCGGCGGCCGCCGACCCGGCGCCGAGCAAGTCCGTCGTGCTGATCCCGGACCAGATCGAACTCGGGGCCCTGGTGCTCATGACGGCCGACGCCCTCGGCCTGACCGTCGAGCTCGACCCCGCGCTGCTCCGCGCCGCGGGCGGGCATGGCACATCGCAAAGCGCCAAATAGCAAATGAAGGCAGAAAGAAAGAAAGCAGCCGCTCCGGGCTGCCTTCGTGTGGTTCCTCCCTTTTTCTTATTTGCTATTTGCGATTTGCTCTTTGGCCATTTCCGCTACGCGGCAATCGTCGCCTGCGCCTGCTCGCTCCAGGGGCCTCGCTCGCCCGTCGGCGACACCCAGCGCAGCCAGACGTAGCTCGTCTTGCCGCCGTCGGCCGAGTCGAAGTTCATGACGTAGGGGGCGTTGGTGTCCACCGCAACGAACCGGAGTTCGCTCTCATTGGCCGGGGGCGTGGTGCCGACCTTGTTCCAGATCTCGACGCCCATGACGCCCGCGGGCTTGGCCTTCTTGGTGGGCGTGGCCGAGTCGACGAAGCGGATGGTCTGCTGCAAGCGGTTGCCGCACTCGATGCTGGCGATGGGCGCGGTGGTCGGTGGCCCGATGGGGGTGGGGGTCTGGGACACGGTGATGCCCAGCGCCGCCCGCTCCGCGTCGGAAACCACGGTCGAAGCCTGCAAACGCCGGACAAGCGGGCGGATCGCCCCCACATACGCGGCGCGGGCCTCGTCCTTGGCCTGCTTGGCGGCCTTGGCCGCATTGACGGCGGCGACGTGGGCGGGGAACGCGCTGTTCCAGGTGGTCTGCGCGGCGGTGATCGGCGTCATGTCCGCGGCGACGAGCCCGAGGGCGGCGAGATTGGCGTTGGCGTAGGTCACAAAGTTGGCCTGCCACGCCTGAAACGAGCCATCGGGACCGGGGATGTAGTCTGCCATGCGCGAGTCTCCTGCTGCGGAGGGTGGGGGACGGTGCCAAGGTGTCCGGGTGTCGAGGCGTCCGGTGGCAAGCAACCACCGCGCCCCCGACACCTCGAAACCTCGACACCTCGCCCCTCTCCATCGGATTCGTTGACCCGCTCGTCCGGCAGCCCCCACCAATGGGAAACCCACCGCCCC
>ERZ1066133.564-NODE-564-length-15582-cov-6.937013_pt1 | contig 15582 bp, 16 predicted proteins | sample MGYA00382780_ERZ1066133 | MGnify/ENA primary metagenome ERZ1066133 (study PRJEB33369, sample SAMEA5778363) | biofilm metagenome | biome: Industrial cooling water; feature: Water cooling tower basin; material: Biofilm | place: United Arab Emirates | collected...
GAGTCATGCCCACCTAGACGCGCCTTCCTGGCCCGGGTTTCGTGCCGGGCGGGCTTTCGGTGGGGGGCCGGTGTCCTCCGGCCGAAGCGGTCAGAGTCCGAGCGAGGTCCGGTAGAGCCGGGGCACGCGTTTCGTCACCGAACACAGCGTCTCCCACGGGATCGTGTCGGCCCACCGGCTGAACTCCGCGACGGGGATCTCACCTTCGCCCTGCCGGCCGACCAGCACGACCGGATCCCCACAGGTCACGCCCGGGAGGTCCGTCACGTCGACGATGGTCTGGTCCATCGTCACCCGTCCGAGCACCGGGCAGCGTCGTCCGCGGATCAGCACCTGGGCGCGATTGCTGGCGGCCCGCGGCAGGCCGTCGCCATAGCCGGCGGTGAGCACGGCCACGCGGGACGGTCGCTTGAGCACGTAGGTGCCGCCATAACTGATGCCCGTGCCGGCGGGCAGGTCCTTCACCAGGCCGACGCGAGTGTGAAAACTGAAGACCGGTTCGGTGCGGACCTGGGCGAGGAGGGAGTTCGGGTGGGGCAGCACGCCGAATTGCAGCAGGCCGACCCGGACGGCGTTGAACGGCCCGGCGGTCTCGATCGTCTCGATGCCTGCGCTGTTGTCGGCATGGACAAACAGCGAGGCCAGATCGAGTCCCGCGCAACGGCCCAGCGCGGTGAGGAACCGGCGTCGCTGCTCGGCGGTGAACGCCGGGTTGTCATCTGGCGAGGCGAAGTGGGTGAACGCACCCGCCAGCCGGAGATGCCGCGTGTCACGAATTTGTTGATACAGTGGTACGGCCTGTTCGTGCCAGATGCCCAGCCGGCCCATGCCGGTGTCGATCTTGAGGTGCACGTCGATCGGCCGTCCGGCGGCGCGGGCCGCGGCTTCGAGCCGGGCGACCTCCTCCGGGGTGGAGACGGTCACGGCCACGTCGTACTCGGCGGCGTAGCGGTCCTCCTCCGGCAGCAGCGGGCTGAGCACGAGGATCGGCCAGCCCGGCCCGAGTTCGCGCAGGGCCGCCGCCTCGCTGAGGTTGGCCACGGCGAAGAGATCGGCGCCGGCGTGCATCAGGCGGGCGGCGGTCTGGTGCAATCCGTGTCCGTAGGCGTCGGCCTTGACCACGGCGACGTAGCGGATGTGGGCGGGCAGGGAGGCCCGGATCAGGCGCAGGTTGCGTTCGAGGGCGGCGAGATCGATCTCGGCCCAGCAGCGCAGCGGAAGTTGCGGCGTAGGGGTCATGGCGCGGACGGCGCTTGGTGCGCCTGCGGGGTCCAGGTGGCGTAGGCCGGTTCCTCGTGCAAGTAGGCATCGGGTTCGGGCGCGGCGTGAAACAGCTCGCACGCCGCCGTGGCGGCCAGCAGCGCGGGCACGTCGTACGGCACGCGTTCGACCGACAAGGCGGGCAATGCCGACCAGTGGCGGAATCCGTCCGGCATCACCAGGCTGCCCGTCAGGTCCTGGGCGGCCACGCGGCGCAGCGGCCCCACGGTGCCGTCAGCGCCGACCGTGGCGCAGTGCCAGGCCTCCCGGCGGGCGTCGACGATGATGCTGACGTTGCGCCGCCCGAGCGCGTGCGCCACGAGGGAAAGGCTCGGATAGGCGAAGATTGGACGCGGTTGCAAGGCGGCCCAGGTGCGCAGGGCCATCGCGGCGGTGCGAATACCCAAAATCGAACCGGGTCCTTCGCAGAAGGCGAAGGCGGCAGCCCGGCCGGGATCGACCCCCAGGTCGTCGAGGGCCCGGAAGAGCCCTGTTCCTGCCTCTTCCTCGCGCACGGTCCACCGGGGTTCCCGGCCGGCTTCGAACCAGCCTGCCTGCACCCGCGCGGAGGCGGTGTCGATCAGCAGCAGCGGGGCGTGGCGGGCGAGGAGGTCGCGGAGCGCGGGCATGTCGGTCAGAGGGACCAAACGGCCGGCAGCCGGCCAGGGCAAGCGTGCAGAATCGGGCATTGACCGCGAAAGCGGCCCTCCCGTAGCTTGGCCAATTCTAGCCAAAAGAACCTCTCCGTTCCTTTCACCGTGAACATCGATATTCAGAACATCTCCGATACCCGCAAGAAGTTGGTCGTCACGCTCGACGCGAGCGAAGTCGACGCCGAACACAAGGCCGTGGTGGCCGAGTTTTCCCGCCTTGCGCGCATCCCCGGGTTCCGTCCGGGCAAGGCTCCGGCGGCGATGGTCGTGAAGCGGTTCGCCAAGGACATCGAGGGCGAGTTCAAGCAGAAGGTCACGGCCAAGGCTTACCGTGAAGGGCTCGAGCAGTCGAAGCTCGACGTGATCAACCTGGTCGACCTCGACGACGGCGCGATCGCCCCGGGCGCCGCTGCGACGCTGGCCTTCACGATGGACCTCCGTCCCGTGTTCGAACTGCCGGAGTACGCCGGTCTGCCCACCGTGGTGGAATCCGTTGACGTGACGGACGCCGAGATCGACCGCGTGGTCGAGAACCTGCGTGGCGAGCGGGCCGACTTCAAGGTCGCCGAACGCCCGGCTGCGAAGGGTGACTACGTGAAGCTCGCCTACACCGGCACGATCGACGGCAAGCCGATCCTGGAGATCGCTCCGGACAAACAGATTTACGGCCAGGTCCCCCAGACCTGGGAGGAAGTGGAAGGCGAGAACGACGGCCTGATCCCTGGCTTGGGCCGGCACCTCGCCGGTCTGAAGGCGGGCGACAAGAAGGACGTGCCGGTGACCTTCCCGGCCGAGTTCACCGCCGTCCCGGCGCTGGCCGGCAAGGCCGCCGTGTACGCGGTGGAGGTGCAGGAAGTGCGCGAGCGCGTGCTGCCCGAGCTGAACGAGGAGTTCTTCAAGGCTCATCAGGCGGACAACCTTGAGGGCCTGCGCGCCAGCATCTCGTCCCAGCTGAAGTTCCAGAAGGAAGGCCAGAACCGGTCCGCCCAGCGCCGCCAGGTCACCGAGGCGCTGCTCGCCAAGGTCGACTTCCCGGTGCCGGAGTCGCTCGTCGAGGCCGAGACCCAGGGCGTGCTTCGCCAGTTCATCGAGGAAAACATGCGCCGCGGCGTGCAGGCCGAGCAGTTCGAGAAGGACAAGAAGGAGCTCTACGAGGGCGCGAAGAAGGCGGCGCACGGCCGTGTGAAATCGCAGCTGCTGCTCGCCAAGATTGCGGAGAAGGAAAAGCTCGAGGTCACGGAACGCGACATCGACGCCTTCATCTACCGCGAAGCCATGCGCACCCAGCAGTCGCCCGACAAGCTGGTCAAGGATCTGTCGAAGAACCGCGAGCAGCTCCGGTCGATCCAGCAGTCGATCATTTTCGACAAGGCCCTTGATTTGCTGGTCTCCAAGGCTACCGTCACCTCAGAACCCGCCAAGGCCTGACCGACGGTCCGCGAGGTTCGCAACCCAGGAGCCACGTGAGCAGCTACTACATTCCCTACGTCATCGAAAACACCGGCCGCGGCGAGCGGTCGATGGACATCTATTCGCGCCTGCTGAAGGATCGGATCATCTTCATCGGCTCACCGATCGATGATGGCGTGGCCAACAGCGTCATCGCCCAGTTGCTCTTTCTGCAGATGGAGGATCCCAAGAAGGACATCCACCTGTACATCAACTCCCCGGGCGGCGTCGTCACCGGCGGCATGGCGATCTACGACACGATCAACTTCCTGCAGTGCGACGTGGTCACCTACTGCATCGGCATGGCCGCCTCGATGGCGACCGTGCTGCTCTCGGCCGGCACCAAGGGCAAACGGTTCGCGCTGCCGAATAGCCGCGTCATGATTCACCAGCCCTCGGGCGGTGCGGGCGGCCAGGCCGCCGATATCGCCATCGCCGCCAAGGAGATCCTCCGCTGGCGCCGCACGCTCAACGAGGTCATCGCCAAGCACACCGGTAAGACGGTGCAGCAGGTCGAAAAGGACTCGGATCGCGATTACTACATGAGCGCGCAGGAGGCCAAGGACTACGGCATCGTGGACCATGTGGTCGTCTCGACGCGCGAGGTGCAGTCCCTCTCCGTCACCCCCGCGGCCTGAAGAGGCTCGGACGGTCCGTAGTTTCCTCCCTCGACAGACGCCGGTCTACGCCGTCATTCTAAACGCATGGCCAAATCGTCGCGCATGACGCTCTGTTCCTTCTGCGGCAAGTCGCAGGCGGAAGTGAAGAAGATCATTGCGGGTCCGGGTGTCTACATCTGCGACTCGTGCGTCAACGTCTGCAAGACGATCATCGACCGCGAGGCGAAGGCGACCCCGGTCGAGTCCCGTCCGGCGATCCGGTTGATCAAGCCGTCGGAGATCAAGCGCACGCTCGACGACTACGTCATCGGCCAGGAGCGCGCCAAGAAGGTGCTCTCGGTCGCGGTCTACAACCACTACAAGCGGCTGATGTTCGACTCCGGCCAGAGCGCCAAGGATCCGGCCGCGCTTGCCCCGGAGTTCAACGAGGTCGAGGTCGAGAAGAGCAACATCATGCTCGTCGGGCCCACCGGCTCCGGCAAGACGCTGCTCGCCCGCACGCTCGCCAAGATCCTCGATGTGCCGTTCGCCATCTCGGACGCAACGACGCTGACCGAAGCCGGCTACGTCGGCGAGGACGTCGAGAACGTCGTGCTGCGCCTGCTCCAGGCGGCGAATTACGACGTCAAGAAGGCCGAGTGCGGCATCATCTACATCGACGAGATCGATAAGATCGGCCGCAAGACCGAGAACGTGTCCATCACGCGCGACGTGTCGGGCGAAGGCGTGCAGCAGGCGCTGCTGAAGATCCTTGAAGGAACGGTCTGCAACGTGCCGCCGCAGGGTGGGCGCAAGCACCCGAACCAGGAATACGTTCAGATCAACACCCAGAACATCCTCTTCATCTGCGGCGGCGCTTTCGTCGGCCTCGAGGGCATCATCCAGCGCCGGCTCGGCCAGCGCAGCATGGGCTTCGGAGGGGGGCGGGCGGCCCAGGACGGCTCGATGACGCCGGAGGAGATGATGAAGTCCGTCGCCCCGGAGGATTTGATCCGGTTTGGCATGATCCCCGAGTTCATCGGTCGCCTGCCGGTGGTGTCCGTGCTGGATCAGCTGCAGGTGGCGGATCTGGAAAAGATCATGCTGCGCACCAAGAACGCGATGGTGAAGCAGTACTCCAAGCTCTTCGCCATGGACGGGGTGCGGTTGAAGCTCACGGGCGATGCCGTGCGCGCCATCGCCCAGAAGGCGATTGAGCTCAAGACGGGCGCGCGAGCCCTGCGCTCGATCATGGAAAGCCTCATGCTCGAGGTCATGTACGACCTGCCGCAGCGCGACGATGTCGTGGAAGTAGTGATCGACGCCGCGGTCGTGGCCGGTCGCCGTAAGCCGACCTTGCGCCGCTCCAGCAAGAGCGAAACCAAAGACGCGGCCTGAGCTGGGTGCTCCGTCGCTGGTCAAGCCGTCGGGACGGCGAAGGCCGCCTCCGGCCTGCGACCTTAGTCGTGTCACCGGACACCCCCGCAGCGTCCGCCGATCAGTCGGCCTCGGGCCGGGGAATCGTCATGTCGAACGGTGGCAGAATGACGTGGACGCGCTCGCCCCACTCGTCGACGCCGTGGAAGGATCCGCGCACGCGGGCGTCATGTGCGGTGACGTGGTAGCTGTTGTACGAAAACTGTTCGCCGGGCTCGAGTCGTGGCGTTTCGCCCACGATCTTGTCGCCTTCCACCACCAGTTGGCTGCCGTCGGCGTGTTCGATCACCCACTTGCGGCCCAGGAGGGTCACCGTGCGTTCCGAGGCGTTGCGCAACGTGATGAAGTAGACGAAGGCGTGGGGCTTGTCCGGTGGCAGGCTCATGCCGCCGTGGTGATAAACCAACCGGTCGAGATGGGCGGTGAGCCCGGGGAGTTCCTTGGAGACCTGCGCCACGTGAGCAAAGAGACGCCGGTTGCGCTGCGGTGCAAGCCGCACGTGGTTCCGGGCGGTGGCCTTTTCGGTTGCGCCGCATCACCGGCCGGCGAAGGTCGCCCTGATGTCGTGGGTTGATCTTGGCGCAGTGTTTCTCCGCGGACTGCTTGGGTCCGGGCACTGCATCGGCATGTGCGGCGCGTTCGCGCTGGCAGTGTCGGCGGGGGCGCCGCGATTTTCCACCCTGCTGGCGCGCCACGTCTGCTACCAGCTCGGCAAGGCCACGTCGTACCTGTTCCTGGCCGTGGTCCTGCTCGTCGGCAGCACGTGGCTCGCGGGTTCGAATCCCGTGGGCCCGTTGCAGACGGTGTTGGGGTGGGTGGTCGGGCTGGCGATGATACTGCTCGGCCTGGCCTACGCTCTCGAGTGGCGCGCGCCGGTCACGTGGTCGCAACGGTGGTCCGGTTCGGAGGCCTGCCGCACCCTGGGGGCCCTGTGGCGGTCCCCGTCGCTGCTCAAGAGCGTGCTCGCCGGGTGGGTGAACGGATTCCTGCCCTGCGGTCTGTCGTTGATGGCGATCCTCTACCTCGTGGGCACGAATTCAGCCGGCACCGTCGTGGTCGGGGCGTATGTCTTCGGGCTCGCCACCTTGCCCGGGCTGCTGGCCATGGGCTGGCTGGGGCAGCGCCTCGGCGGTTCGAGCCGCCGCCGGTGGTTGCGTCTGGGCGGCGTGGCGCTGATCGGGCTGGGCGTCTTGACGCTGGTCCGGGGCGATCCGCGGGTGCACGGCTGGTTTCACGAACATCTGATGCCCGCGACGTCCGGGGCCCCCGGACATCATGGGGCGCCGGGTACGCCGCATCCCTGAACGGACGCGGCCAAAGCCGGGCTTGCCACCGCGAACCGAGGGGCGCACAAAGCCCCTTTTATGGAGAAACTGGCCCTTCTTTCCGTCAGCGACAAATCCGGTCTCGTCGAGTTCGCGACCGCCTTGGTCAAGCAGCACGGTTACACGCTGCTCTCGACCGGTGGCACCGCCAAGCTGCTGGCGGACAAGGGACTGCCGGTGACCGAGGTCAGCCAGCACACCGGTTTCCCGGAGATGATGGAAGGGCGGGTCAAGACGCTGCATCCGAAGATCCACGGCGGCCTGCTCTGCCGGCGCGACAAGGCGGACCATCTCGCCGCGGCCAAGGCGCACGGCATCGCCCTGATCGACCTGGTGGTGGTGAACCTTTATCCCTTCGAACAGACGGTGGCGAAGCCGCACGTCGAGTTTGAGGAGGCGATCGAGAACATCGACATCGGCGGCCCCTCGATGCTGCGCAGTGCAGCGAAGAACCACGAGAGCGTGACGGTGGTCTGCGATCCGGCGGACTACCCCGCCGTGCTCGCCGCGTATGCCCGGCCCGCCGATCTGCCCGGCCTGCGCCGCCGGCTGGCGTTGAAGGTTTTCCAGCGCACGGGTGCGTACGACACCGCGATCGCCGCGTACCTCGAACGCCAGGCCGAGACGCCCGATCTGGCCGCGCTCGGCGGTTTTCCGGAGAAGCTGACGTTGACCTACAAGAAGGCGCAGACCCTGCGCTACGGCGAGAACCCGCACCAGCAGGCCGCGTTGTACGGCACCTTCCACGAGCACTTCCAGCAGCTGCAGGGGAAGGAACTCAGCTATAACAACATCCTCGATATCACGTCGGCGACCTACCTGATCGGCGAGTTCGAGCGGCCCACGGTGGCGATCCTCAAGCACACCAATCCCTGCGGCGTGGCCAGCGCCGACACGCTCGAGGCGGCGTGGGAGAAGGCCTTTGCCACCGACCGCCAGGCACCCTTTGGCGGCATCATCATTGTCAATCACACGCTCGGCGGCGAACTCGCGCGGACGATTGCGGAGATCTTCACCGAGGTGATCATCGCGCCGCGCTTCAGCGACGAGGCGCTGGCGGTGTTCGCGAAGAAAAAGAACCTGCGCCTGATGATCGCGAAGGAGGGGATCGGCCCGGATTCGCTGCAGGAAGTGCGCTCCGTGATCGGCGGCGTGCTGCTGCAGGATCGCGACAAGGTCCTCGGCGATCCGCGCACGTTCAAGGTCGTGACCAAGCGCGCGCCTACGGAGGAAGAGTGGGCCGGCATGATGTTCGGCTGGAAGGTCGCCAAGCACGTCAAGTCCAACGCCATCGTTTACTGTCGGGGCGAACAGACGCTCGGCGTCGGTGCCGGTCAGATGGCGCGGGTGGACAGTTCCCGCATCGCGGTCTGGAAGGCCGGCGAGGCGAAGCTCGACCTCAAGGGCTCGGTCGTGGCGAGCGAAGCGCTGTTCCCCTTTGCCGACGGCCTGATCGCCGCGGCCGAAGCGGGCGCGACCTGCGCGATTCAGCCCGGCGGCTCCGTGCGTGACGACGAAGTCATCAAGGCGGCCGACGAACGCGGCATGGCGATGGTCTTCACCGGCCTGCGTCACTTCAAACACTGACGCCGGCTCAGTCGGCAGCCTACGACGACCTCCTTGTAGCCGCGACCGTTTCGGTCGCGCGCGTATGCGCCGTGTACGCGCCAATCCGCGCGCGGAGGGACCCGCGCGCCCACCTTGGGTCCGCAACGACCGATTCGGTGGTAGGCATGCGCGTCCCGCGCCCGCTAGGCCCGCTCCCGCGGGCCGGTGACGACCTTCGACCTAGGACCTTTCGACCTTCGACTTATTTGGCCTTATCGCCGTAGCCGTTCGGATGCGTGGAGTGCCACTTCCACGCCGTTGCCACGATGCCGTCGATGTCCGGGAACTGGACCGTCCACCCGAGTTCGCTTGTCGCCTTGGTCGAGTCTGCGTAGAGCGCCGGGGGATCGCCGGCGCGGCGCGGCGCGAAGGTGTGCGGCACCGGTTTGCCCGTGGCTTTCTCCACCGCGCGAATCACCTCGAGGACGGACGTCGGCTTGCCCGTGCCCAGGTTGTAGAACAGCGCAGCCCCGGGTGTGGCGAGACGGTCGAAGACCGCGATGTGGGCCCGGCTGAGGTCGTCCACGTGCACGTAGTCGCGCAGGCACGTGCCGTCCGGGGTGGGGTAGTCGTTGCCAAACACCTGCAGCGGCGGGCGCTGCCCGGTAGCCGCGCCGATGGCCAGCGGGATGAGGTGGCTCTCCGGATCGTGGTCTTCGCCGATGCTGCCGTCCTCGGCTGCGCCGGCGGCGTTGAAGTAGCGGAAGGCCGCGAAACTCAGGCCCTGGGCGGCGGCCAGCGACTTGAGGGCGATTTCGATGTCGAGCTTGGTCTGGCCGTAGGGATTGATCGGCGCCTGCGGCAGGTCCTCGACGATGGGCATGCGCTGCGGCACGCCGAAGGTCGCGCAGGTGGACGAAAAGACGAACTTCTTCACGCCGGACCCGAGCATGCACCGGAGCAAGTGCAAGGTGGCCACCACGTTGTTGAAGTAGTACTTGAGCGGTTCCTTCACGCTCTCGCCCACATAGGCGTAGGCGGCGAAGTGCATCACGAGATCGATCTTCTCCTTGCGGAGGATGCGTCCGACCTCGCTCTCGTTCCCGAGGTTGACGGTGTACAGCGGCACGTCTTCCGGCACGGCGGCACGATGGCCAAACACCAGGTTGTCGATGACCACCGGCTTGTGCCCAGCTGCGATCAATTGGCGTACACAATGACTGCCGATGTAACCGGCCCCCCCGACGACGAGAACGTTCATGTGGAGGAGGCTTGTATTGCGTTCGGTGAGGGGTTGGCTAGCGGTTTCTTTTTCGATGTCTTCCACGCTTCCTCGCATCGTCATCACTGGGGTCGGTTTGACCGCCCCCAACGGCAACTCGCTCGCCGAGTTCCGGAAGAACCTGCTGACCGGGGTCGCGGGCGTGGAACGCATGGAGGTGCGGTACATGGGCACCTTGCTCGCCGGCGTCTGCCACTACGACGCCCTCAAGTACCAGAAGAAGAAAGAACTGAGGGTCGGCACGCGGGCCGGCTCGATCTCGATCTACTGCGCGCGCGAGGCGCTGGCCGACGCCGGGCTTTCCGTCGACGCGCTGGTCAAGGACCGCACCGGCATTTACATCGGCTGCACCGAGCACGGTAACGTCGAGACGGAGAACGAGATCTACAATATTTCGAAGTTCAATTACGACACCAAGTTCTGGTCGCACTACCACAACCCGCGCACCGTGGCCAACAACCCGGCGGGCGAGACGTCGCTCAACCTCGGTACCACCGGACCGGCCTACACCATCGGCGCGGCGTGCGCGGCGGGCAACATGGGCCTGATCCATGCCGCCCAGATGCTGCGCCTCGGCGAGGTCGACCTCGCGATCTGCGGGGGCGTGAGCGAGAGCATCCACACCTTCGGCATCTTTGCCGGCTTCAAGTCCCAGGGAGCCCTGGCCTCGCATGAGGATCCGACCAAGGCCTCCCGCCCGTTCGACAAGGCCCGCAACGGCATCGTCGTCTCCGAGGGTGGGGCGCTTTACACCCTGGAACGCCTCGATGACGCCCTGCGCCGTGGCGCCAAGATCTACGGCGAGATCGCCGGCTACTGCGTCAACAGCGACGCCAGCGATTACGTGCTGCCGAATCCGCAGCGTCAGGCCGAGTGCGTCCGCAAGGCCCTCGCCAACGCCCGCCTGGAAGCCCGGGATATCCACATCGTCAACACCCACGCCACCGCCACGCCGCTGGGCGACATCCAGGAATGCGAGGCCATCCGCGCCGTGTTTGGCGAGGGTTGCCCCGACACCCACATCAACAACACCAAGAGCTTCATCGGCCACTGCATGGGCGCGGCCGGGGCTCTCGAACTCGCGGGCAACCTTCCGTCCTTCGACGATCTGGTGGTTCACCCGACGATCAATGTCGACGATCTCGACCCCCAATGTGCCCTGCCCGGACTCGTGCTGAATGTGCCGAAAAAGGCCGGTCGGGTTGACGCCATCCTGAACAATTCGTTCGGTATGCTCGGCATAAATTCCACGTTGATTGTGAAACGTTACGCCGCTTAAGTCGGCCTCCGCCCAAAACCATGACCAAAGACGAATGCAAACAGGTGGTGCTCGATATCATCGCTGATATCGCCCCCGATGAAGACCTGTCGAACGTGAAGCCGGACGTGCGCCTGCGCGACCAGCTCCAGCTCGATTCCATGGACTTCCTCGACATCGTCATGGAGCTGCGCAAGCGCCATGGCATCGAGGTGCCGGAGGCGGACTACATCCAACTCGCCTCGCTCGACAGCTGCGCCGAGTACCTCACGCCCAAGTTCAACGCGCTCGCCTCCAAGGGCTGAGCCGCCGTCCAGGGCGTCCTTTCGGGCCGGGCCTGTGCCCGGCCTCTTTTATTGGTGAACACCGCCTCGCACTACGACGTCGCCATCATCGGGGCCGGCATGTCAGGACTCGCCGCCGGCATCCGGCTCGCGCACTTCGGCAAGCGAGTCTGCATCTTCGAGCGCCACAACGCCGTCGGCGGACTCAACAGCTTCTACAGCCTCGGCGGGCGCAAGTACGACGTCGGCCTGCACGCGATGACCAACTTCGTGCGCCCGGGCGTGAAGGGTACGCCCCTCGGCAAGCTGCTCCGGCAGCTGCGCATCGACCGGGACGAATTTGCCCTGTGTGAACAAAAGCGGTCCCGCATCGCCTTCGGTGCGCGCGGCGAGGCGTCGCTGACCTTCACCAACGACTTTGCCGTCTTCGAATCCGAGGTGGCGCGCGCATTCCCCGCTCAGATCGACGGCTTCCGCCGGCTGGTCGGCCTGGTCCGGACCTTCGACGACGTCTCGCTCGACGCCAAACCGGTTTCAGCGCGCGAGGTCGTCCGGCGCGAGATCACTGATCCGCTGCTCGAAGACATGCTGTTTTGTCCGCTGATGTACTACGGCAGCGCCCATGAGCACGACATGGAGTTCGGTCAGTTCGTGATCATGTTCAAGGCCCTCTTCCTGGAGGGCTTCGCGCGGCCGCTCGAGGGTGTGCGGGTGATCCTGCGCGTCTTGCTCGAGAAATACCGCGAGGCCGGCGGCGAGCGCCGCATGAAGTGCGGAGTCCGTCGCATCGTGGCGTCGGCCGGGCGGGCGACGGCGTTGGTGCTCGACTCCGGTGAGGAGATCACGGCCGATCACGTCATCAGCTCGATCGGCGCCCCTGAGACGGCGGCGTTGCTCGCCCCGGTACCGGCCGCCGATCCGACTGCGGCGCCGTTGCCGCCGGCCGGCCGGCTTTCCTTCGTCGAAACCATCACGGTGCTCGACCGCCTGCCGTCGGCTCTGGGGTGGGGCGACGATACGATCGTTTTCTTCAATGACTCGGAACGCTTTCACTACGAGCGCCCGGACGATCAGGTGGACGTGCGCAGCGGCGTGATCTGCCTGCCGAACAATTTCGATTACGGCCCGGACCGGAACCTGCCGGAAGGGCTGTTTCGCTGTACCTGCCTCGCGAACTTCGATCGCTGGGCGGGTTTGGCGGAGGAGGCCTACCAAGCCGATAAACGCCGCTGGTACGACGCGGTTCAGCAGAGCGCCCGCCGTTTCCTGCCCCCGTTGCCCGCGCCGGATGCGCTGACCCGCGCCACGGTCGCGACGGATATGTTCACGCCACGCACGATTACGAAGTTCACGGGGCACTTTGCCGGCGCCATCTACGGTGCTCCGGACAAGGTGCGTGACGGTCGCACGCCCCTCGCGAACCTGTACCTGTGCGGCACCGACCAAGGCTTCCTTGGCATCGTCGGCGCCATGCTCAGCGGCATCTCGATGGCCAACTACCACGTCCTGCGCGGCGCGTAGCCGCGGCCGTGCCGGTCGCGCGCATGCGGTCTTGCGCTCGCCAATCCGAGCGCGGAGGGACCCGCGCTCCCACCACGAGCCGAAGCAAAATTCGAGGTGGGTGGTCGCGTCCCGCGCCCGCAGGGCCCGCTCCCGCGGGCCGCTGTCGACCTTCGACCTTAAGACCTTCCGACCTTCGACCGACGGAAGCCGCCCCAGGCGGCTTCCCTGCTAACTTCCCCTTTTCATCGGGCGCTGCTCCGTCCAACCTACGCGCATGATCGACGGCATACGACTCAAAGTCTGCGGGCTCACGTCCCTCGTGGATGCCGAGGCTGCCGATGCGATCGGGGCGGATTGCCTGGGGTTCATCCTGCATCCATCGTCGCCGCGCTACCTGCCCTTGGCTCAGTACCGTGCGATGGCGCACCGGTTGCCGCCGCGCCGGCGTGTGGCGGTGATGGTCGAGCCGGAGGTCGAGGACCTCGCGGTGGTGGCAGGGGAGGGCTTCCATTTTTTCCAGGTGCACTTCCGGTCTGACCTGCCGGAAGAGACCCTCGCCGCGTGGTCGGAGACCGTGTCGCCGGAGCGTCTGTGGCTGGCGCCCAAGCTCCCCCCGGACGAGGATATCCACCGCGAATGGCTGCCGCTGGCGACGTACTTCCTGATGGATACGTTTCACGCCGGCGGCTTCGGCGGATCCGGCAAGACGGGTGACTGGGGCAAGTTTGCCCGGCATCAGCAAAAGTATCCAAAGAAGGCGTGGATTCTCGCCGGCGGACTCAATCCGGAGAACATCGGCGAGGCGCTCGCCCGCAGCGGCGCCCGGTTCGTCGACGTGAACAGCGGCGTCGAGGCGGCGCCCGGCGTAAAAGACCCGGCGAAGCTGCGCGAGTTCGCGGCGGCGATCCACCGCGCCCGGAGCGAACCAGCCGTGCGCTAAGGCGCCGTGCGGTCGATCCCGCGGTCAGATGCCGACCCGGCCAGTCCGGCCTCGGCGGTTGCCGAACGTTTGCCGCTCAGGGACTCGCGCGTCTTTCCAGCACTGCGACCGCATCACCTCTGTCGCACTTCAAACCGGAAACTATTCCGGCGTTTTTTAGGAATGATCATGTACAGAACCGAGGATAACGGAGCCGTCTGGAATAAAGATGCTATCGTGGGCGAAAACGAAACCTCGGTTCGTCTTCGCAAAAGCGATCAGATCGCACCAGAGCTTTGGCTCATCGAGGAATTCGATATCGGTGACTAATCCCAGCACTGCTTTTGTATCAGCGATCAATGCGAGCGCCTGAGCCTTTTCGTCTTCTTTCTCCGGCGATCTCTTCACATAGTTGATGAAGTCGGTGAGATGGCCGGCAACTGTTTCTTCCGCCATAACATTCAACCGCGCCGACTTACCTGCGACTTCCCATTCGAAGAATGCTGGGGCAAGTCCTGCACCTCGGTTCAGATTCTTGTCACTGAGACGGGGAACGATTTCAGAGACAGGCGTTGGTAAGTAGACAGCTGCGTTCGCCATGTTTTCTGTCCAACGACAACTGGTCAGCCACGCGAGGCGGGCGCGGACGGGGCTTCGGATACGGGTGAATCGCTCGAAGACGTACGGTTGCCCGCGTTGTGCTGTGGCGGCTGGTTGGGTTCTTCCTTTTCAAGCATCTCGAATGGAATCATGCGGTGAATCCGCTCCAAGCTGACGCCAAACTGAACTGCCAACTGCTCGTAGTCGTGCGAATAGTCTGGATCTCCTCGCATACCCTGTCGGTCATACCACGCCAACTGCGACGGCAGTGAAAATCCGATGAGGAACTCGTCGCCGATCGGCTTTCCTTCTCTGAAGTATCGCACGTTCATGTGTCTCGTTGCAGAACTTTGCTCTTCGCGGACTTCGCGACAATACGAGAGTGTTTCGTCTAGCCCCTCGATCTCGGTCTTCGATAAATCGCGCACAATCAAGACGGCTCCTCCGTTTTTGCCGCCATCACGCGACCAGGTCGGTGTAGTGTCGAATATCGCGACGGTCTTTCGCGAATCTTCGCTTCGAATGCGGTATTCACGTCCGCGGGCGGTGCGATGCGCAAAAAGTAGAGACACGACCACTTCTTCGTTCTGTCGCAGCTCCGAAATCGACAAGCGATCGCCGCTTGATCGCGCGTGCTCCACGTCCGCGGTAACGACGAAGCTGAAGACCAGAACGAATAGTATACAAGTTAACGCTGCGAAAGGTGCTATGAGGTGCCTCGCTTTCATCGCCCTACGTTTGAGGTCAGACACGGAGGTCAGCGCGGAGCGTTGACCGGAGTTGTCTGGGGCGACTGGTTGGCCCCTTTCTTCTTTGTGACGGAATCGACCATGCGCAGCGCTGTCGTCGCTAGAATGCTTCCGGGAAATTCGGACAGCGTCTTTTCGTAGATCTCTCGCATCTTCTGCCCATCGCCAATCTGGCCATAACAGAACGCCTGATTGCAGAGCGCCATCTCGCGGTAACTCCATCGTGACGCACTCCCGAGCACCAACGCACGATACCTGTCGACCCACGGACGTCGACACATCGCTGCGTATGCTTCGGCAAAATGTGGGACCGCTTCTTCAAAACGCCCACTCTTCACTAAACGAATGCCTTTCCGATGGGCTCCAGTGAGCACCCGTCGTGTGAGCACGACCCACACAGCCCACATGATCGCCCCAGCAATCGGAAACCAGTTCGGCAAGAGCCACCAATTCAGGGCAAGCAGCGGCACGAAGGGAAGGACGCTGAGCGCCGCAGCCGGCCAGGAAACCGATTTCACGATTGGAGCCTTCATCTTTTGGCCAACGTTTCAGATGAGCCAAGAGGGCCGGCGCGCAGCGCTGGCCCGAATTGGCTCTGGCTGATGGTTGGGCCTTTGGAGAAATGCGGCGACGTCTGCGACATCGACAGACCACTCTGAAACGCGGCGATTCTCTTCAGAGGTCGTCTCGCGCTTTGGAACCGCGCATTTTCGGGG
>ERZ1066133.570-NODE-570-length-15397-cov-5.112893_pt1 | contig 15397 bp, 11 predicted proteins | sample MGYA00382780_ERZ1066133 | MGnify/ENA primary metagenome ERZ1066133 (study PRJEB33369, sample SAMEA5778363) | biofilm metagenome | biome: Industrial cooling water; feature: Water cooling tower basin; material: Biofilm | place: United Arab Emirates | collected...
ATCGTGTAAACGGTGCGTATCAGGAAGCAGGAAGCTATCGTGACCTGGTAAAGAATAATTCTTTTTTACTCTCTCCTTCCATTTCTTACATCCCGTCAGAAAAAACGGCTGTAAACGTGGAAATGATACTGAGTAATATGGAGGGGAACCTCGACCGTGGTCAACCCATCTTTGGTGCAGTGGCCGGCGTTACAAATTTAAACAGCACCCCTATCAGTTTAAATCTTGGTGCACCTAATGATTTCTTTAAATCAAAAGAACTGATGATTACGGGCACCCTTTCTCACAAGTTTACTAATAACATCAGTTTTAATGCAGCCTATATGAAACAAACCTGGCAGGAAGACTTGCTGGAACACCGCACTAACAATGCATTTGCTCAGGATATAACCGGAGCAACAGTTAATTCGCTGGTAGGAATGCAACTTGTACAACGAAAACAAAATTGGAATATTGACAATGTAAATGCCTATTTCAACTTTGATTTTAAAACAGGCAGTGTACAACATCAATTGCTTGTAGGGTATGACCTGCATAGCTGGGAAAAATTAAAAGGTGGCGGACAAAATGCAGCACGTGGATTTTTACTGAATAACGGTGGTACAGCGAATACATTTGTAGTTGCCAATGCAGCCAACTATCAAACCGTTGTAATTGATGGCAGAACGCTGCCACGCCCGAATGTTCCATTTTTCAATCTAACCAATCCTGTTTATACAGTACGGAATATTAATGAATATGTAATGAATCAGCGTATTGCTATTCCTTCTGCATTAACTACAACCAACTCTATTTACATTCAGGAACAACTGAAATGGAAAGGATTTACCGTATTACTGGGTTTAAGACAGGAATGGTTTAAAGATATTACCAATTATGAAGCACCAAACGAATTATCCTTCACCAATTCTAAGCTACTGCCACGCATTGGTGTTACATATGCAGTAAATAAAAACATCAATGTATATGGTACGTACATGGAAGGATTTCAACCGCAAAGCAATACTGTAACCTTATTACCAAACACAGGTAACTTTTTCTGGACTGCACAATCAGCCTCCCGCTTCCAACCGCTCATCAGTGATTTGAAAGAGCTTGGCATAAAAACAACTGTGTGGAATGGCCGACTTAACATTAATGCAGCCGTTTATGAAATCAATCAGCAAAATTTACTACTCAATGCAGGTTTGCCGGCTTTTCCAGATTCATTGGTAACACGTGGTGCACAACGCAGCCGTGGCTTTGAAGTGGATGCAGCGGGTTATATTCTTCCCAATTGGCAAATCAATGCATCATACAGTTATATTGATGCAGAAATTGTAGAAGATAACGATGCTTCATTAAAAGGTGCCCGTACTCAAAACACACCTATGAACAGTGCCAACATCTGGACACGTTACAACTTTGCAAAAGGAACAGCCTTAAAAGATATTGGTATTGGTGCCGGCATGCAACACAACGGCAGTCGTATTCCCTGGTTTACCCGTGCATTTGAAACACCTGCTTATACCATTTTTGATTTAGCAGTGTACTACACACCCGGTAAAAGCAATATGCAATTGGCATTAAACATCAATAATGTATTTGATAAAACATACTGGATAGGAGCACAAAGCTATGTGCGTTTGTTTCCAGGTGCACCCAGGAATTTCATGTTAACAGCAACGTACAGATTTTAAAATTCACCCTAATCCCCTCTCCAAATGGAGAGGGGAATTTAAAGTATGAATCGAAGTGTAACCTTATTGTTCTCCAGACAATTTTGCAAGAACACATTGCAGCAAAAACCATTTTATGTGCTGTGGACCGTGTTTCTTATTTTATTAGGCTATGCAGGTATTACCGGTGAACGACATATGCAGCAGCAAAATAAAATTCAGCAACAGTATCAGCAGGTCATTCGTAAAAGCTGGACGGATAACCCTGATAAACATCCGCACCGCATGGCACACTTTGGAAGTTTTGCCCTCCGCATCAAACATCCACTAAGCCTCTTTGACTTTGGAATGGAAAACTTTGCCGGCAATGCAGTCTTCCTTGAGGCCCACAAACAAAACAGCGTGAACTTCAGTGAAGCCAGCTTTAGTACAGGATTATTGCGCATGGGGGAATTGAGTATTGCGATGTTGTTGCAAATCATTCTTCCTTTGATTGTATTCTTTCTTGGTTTTAGCAGTATTGCAGCAGACAGAGAAAATGGCACTTTAAAAATCATCAGCAGTCAGGGTGCAGGAGTTTATTCTTTATTGCTGGGCAGAAGCTTGGGCTTATGGATAATGAGTGCCTGCTTTTTTGTTCCTGCATTTGCAGTAAGTGCGTTATTAATAAACAACCACTCGGATGCATTTCCTCTTGCTGAAACAGCAACACGCTTTTTACTTATCAGCTTTGCCTACTGTATTTTCTTTTGGATAATTGCTGTTATCAGTATTTCAGTATCTGCTCAAAGCACTACCTCAAAAAAGGCATTAATAAAATTACTTGGCCTCTGGTTATTGCTTGCAGTTTTATTACCAAGAATGATACAGACAGTAACTAATAATATTTATCCCTCACCTTCCAAGTTACAATTTGAAACTGCAGTTGAAAAAGATATTGTAAAACAGGGCGACAGTCACAATCCTGATGACCCTTTCTTTAAAAGAATTAAAGACAGCGTCTTAAAAAAGCATGGTGCTGTAAAAGCTGATAGTTTACCGGTAAATCTTGGTGGTATCATTTCAAAAGCGGGTGAACAACTGAGTTCAGCAACCTATGTAAAACATCAGGATTCATTAAACGCCATATACAAAAAGCAAAACAGGTTTGCTGCATTATTTGCATTTGTAAATCCATTTGTAATGATAAAAACGCATTCTATGGCTTATGCCGGAACAGATTATCATGCGTATGTTCATTTTCAGCAACAGGCAGAAACCTACCGCTATGCACTCGCACAACGTATGAATGATTTACAAATCGAATTAGTAAGCAACAGGAAACCCAAAGAGGGTTCACATGTACTGCATATTGATAAAAAACATTGGGAAGAATTTGAAGATTTCAATTATCAATTTCTCACCGTTAAACAAGTGCTTCAAAATGAATTGATTTCAGCAGCAGCATTATGTTGCTGGCTCCTGCTTTCATTTGCCGGTCTGAGATTCATTGCCAAACAATTTAAACTGATAATTTGAGTATGAACCGTTTGATGATTGTTCAGTTTCTGAGAAATTCAACTGCAGTAGTGTCGTTATTTTTTTTACTTACTGCAGGCCTGCTGAGTATACTGGCAGGAAAAAAATTCATCAACAGTCAGGAGGCTGCTATTGATGAAACTACTGCACATCAAAAAGAACATATTGCACGACTGCTTAAGTATGAAAATAAGGAAATGGGCTTACTGCTATACTATTTAAAGTTTGCATACATTAACCCTACTCCAAAACTGGCGGGCTTATCTATTGGGCAGCGGGATATTAACAGCAGCATTCAATCACCCACAATTCGAAATGTAGAAGCACAAAAATATGATACAGATATCAGAAACCCGTATCAGTTAATGATTGGAAACTTTGATTTGAGCTTTGTAATTCTTTATTTGTTTCCACTTGTTATTATAACACTCTGCTATAATTTATACAGTGAAGAAAAAGAACTCGGCACATGGTCTTTACTGAAAGTACAAAGTAATGGCAGCAGTACATTTCTGCTGCGCAAACTTGCAGTACCCTTTGTTTTTGTAACAGGTGTATTGCTCTTATTGTACCTGCTGGCTGCAATTATACTTCAATTACAAGCAGATAAATTTTTCGCAGGCTTTGCCATCAGTAATTTTTTATATGTGTGCTTTTGGTTTGCAATAGCACTACTGGTGGTTTCATTTTTCAAAAGCAGCAGCATCAACGCAATCAGTTTATTAAGCATATGGTTATTGCTTACAATTTTAATTCCGGCAGCAGTAAATAACCACATCACTAAAAAATACCCAGTGCCTGAGGCACTGAGTACAATGATTAAGCAAAGAGATGGCTATCATACCAAATGGGATGTACCGCAGGACAGCACGATGAAACTTTTCTTTAACGAGTATCCCCGTTATGCATCCTATAAATGGAAAGAAGAAAACGGCTTTAACTGGCTGTGGTACTATGCCATGCAGCATATGGGCGATACTGAAGCAAAGCAGGACAGCAAACTGTTTACTCAAAAATTATTACAGCGTGAGCAAAGCAGTGCAATCTTCAGCCGGTTGATACCCACACTCCACACTCAGTTGTTGAATAATGAACTGGCGCAAAGTAATCTCAGTAATCATGTTCAGTTTTTAGATAGCACGGCTGCTTTTCATGAATCATTACGCATGTACTTCTATCCAAAAATATTTAGTGCAGCACCCGTTTTAGAAGAAAACTGGACAAACCATCAACCACAGTACTGCTTCATCAAAAACAACACTGAGTTATACAAAAGCTTTTACAATGGCTTTTTTGTAATAGTACTGGCAGCTGTGGCGCTGTGGCGTTTAAAAAAATCAAATCGATGAAAGTATGTTTCGCTTTTCTGCTTTTAATGAGTACAGCCCGACTATCAGCACAACAGCAATTCAATAAGTACGGGCTCACAGTTATTACAAGCATTGATACATTAAAAAAAATAATTGAGGCAGACAGTAATAAAGCCTTTGTACACATTAAAGACTATGTACCCGGCGTAGTACTTGATATAAAATATGCCAGTACGCAAAACGTATTTTATGAACAACTGTACGACAAACCGTATGCAATTATAAGGCTGCCTGTTGCCAAAGCACTTGCAAATGTTCAGGCTGAATTAAAGAAATTGGGATTGGGTTTAAAAATTTATGACGCATACAGACCGTATAGTGTTACCTGCCGCATGTGGGACCTGATGCCCGACAGTATTTATATGGGCAAGCCATGGCGGGGCAGTCATCACAACAAAGGAATATCGCTGGACCTTACACTTGTGGATTTAAAAAACAAACAAGAAGTAAGAATGCCTACTCCATTTGATGCCCTTATTTATGCCTCACATCCCCGTTTTACAGGATTGCCTGATTCAATAATCAAAAACCGGGACTTATTAATTACAACAATGACAAAATATGGTTTTGTGGTTGATTCGGTTGAGTGGTGGCACTTCAATTACAAAGATGCCTTTACCTATGAGCTATTGGACATACCACATGCGTTAATTATAAAAAACATCAAAAGAACCAAGTGAGAAAAAAAAGCATACCTTTTTTAATTGTTTTTTTTGCAGTTACAATTGTGAATGCACAGGATAGTCTGATGCAGGGAAACTTTGCACCGCCTGCCATTGCACCTGTTATTTATGCACTTGAAACAAAAGAAAGTATTGTTATTGATGGCAGACTCAGCGAGGCAATCTGGAAAGAAGCGATAGCGGTACAGGATTTTTTCAGAATGGAGCCACGTCAAGGGGGCAAGTATTTATATGAAACCTTTGTGAAGGTGCTGTATGATAAAAAGAATTTGTACTTCGGCGTGTTTTGTAAAGACAGCATTGGCAAAAAAGGAATTCGGGTACAGGATTTGAGAAGAGACTTTTCGTTTGGTGAAAATGATATTTTCTTTTTACAATTAGATCCGCAAAACCTGAAACGTTTTTGCGTGTCGTTTCAAACAACTCCTTATGGCAATCAACGTGACCTGCAGGTCTTTGATGATACCTTTCGTGATAATGATTGGGATGCGCTGTGGAGGGTAAGAACTACTATTACTGATAGCGGCTACTATGCAGAATTTGCCATCCCCTTTGTATCGCTCCGCTATGAAAAACAACAAACTGATTCTCTTTCATGGGGTATTACCTATTCGAGATTGGCAAGGAGAGATTATGAACAAACCGTATTCCCTGCCCTACCACAAACATTTTCTCCTTACCGCATGACCTATGCAGCGCAACTCAAAGGATTGAAACTGCCGCCACCATCTATCAATCTTCGTTTGCAGCCTTATACTCTGTACCAATACGATAAAGCTACCACTGCTTCCAACGTTACGAGCAGCAAATCAATTGTACGAGCAGGGGGCGAGGTAAAATGGGCGGTGAATCCGCATGCTGTATTAGACTTTACATTTAATACTGACTTTGCGCAGGCAGATGTGGACCGTGCTGTAAACAACTTAACAAGATTCAATGTTTTTTTTCCTGAACGGCGTCAATTCTTTTTGGAAAACAGCGGTGTATATGCCGGTGCTGATATTGATGGTGTAAAACCTTTTTTCAGCCGTAGTATTGGTTTAGCCAATAGCCAGTTTAATGCCAATCCTGTGCCCATAGATGCAGGCATCCGTTATACTGACCGTAATCAGAAACGAACCATCGCATCATTGTATGTTCATCAAAGAGCAACAGAACAACAAGGTTCGGCCAATTTTGGTGTACTGCGTTATTTAAAAAATTACGGCAAGCAAAATAATATTGGTGTGATGCTAACACATCGGCTGGATGAAGCCGATGCGTCCAAAGGTTTTGTTCAACGGAATAATACAACTGTAAGTATTGATGGTTTCATTCGGCCCAATGACAGCTGGACGATGCAATACCTTGCTTCAGCTTCGAGAGATAATACCAACGACAGTATTGGTTTTGCAGGAAGTTTTTTTGCAGGTTATACTGCACAAAATTTTTATGCCGGCACTGTTACAAAATATGTTGACCAAAAATATATGCCGGGTATGGGCTTTGTTTTTGCCAACAATACCATTCATCATAACCCAGGTGGTTATTGGATTTGGCGACCAAAACGCAAGCTTGGCAAACTCATCCGGCGTTGGGATCCCGGCTTTTTTGTAAACTGGTACCAGAACGCCAATGATTTCCGTACACAGGAATTTAGTCTCTACATTTTCCCCATTTACATCATTACAGCAACCAATGGTTCGATTGAGTATGCCGCTTTCCCCACCTGGCAAAACTTTACGTTTTCATTCCCTATACTTGGCAGAACTGTAGCCATCGGAAAATACAATTATACAAGGCACTTATTACGTTACGAAACAGATGCTTCAAAAAAAATATCATTGGAAAGCAAGTACGAATGGGGCGGCTATTACAATGGAAAACTCAATACCATCACACTGGCTGGCAGGTTTGCGCCTATCCCGCATATTGCACTAACTGCAAATTACGAACACAATGCATTTAAAAATTTCGGAACTACGAATGACAATTTTCAAACAGATTTATACACCGCAGGCATCAGGCTTGCAGCTAATCCAAGAATACAGCTTTCAGGATTTTACCAATACAACACATTCGATAAAAGAGGAAGATGGAATGTAAGAGGCAGCTGGGAGTTTGCACCGCTCAGTTTTTTGTATCTGGTATTTAATGAAAGCAGTTTCAGAGATACACCCGTGCAGAATCAGTCCTTTATTTCAAAGCTTACATATTTAAAACAATTTTAATGCAGCAAGCATCTGTTAAACATAATTCCATAAAGAATATCCTTCGGCAAATGATTGCAGGCAGCATATTGGCAGCATGCATGCTTACAACTGCATGCAGATCTCCCTACCATTCGCTGGCAAAATCATATAAACAGCTGCAAACAAACGAAAGAAGAATTGCAGATACATTACTTACAACAGCTTTTGATCACGAAGCGCTTTATACACTTGCGGATACACTTAAACCGATGAGCAGTGTAAAACTGTACCGCTTACCTGTATTTAGCAATGATGCAGCACAACGTGATTCTGCAATTAAAGTAATGCAGCAAGTTCAGTATGTTGTAAATAAACTCAGCTTTGGAAACTTTGCATTTATTCTTAATCCATTTGAACGGCGTGACAGTATTTATAAATACCTCGAAGTATACGTGCTGCGTAAAAGCCGTTTAGAATCCCTGCTGCTGTCTCAAAGCAGTTTTTATAACCAACTGGGTATTACAGAAAAGGCACTGCCCGCTACAGTACTGGCCGTTACAGAGTATGAAAGCAAGTATAACAGGTGGAGAAGTTATGGGTATCTGTTTGGCTATCCTTCCCATGCCGTAGATTTTTTTGTAATGGCCGGACAACAACAGGATTCTACAGGTCAATTTGTAAAAAGGGATTTTTTCCATATCCCTGTATATGCAGGCAATGCGGGATACTTTACTTATGCGGTACCCAAAGGTTATCAGGCCGGTGTGGCTGATTCAGCTTTATATCACAAAGCGCTTACAACACTAAACAGCTACAAAAAGAAAAGAGCCCGCTATGGATCCGTTAATGGATTGAAAGCTATAAAATATTTTATTCATCATTAAATAAACGTTGAACATGAGTAATGAAATCAAAAACATCGCAACAAAACTTCCTGTAACTGTATTAAGCGGTTTTCTTGGTGCAGGTAAAACAACCTTACTCAATCATGTACTGCACAATAAAGAAGGAATGAAAGTAGCTGTTATCGTAAATGATATGAGTGAAGTAAATGTAGATGCAGGTTTAGTGCAGCGTGAAAACACATTGAGCCGCACAGATGAAAAATTAGTTGAAATGAGTAATGGATGTATCTGCTGTACACTGCGTGAAGACTTATTAAAAGAAGTGGAACGTTTGGCGAATGAAAAACGTTTCGACTATCTGCTCATTGAAAGCACCGGCATCAGCGAGCCCTTACCGGTGGCACAAACCTTCACCTATCAGGATGAAGCCAACGGCATTGACCTGAGTAAAATTTCAAACTTAGATACACTGGTTACAGTGGTGGATGCTTACAACTTCATTCGTGATTACTGCAGTACCGATACATTGAAAGCAAGAGAACTAACAGATATGCAGGATGATTACCGAACCATTGTAAACCTGCTTACGGATCAGATTGAATTTGCAAATGTGATCATTCTCAACAAAACCGATTTAGTGAGTAAAGAAGATGCAGGTATATTAAAAGCAATGCTGCGTAAACTCAATGCTGAAGCAAGAATTATTGAGAGCAGCTTCGGAAAAGTGGATCTAAAAGATATAATGAACACTGGCTTATTTGATTTTGAAAAAACAAGTCAGAGTGCAGGATGGATTGAAGAGCTCAATAAAGAACATGTGCCGGAAACAGAAGAATACGGCATCAGCAGTTTTGTATTTCGTGACAAACGCCCCTTTCATCCTGTACGTTTCTGGAATTATCTGAACAGTGAATGGCACAGCACCATTATACGGAGTAAAGGATTGTTCTGGATTGCAGCAAGACCAAAAGAAGCATTGAACTGGAGTCAGGCAGGCGGCAGTTTACGGGCAGACAAAGCGGGAGTATGGTGGTGCAGTATGCCTTATGGCGAACGCATCAAATATGCCGGTTTTGTAGAGAATCAACAGCATATTGAAGCAAAATGGGATAAGCGCTTTGGCGACAGGGAAAATGAACTGGTGATTATTGGTCAGCAAATGGATAAAGAAACAATACTTAAAGAACTGGAAGCCTGTCTTTGTACCGAAACTGAAATCAAAGACATGGAAGTAGGCCTCCGTTTTAAAGACCCGTTTCCATTAAATTAGATTTGAAGTATTTGAAACTTTGTTGCAAATTTGCAATCCCAATGATTTTGAGGCTTTCGATATTCATTCTTTGCTTATTTGCTCTGCAGTGTGCAATGGCGCAGTGTACGCTTACCTTATCCGGTCATATTACTGATGCTGAAACGAAAGAGCATCTGGAAAACGCAACCGTTACGATTAAGGAGCTTAAACTTACTGTAACAAGTAACAGCAAGGGTGAGTTTTCAATAAAGGGGTTATGTGCCGGTAATTACACGTTGCAGGTAACGCATGCTGGCTGTGCACCGGTAGAAAAACACATTCATTTAAAAACGGATGTTGAAACCGACATAGAAGTAAGTCATGCCGCAGCGCAATTGGGTGAAGTAGTAGTAACGGGAAATCAATCCGCAGCAAGTACTACTGTATCCAATGAAATTAAGGGCAAACTACTTGAATCTACACGAGGATTAAGTCTGGCAGAAAGTATTAAACGCATTAGCGGCGTGAGTGTATTGCAAACAGGAACGAATATCTATAAGCCTGTAATACATGGTTTACACAGTCAGCGTATTTTAATTCTTAATAACGGCGTACGTCAGGAAGCCCAGCAATGGGGCAGCGAGCATGCACCTGAAATTGATCCATTTATAGCCAACCGAATTTCAGTGATTAAAGGTTCATCAGCTTTACGTTATGGTGGAGATGCTATTGGCGGTGTGATATTGGTTGAACCCAAGTTATTAAGAACAGACCCCGGTACTGCAGGTGAATTCAACTTCAATGCCTTTAGCAATAACGGTATGGGTGTTGCATCGGCCATGCTGGAAGGCAATAGTGCCAAACATCCTGCTTTTAGCTGGCGGGTGCAGGGAACCTATAAGAGAGGTGGTAATGCCAGAACACCTGACTATTGGCTTGCCAACTCAGGATTACAGGAAATTAATTTTTCAGTAGCGGCCGCATTAAAGGAAAAGAACAGAGGTGTGGAATTGTTTTACTCACAGTTTAATACAAAGCTGGGCATCTTCAGCGGAGCGCATATTGGTAATGTAACCGATTTATGGTTTGCCATTCAAAGCAAAGAACCGCCAGACTATATCCGCAATGAAGGATTTACTTATGCTATTGAAAGGCCTTACCAGCAGGTACAGCATCAGCTCCTCAAATTCAAAGCATGGAAAAATACAGGTGCCATTGGCCGGTTAAATGTAGTTGTGAGCGGACAATACAATAACAGAGATGAGTATGATCAAAAACGTTTTGCCAGCAGCAGCGATGCGCCACAATTAAGCATGAGTATTGCCACAGGTATTGCAGATGTAGTATGGGATCATTTTAATACGGGAAAATGGAGAGGAACGATGGGCGGTTCTGTTATGTATCAAAACAACAGTTATGTGAGAAGATTATTTATACCTAATTACCAATCTACCAATATTGGCCTGTTTATCATTGAGAAATATTCATTTAAGAAAACAGATGTAGAAGCGGGACTGCGTTTTGACAGTAAGCAAATTTTTAATACCAATGACAATAACGATCAATTTACATACAGGGATTTATCCTTTAACAATCTTTCGGCCAATGCAGGTCTTACACACAAGTTCACATCAGCATTTAAACTGATGATGAATGTTTCTACAGCATGGCGTGCGCCTCAGGTGAATGAGCTGTATGCCAATGGTGTGCACCACGGTGCTGCAAGAATTGAAAAGGGCAATGCCGCTTTAACTCCTGAGCGTTCGAATAATCTATCAGCCAATCTTATTTTCAACAACAGCAAATGGGACATTGATGCGGGTGCTTATGTAAAGCAAATTGATGGTTTTATTTTCTTAGAGCCCACTTTCCCGCCCGAGTTAACGATTCGTGGAGCATTTCCAAGTTTCAGATATACGCAAACCAATGCAAGACTGCATGGCTTTGATTTCAATGCGCAGTATAATGTAGATGCGCACTGGACCACAGCAGTAAAAGCTTCGTTGCTGAGAGCCTGGAATAAACGTACCAATGAGTGGCTCATTCAAATGCCGGCAGACAGGTATGAAGCACAGGTGCAATACAATTTCAGCAACTTAAAAAAGCTGAATGATACTTACATCAGCATCAGCAGTGTCTATGTACTCAGACAAAGCCGTGTACCCGTTACCGGCAATATTGAAGTACCCGGCACAAGTATAAAACAATCAGATTACCTCATGCCTCCGCCGGCTTATTTCCTGTTGAGTCTGGAAGCAGGTACTAAATTTAAAGTAAACCATAACAACTGGAACCTGATTGTGGCCGTTACCAATCTTACAAACCTTGTTTATCGTGATTATATGAATGCGTTCCGTTATTTCAGTGATGAGATGGGGCGTAATATTTCAGTTCGTTTAAAAATTCCTTTTGATTTAAAACATAAACATTAAAACTAAAAACAAAAGTTATGAAAATGAAACATGTGCATCTGTTTGCTGTAATTCTTCTCAGCGGATTGGTTATTACAAGCTGTAAAAAGAAAGATGATCATAGTGATGAAGAAGAAAACATCACTACAATGAGAGTTATTTTAACTCCTGTAAGCGGTGGTACACCTCAAACATTTACATGGAAAGATGTGGATGGTCCGGGTGGTAATGCACCTGTTATTGATCAAATAAATCTGGCACCCACATTTGCTTATCAATGTACACTTCAATTTTTAGATGAAAGCAAATCTCCTGCTGAAGATAAAACAGGTGAAATTGTAGCAGAGGCAAATGACCATCAGGTATATTTTGAACCCACTGGTGCAGCTTTAACAATTAATAACCTGAATAACGATGGCAGAGGTTTACCGCTGGGCACTTCATCTGCATGGCTTAGTGGTGCTGCCGGTACAGGAAGTATTAAAATTACTTTAAAGCATAAGCCCGGCCAGAAAGCTTCCGGCGATCCTGTAACAAAAGGTGAAACAGATATTGAAGTAACAATGCCTGTAAGAATTCAATAAGATTCATTTTATCGTACTGAAAGCCATCACTTTTTTGTGATGGCTTTTTTATGTTAAATGCGTTGTACATTTAATTTATGAATGAACTTTCCATCAATACACCGGCTTTATTGTTTCCGGCAATTACGCTGCTCATGCTGGCATATACGAATCGTTTTCTGGCTTTGGCAAGTTTAGTACGTAAGCTGCACGATGAGTACACACGAGAGGAAGATAAACTGCTCAAACGTCAGATAACAAGTTTAAGAGCCCGCATCAGTTTAATCCGTAACATGCAGGCTGCAGGTGTACTCAGTTTTTTACTTTGTATTGTATGCATCTATCTTATATTTGAAAACCACCAGAGTGCTGCTAAAATTATTTTTGCAGCCAGCTTACTAAGTCTGTTACTTTCTCTTATTTTCTCGTTAATTGAAATTTTCCGAAGCACCAAGGCAATAGACCTTGAGCTGAGCGATATGGAAATTAAAGAACGGAATATTTTAAAACGTATTTTGGATGTTGATGATGAGGATGAAGTTTAATAATCAAACTTTTGAGGTTCGTTGGATTCATAATCCTTATCATACCGAACAAAAAAGTAAAGATAAATGGTACGGCTCAGGCGCATAAGCCATGGCTGCAGCACCAGAAGCAAGAGCGCATTTGTGCCCAACCACCAGAAAATACGATTATCATTTACAGAAATACCTATCAATACCCACCATGCAATAAACGTAGCAACAGAAAATGCGATAGCTAATGCATAGCTAACATAGCCGGTACCATACCAAAAACCGGGTTCCATATCAAACTTCTGTTTACACACACTGCACTCCTCATGCATGTCAAACATATGCTTAAAGTTATATGCGCTGTATGATTTAAACAGCTTTCCCCGTCTGCACCTGGGACAGTGCATGCTAAACATACTCCAGAAATAATTGGGTGATGATGCCATAATAGTATTTGGGTCAAAGATAACTCTGTGCCGGTTTACAAATGTGACTGTAGTTACTATATACCTGTTGTAATTTTCCTCCGCTCGCCTATTTGCTGGCGCCACATGGCGTAGTACAGGCCTTTTTCTTCGAGTAATGCGTGATGCGTTCCTGTTTCTACAACCTCACCTCCCTCCAGTACATAGATTTTATCAGCATGCATAATTGTACTTAAACGATGTGCAATTAAAATGGTGATTTGTGTTTTGTGTGAAGAGATATCACGGATAGTTGAAGTAATTTCCTCTTCAGTAATGGAATCAAGTGCTGACGTAGCCTCATCAAAAATCAGCAGCTTGGGTTTGCGCAGCAATGCACGGGCTATAGACAAACGTTGCTTTTCGCCTCCGCTTAATTTTAAACCACCCTCGCCTATCATCGTATCCAGTCCTTTTTCAGCACGGGCGAGTAATCTCTGGCAACTTGCTTTATTGAGTACATCGGTGAGTTCATCATCTGTAGCCAGCGGATTCACGAACATTAAGTTTTCTTTGATAGTACCACTAAAAAGTTGTGTATCCTGTGTTACAAAACCAATTTGATTACGCAGGTCTTCAAAGTCAATTGAATTTTCATCAATTCCATTGTAAAGAATGGTTCCATCCTGCGGGCGGTATAAACCCACCAGCAGTTTCATCAATGTAGTTTTACCACTGCCGCTGGGCCCCACAAAAGCTACTGTTTCACCCATCTGCACATCAAAACTGATTTTTGTTATGGCATTATGTGCAGCAGTTTGATGTTTAAATGTAACGTTGTTAAATTGTAATGATTCAATAGCTCCTAAATGTTTGGGATCAGCAGGGGTAGGCTCAGGTAACTTTTGCATCAGGTTATTAAAGTTATTGAGTGAGGCTTCTGCTTCACGATAAGAAAGTATAATGTTTCCTATTTCCTGTAACGGACCAAATACAAAGAAGGAGAAAATTTGCATGGTTACAAGTTGTCCCGCATCCATGATACGTCCAAAGATGAGCCACATCAATATAAAAAGTATAACCTGCCTTAGCGTGTTTACAAAAGTTCCCTGCAAAAAACTAATACTTCTGATGCGTTTTACTTTTGTTAACTCCAATCCAAGTATTTTATATGTGTTTTTATTCAACCGTTCCACTTCCTGATCAGTGAGTCCAAGACTCTTCACCAATTCAATATTACGGAGCGATTCTGTTGTACTCCCTGCAAGTGCTGTTGTTTCTCCTACGATTCGTTTTTGAATGACTTTAATTTTCTTACTCAGCACGTTGGTAATAAGTGTGAGCAATGCAATACCTGCGAGGTAGGCAAGCGGAATACTCCAGTGTATAAAAACAGCTGCATATACAAATACAAATGCAATACCTACTACTATGCCCAGCAATACATTTATACAATAGTTGATAAACTTTTCTACATCTGCACGCACTTTTGTAAGGATGCTGAGTGTTTCACCACTGCGCTGGTCTTCAAATTCCTGATAAGGAAGTTTCATCGCATGCTTCAATCCGTCAGTAAATACCTTGGCTCCAAATTTTTGAATTACATAGGTTAAAAAATAATCCTGAAAGTTTTTGGCGATTCTGCTTATCATGGCTACTGAAATGGAAGCGAGTAACAACCAAACGATTCCATACAGTATATCATTTTTGCCAAGCTTGTTAATGTAAGATGTTTTCATGAAGAGATAATCACTCCACGAATATTTTACAGCCGGTACAGCAACTGATTGATGTTCATTTGCCAGATTGATCAACTTGCCAAAGATGATAGGGTCGAACAATGAAAATCCGATGTTAACTGCTGCAAGTGCTATAGTAAGCAATACAAGCCATTTATAAGGAGCTAAATATTTGAAAAGAATTTTCATATTACTGTTTTAAAGGGAGCAATGAAATTACAGATTTTAAATCAGTTGGGCCGATTGAATCAGCTTTCATCAGATACATAAGAGAAGGTATTACCGCCTT
>ERZ1066133.574-NODE-574-length-15373-cov-6.503656_pt1 | contig 15373 bp, 10 predicted proteins | sample MGYA00382780_ERZ1066133 | MGnify/ENA primary metagenome ERZ1066133 (study PRJEB33369, sample SAMEA5778363) | biofilm metagenome | biome: Industrial cooling water; feature: Water cooling tower basin; material: Biofilm | place: United Arab Emirates | collected...
AGATCGGTCAGACCGTGCCCGACGAGCAGGCCCGCGAGCAGGGCAAGGACCAGCAGACCGAACACCCCGAGCAGCACGCTCAGTCCGGACCATTTGCCGGCGAGGTAGGCCCCGCGCGTCACTGGTCGCGCGAGCACGGTCTGGATCACCCGGTGCTCGATCTCGGCAAAGAACAGGACCGTGGTCGCCACGATCGCGAGCAGAGCGCCCATAATCCCCAGCACCCCGAAGCCAAAATCGACCACAAAGCGCGTTTCGGAATCGCCGAAGTTGAACGTGCGCAACGCGAGCACGCTCACGACCAGGAGCAGGGCGATGCCGAGAAAGGCAGGAAACACCCGCTGGCGCGCGGCCTCGCGCCAGGTCTCAAGCGCCAGCAATCCCGCCACAGCCGCCTGGGCCCCAAGCGTCCGCACCGCGCGCGTCATCGGACGGCCTCCCGGGCCTCGCGCGCCAGCACCGTCACCAATCGCTCCTCCAATCGCGGCCGCTCACGGGCCAGCGTCGTCACGGTCGCGCCGCGGCCGGCCGCCCATGCGCCCAGCGCGGCCTCATCCGCCGCGCCGAGGCCGCTCACCCGCAGGTCTGATGCCGCTCCGGGTTCGCCGAGCAACTCAGCCCCCGCGCCTTCCAACACCAGACGGCCCCGGTAGAGCAGCGCAACGCGATCACACAGGCCCTCGACCGACGCGAGCTGATGGGTCGTGAGCACGATCGTCTTGCCCGCCCGCTTGAGCCGTTCGAGCAGGGCGGTCAGCTCGGCCAGGGCCACGGGATCGACGCCCGCAGCCGGCTCGTCGAGGATAACAAGGTCGGGATCATGCACGAGAGCCTGGGCGAGGCCGATGCGCTGCAACATGCCTTTCGAGTACGTGCCGATCCGCCGGTCCGCGGCGGAGGCAAGGTTCACCGTTGCGATCATCTCCTCCACCCGCGACGCAAGCCCGCGGCGCGCGAGGCCGCCGAGGCGGGCATGATGGGTGACGACTTCGCGTCCGGTCAGATGCCGCGGAAAGTAAGGCAGCTCAGGCAGGAAACCGATGCGCCGGCGCGCCTCGAGCGAACCGGCGGGATGACCGCCCACCCAGACGCGACCGCGTCCGGGCTGGAGCAGGCCGAGGATAAGCTTGAGCGTCGTGCTCTTACCGCCGCCGTTCGGACCGAGCAGCGCGTAGACGCACCCGGACGGCACGGTCAGGCTCAGGTCATCGACGGCGCGCACCCGCAGGCCGCGCAGGTTGACCGGAAACTCCTTGGAGACGTGATCGAGGACGACGGCAGGTTCCATTCGGGACCCCGTCACCGAATCGAAAAGCCCTGAAACTGACGCACGCGCCGGCCGCTGTGGCGCTCGGTCTTCCGAATGTAACCATGCATGCGCTCCTCCACCGCGGCAACAAACGCGGCCACGTCCGCGGCGGAACCTTCCGCCTCGAGCAGCACGCGACCGTCCGGGAGGTTTTGCACAAAGCCGGTGACCTCGAATTCCTTCGCCACCTGCAACGTCTGGTAGCGAAAGCCGACGCCCTGCACACGACCTGCGAAAAACACCGTTTCAAGATGCACTTCGACCATAGGGGATGCGTGACCGTGCGAAGCGACCGGCCCGGTTTCAATCCGTAAAAAGCAAGCCGCCGGCGTCCGGCGGCTTTTTTCTTTGCGTTTTGGAGCTCCGGTTCCAACGTGCAGAAAGGTCTCCGGACCTTCTCTTTTAAATGAGCAATTTTGATCCCAACGGCCCCTCGGACAACGAGTGGGAAGATCGTGGTGAGCTGGCCTGGAACGAGTTCGACTGGGAGAATTATCTGCGGGAGCAGGATGACGTCATCCACCGCTACATGGGTTTCTACGAAAAGCTGAAAGGCCATCCGGAACGCCTCGATGAAGTGGCCCACCGCATGGGTTGGGATGAGGACGCCTGGAGCTCCGACGCCGACTTCGAGGCGGAAGGCACCACGTTCACCGCGGCCCCCGAGGCCAAGGAAGCGCCCGCCGATTTCGACGCCGAGCCGTACACGCTGCACAAGAACCCGGTTTTCATCGCGACCAAGTCGATCTACCTCGGGCTCAAGCGCGCGTGGGAACGCCTCGCGGACGACGGTACCCGCGTGCCGTCGTCGCTCGCCCTCGGCTTCCACGCCTCGCTCTATCGCGGCGAGGAGCAGGCGATGCTCGCGATCCAAGCCCTCGACTTCGGCGACTACGCGATGGCGATCAGCCTCTTCAAGCGCTCGCTCCGGGAGCTCAACCAGTCGCTCGCCCTCATCGGCACGGCGGTGCCGGACGAATCACGCGGTCTGAAACACTACCGCGAGGACGCCCTGCCCCGCCTCTTCGACCTGCGCGAGGTTTGGCTGCGCGTGATGAACGAGTGCCGCGCCGAGCTCGAACGCCCGGCGGACAACGACGAGGAAGACTGAGCCGGCGTCCGCCGGCGGCGTAGGTTCACGCCGACTGGAGACGGTGACGCGCGCGTTCCAAGGCGTCCTGCAGTTCGTTCAGCTTGATCGGCTTGCTCAGGTAATCATCGAGGCCCGCCTCCAGGCAGCGTTCCCGGTCGCCCTGCATCGCATTCGCGGTCAGCGCGATCATCCACGGACGCAGATTCGCATCCGGCTGGTCGGCAATGAGCCGCCGCGCCGCCTCGAGTCCGTCCATCTGCGGCATCTGCACATCCATCAGGATCAGCGCGTACCGATGACGCCGCACGGCGGCGAGCACCTCGAGTCCCGTGCTCACGACATCGGCCCGGAAGCCGAGGCGGGCGAGCATGTGCACCGCAACCTTCTGGTTCACGAGATTGTCTTCGGCGAGCAGGATGCGATCCGCGCGCGTTTCGCCCGGGACGTCGGGCACCACTTCGGTAACCACCGCAGCCGCCGCCACTGGTGCGGTCATCACGCTCACGAGCGCGGTGTGCACCTGGGCCGGCTTGGCCGGTTTGGTAAGGTAGGCGGCGAAGAGCGAGTGATCCTCCACGAAATCGCGTTGTCCCAAGGATGACAGCAGCACGAGCGGCAACGGCCGGCCTGCCGTCTTGCGCCGGATCTCCCGCGCCAGCATCGCGCCGTCCATGGCGGGCATGTGCATGTCGAGGATCGCCGCATCGAACGTCTCGCCGCGGTCGAGCACGGCGAGCGCCTCGGCGCCGCTCTGCACCGCCGTTGCCTCCATGCCCCAGCCGGAGGCGAGCGAGAGCAAGATGCGCCGGCTCGTCGCGTTGTCGTCCACCACCAGCAGACGCCGCCCCGCGAGTTCGATCCGCGACGACGGAGTGTACGGCCGCGGCCGGCTGGCGGGCACGCCGACGCGCAAGGTGAAGAAGAAGGTCGATCCCTTGCCCTCTTCGCTCTCCACCCACATTCGCCCGCCCATCATCTCGGCGAGCCGCCGGCTGATCGCCAGGCCCAGACCGGTGCCGCCAAACCGGCGCGTGGTCGAGGCGTCGACCTGGGTGAACGATTGGAAGAGCCGGCCCAGCGCCTCCGGCGGAATGCCGATGCCCGTGTCGCGCACGGCGAAGAGCAGTTCGAGGGTACCCTCGCCCGCGGTGGCCGGCTTCACGCTGAGGACCACTTCGCCGGCCTCGGTGAACTTCACCGCGTTGCCCAGCAGGTTGACAAGGATCTGCCGCACCCGGCTTGCGTCACCCCGCACCAGCGCCGGCACGCCGTCGGCGATCTCGTAGAGCAGGTCGAGGCTCTTCCCTGCCGCGGCCGGCGCGAGCAGGTCGAGCGCACCCTCAACACAGTCGCGCAGGTTGTACTCCGCCGTCTCCAGATCGAGTTTGCCCGATTCAATCTTCGAGAAGTCGAGAATGTCGTTGATGATCGAGAGCAGGGCATCGCCACTCGAGCGGATCGTCTCGGCGTATTCGCGTTGATCCGGCGAAAGCGGCGAGTCCAGCAGCAGAGAAGTCATCCCGATCACGCCGTTCATCGGCGTGCGGATCTCATGGCTCATCATCGCGAGGAACTGGCTCTTCGCGAGGTTGGCCTTCTCCGCCGCTTCTTTCGCGAGGCGTAGTTCCTCCGCGGTCTCCTTCTGGGTGGTGATATCGACGACCGTGCTGAGGCGGTCTTCGCTGCCATCGGGATGCGTGCGGCGCTGGGTGGTGAAGCTCACCCACACGGTCGTGCCGTCGCGGCGCACGTACCGTTTCTCGATGGCGTAGCGGCTGACCTCGCCGGAGAGCAGCTGCTTCGTCATCGCCGCCTGCCGGATCTTGTCCTCGGCATGGGTCAAGTTGAAGAACGCATCCGGATCGGCGGCTTCCTCGCGGGTCAGCCCGCCCAGGCGCAGGTGTTCGTCGTTCAGCAGGCGCACCTCGCTGTTGTCGGGGCGGATGAGCCGCCACGAGATGCCGATCGGGGCGGACTCGAAGATGAAGCGGAACCGAGATTCCTGGAGGGCCACCTCGGCCTGGGCAGCCTTCACCGGCGAGATGTCGATCAGCGTCGAGATCTGCTGCGCTTCGCCCGTGACCGGATCCTTGAACAGGCGCATCGAGAACACCGCCCACACGACGGAGCCGTCGGCATGGACGAATCGCTTTTCGATGCTGAAGCGGTCGACCTCGCCGCGACGCAGGCGCTGCATCTCGACGCGTTCGCGCTCTCGGTCGTCCGGGTGGGTGTTGCGCTCGAAGGCGAGCGGGTCGTTGCGCAGGGTTTCCAGGGACACACCACTGATCGCGGTGTGCGCCGCGTTCATCATGCGGGTATCCTCGCGACCCACGATCACCCACGAGATGCCCACCGGAACGAAATCGAAGATGAAGCGGAGCAGCGCCTCCTTCTGGGCAAGCTCCTGCGCGGTCCGCTTGCGCTCCGTGACCTCCGCCTGAATTGCCATGAATCCCGTCAACCGGCCGCTGTCATCGAACAGCGGCTGGGTCTCCAGGTGCACCCAGTACGCGTGGCCATCCTTGTGGTAATTGATGACCTCAAGGTTGAAGCCCTTGCGGGTCGCGAGTCCGTGGTGCATCTGCTGCACCGTGCTCCGGTCGGTCGCCGGGCCCTGCAGGAAGGAACCCGGCTTCTTGCCCACCACTTCGTCGAGGGCATAGCCCGAGATCCGCGTGAACCCTTCGTTGACCCACTCGATGCGGCCCTCGGCGTCGGTGAGCACCACGCCATTGTCGGTCCGGCTGGCAACCAGGGCGAGGCGCCGGGTCTCGGCCTCGGCCAAACGCCGGCCCTGGTGCATGTCGGCGGCAAGCTGTTCGGCCCGGGAACGCGAACGGGTCAGGGACGACACCAGACCCGCCGACAGCAGGCTGAGCGACACGCCGCCGGCGAGCACCAGCCAGGGTAAATGACGCCGGCTGGCGGCGTCGAAGGCCGGCAGCGTCGCCGTACGCACCGCCCATTCCCGGCCGTAGAGGGAAAGCACCTGCGTGCCGGTAAAGCGACGACCGGCAAAGCGGTCGCCGGCGGCGCCGGAGGATTCCGCGGCGACCGGGCCGCGTGCATCGTACATCAGGGCCGCCGGCTCGACCGCGGCGCCTTCGTACACTTCAAATTCTAGCTGATCCTCGGCCTGGCGCGCGATCCCTTCGAGCAGCACGTCGATGCGCAGGCCCGCCGTGACCCAGCCGCGCAGGTGCTCGCGCCGCTCCGCCTCGGTGCCAAGCGCCACCCCTTTCCGATAGACCGGCAGGAACATCAGGAATCCTGGGCGGGCCAGTGAATCCTGCACGAGCGTGATGCGGCCGCTCAGGGCCGGGGCATCAAGACGGACCGCCGTATCCGCCGCGTCACGACGCACCGGATCCGTCGCCACATCCCAACCCAGGGCGGCGCGGTTGAGGTCCAGCGGCTCGACAAAGGCATGAACATAAAGCTCGGGCCGCGTGCCTTCGGTCCGGACGGTGAAATCGGCCAGGCCCAGACCCCGCATTTCCTCCTCGAAGGCACCGATATCCGCGCGGTGCACGCGGTGCACATACCCGAGACCCACCACGCCGAGCTGGAGGAACGGCTGCATGTCCGCGGCAAACGACCGCCACTCCTCCCGGTCGACTCTCGTGCTCGCGTTGAACAAACCGCGGGCGCCGTGCAGCGCCTGCTCGGTCGAGAGAAACCGGCTGCGGATCACGCTGACGAGGCGTTCGCCCAGGCGTTCGAACCGCTGATGATCGTAGTCTTCCTGCTGGGCGCGCAGCGTCCACGCCGCCCACGCGGACAGGCCGCAGCCCACCATCGCCAACATCAAGGTCAGCGATGAACGTCGCAGCCAGGAGCGCGCCGTCAGGATGGGGGGTTGAGTTGCCAAGGTTCGGTGGTCGGAAGTCCTCGGAAGTTAAGCAGTTCCCTGATTCATCGGCACGCCCGGACCGAAGGTTTAGGGCGGCGATTGCCGCTCACGGGGCCGCCTGACCGGCGGGGGTCGGTTCTGGGCGGCACGACAGCAGCCACGCCGCGGCGTCCTGACCGGCCGGTTGGCTCAATCCCGCCCGCAGCCGGGCCGCCTGGTCCTGGGTGCGGCGCAACCGGTCTGGATTCTCCAGGCAGTCGCGCAACTCCCGCGCCAGCGCCGCCGGGGTCGCAGCCCCCTGCAGATACTCGGGGTACATCGGTTCCTTGAGCAGGAGATTGGCGATACCCAAGTACGGCACCTTCACCAGTAGGCGGCCGAGCAGGTAAGTCAGCGGGTTGGCCCGGTAGGCAATCGCCCCCGGAATCCCCGCGAGCGCGCAGTGCATCGACATGGTGCCACTGCTGGTCAACACCGCCGCCGCCGCCACCGGCTCGCCAGTCGGCACCAGCCGGACGCCGCTCGGGGGCTGCGCCGCCCGGAGCACCGCGGCAATGGCCTCGCTCGGGTACAGGACAATCGCCTCGCGGCCACCGTGGGCTGCATGCCCGGCCAGCAAGACGGGAAAGATGCGCGCCACCGCCTGCTTGCGGCTGCCGGGCAGCAACAGGATCGGTCCGTCGGGATCGAATCGCACCGGCGGCTGGTGCCCGGGCGCCACGAAGGGATGCCCGACGAACGAGACGGGGAGCGTCGTGTCGGCGTAACAGTCGACCTCGAAGGGGAAAATCACCGCCAGCCGATCGAGCCACCGGGCCATGGAAAAACGCCGCCCCGCCTTCCACGCCCAAATCTGCGGCGAAATGTAATAGACCACCCGGATCGGACCGCCTGCCCGCGTCGAGAGCCCTCGGTCGTGCAACGCCCGCGCAAGGCGAAGGTTGAAACCCGGATAATCGACCAGACACACGACCGCCGGGCGGTGCGTTTCGATCCAGCGCACCGTCTCGTCGAACAGTGCCTTGAAGAACGAGTAGTTCTTCAGCACCTCGACCAGCCCGACCACGGACGAGGCGGTGAGATCGTGCAACAGCTGCGCGCCCGCCTGCTCCAGTTCGGTGCCGCCCAACGCCGCCACGCGCAGGCCGGGACGCCGCGCACGTGCCGTTCCCACCATGGTCGCCGCATGCTGGTCGCCCGAATGCTCCCCCGCCACGATCAGCACGTCCACCGCGGCATCCCGCGGCGGCGGCAGGCGGAAGGGCAGCAACGACGGCGTGCTCATGCCCCGCGACGGGCCCGGCGAATCTGCTCGGTGATGGTGATCGCCACCTCCAACGCGGTCTTGCCCAGCGCCGCGCCGACCTTGGGTTGACGCGCCGCCGCCACGCTCTCGAGAAAGTGCGCCAGCTCGAGCGCCAGGGGCTCACCCTTCTCCAGCGGAATGGTCTCCACCGGCACCGCCAGGTCGGCGGGCTTGGCGCCGGCCATGAGCTGCGCCGCGTAGGCCAGCATGCCGCTCTTGCGCACCAGGTGACCGCTCTGGTTCATGAAATCGAAGGAGAAGTAACCGGTCGGCTGAAAGACCCGGATCTCCCGCACCTTCTTCAGGCTCATCCGGCTCGTGCTCAGGTTGGCCACGCAGCCATTGGCGAACTGGATGCGCGCGTTGGCAATGTCCTCGGTGGGCGACAGCACGCTCACGCCCACGCTGTCGATCCGTTCAATCGGCGACTTCACCAGTTCGAGCACGATCCCGATGTCGTGGATCATCAGGTCGAGCACCACGCCGACCTCTGTGCCGCGCGGGGTGAAGGGGGCCAGGCGTTCCGCGGTGATAAACTGCGGCGCCACCACCTCCTTCTCGAGGAAGCCCATGACGGGATTGAAGTGTTCGATATGCCCGACCTGCACCAGCACGCCGTGCTCGCGGGCCGCCGCCAGCACCTGCTCCGCCTCGGCCAGGGACGCGCAGATCGGTTTTTCGATCAGAAGGTGGCAGCCCTTGGCGAGCAACGGCAGGGCCACCGCGGCATGGCGGTCCGTCGGCACAACCACGGAGACGACATCGCAGGCCTCGCCCAGCTCCTCGAGCGTGGCGTAACGGCGGCACGAATACCGGGCGCAGATCTCCGCCGCCCGCGCGTCATTCGCCTCGAAGATACCGGTCAGTTCGGCCCCGGGGAGGGAGGCATAGATGCGCGCGTGGTGCTGGCCGAGGGATCCGACGCCGGCGACACCGCACTTGATCTTGGTGGAAGACATGCGCCCGGACCCTAACCCCGGACCCGCGGACCGCCACCCGAAAAAACGCCGGCGACCCGCGCCCGCGCCCTGCCTCGTGATCGTTCGTCTTCCTCGTTCTGGACGGCTGGCCCCGGCGGAGAGAACGAGGAAAGGGAAAGAAGGAGCGAGAAAGAGTAACGGACAGGTGGACGCGCGGGTCCCTCCGTGCGTGGGTTCGAAGCTACGTTCGCCCGGCGCCCGCCCTCGCCCAAGGCCCGCTCCAGCGGGCCGCGGATGCCCTTCGACCTAGAGACCTTCGACGTTCGACGCGCGATTTCTGCGTGCCCCCAGCGCCCTACTCCAGCCGGCCGGCGTGCATCGTGAGGGCCCGCTGGCAGCGGCCAGCGAAGGCCGCGTTATGCGTCACCAGCACCAGCGCTGTCTGCGTCTCCGCACACAGGCCGAGCAGCAGATCCATCACCGCCTCGCCCGTGCGCTCGTCGAGATTGCCGGTCGGCTCGTCGGCCAGGAGGAGTTTCGGCGCGTTCATCAGCGCCCGCGCCACCGCGACCCGCTGGCGTTCGCCTCCCGAGAGTTGCGCCGGCAAATGATGCGTCCGCCCGGCCAGCCCCACCTTGCTGAGCAACGCCTCCGCTCGCGCCCGGTCGGCCGCCCGCGTACGACCGAGGATGCGTCCGGCCATCAGCACGTTTTGCAACGCATCGATCTCCGGAATCAGGTAGAAGGATTGAAACACCATGCCCAGGAAGCGCGCCCGTCGGACCGCGCCGGTGTCGGTGGAGCCGTCCCAGCGAAGTTCACCCGCATCCGGCACATCCAGGCCGGCCAGCAGATGCAGCAGGGTCGATTTGCCCGAACCCGATTCGCCCCGGATGCTCACGCTCTCCCCGGCCGCCACGGCGAGGTCGACGCCGCGCAACACCTCCAGCCGGCGATCGCCGCTCGGGTAGCTCTTGCACAGGTCGCGGGCGCTGAGGACCGGCTCACTCATTGCGCAAGGCCTCCACCGGTTTGAGCCGTGCCGCCCGCCACGCCGGCAGCAGACCGGCCAGCGTCGAGATCACCACCGAACACACGACGATGAGCCGCAGGTCCCCAGGCGCGAGGTGCGCCGGGAGATTGGCAAACTGATAGAACCGCACCAGCGCCTCCTCGCTGCCGGTGAGCTGGGTGAAGACCCGCACCATGTCGTTACGAAAATGCAGCGCCCCGAACCCCAGTCCGAGACCGGCCACCGTACCGGTGAGGCCGATGATCAGGCCTTGTAGGCAAAAGCATGCGGCGACTTCCCGCGGGCGTCCGCCCAGCGCCCCGAGCAGGCCGATTTCGCGCGTCTTCCGCACAACGGCGATGAGGAGCGAGCTCGTGACCGAGAACGCCGAGACCACGATGATGAAGACGAGCAGGAAGAAGATCAGGTTTTTCTCCAGCTGCAGCACGAAGAGAAAGTCCTGATTCGCCTCCATCCACGAACGCGCGTACGCACCCGGAGCAACCTCGGACAGCGCCGCGTTGATCCGTCGGCTCGCCACGTCTGGATCGAGTCCTTCGTCGAGCTTCACATTCAACCCATGGACAGTCGGACCGAGGCCGTACAGGTCCTGCATGGTGCGCAGGGTCACGATGACCGTGTTGCTGTCTAGCTGCTGGTGGCCGATCTCGAAGATGCCCACGATCTCGAGTTCGCGCGGCAGGAAGACTTCGTTCTGATTCAGCCGCTCAAGCAGCAGCGGCGAGGTCACCTCGACCCGTCCGCCCATCCGCGCACCGATCGCCTGGGCGAGCTGCGAACTGAGAATGATCGAATCGTCGTCGAGGTAATCGAGGCCGCCCACGCGCACATAGCGGTCGAGCGGAACCACGCGGTTCACGCGATCGAGGTCGACCCCTTGGATGGCGGGAAAGACCGGGCGGCCCTGATAAGCGAGCATGACCACGCCCTCCGCGAAGGGCGTCACCCCGGCCACGCCGGGCACGGTGTCCACCGCGGCGAGCGCGGCCTCCGGGCTGGCAAGCAGGCCGCCGGCGCGGACCTGCACGTCCCCCTGCGTATCCACAATCATGCGACGGATCTCGCGCTGGAAACCGCCCATGACGCTGATCGAAACGATCAGGAGCATGACGCCCAGCGCCACCCCGAGAATTGAGATCAGCGTGAAGAAGGGAAACCGCCGTCCCGACGGGAAGAGCTGCTTCAGCGCGAGGTAAACGTACCAGGGCATGCGCTTAGCGGCGGACGTTCCGCGTCCCACCCCGAACATCCAATGGCGAAGGCTTGGGCGCTCGGTGCGTGCTCATCGTTCGCAGGACGGGTTGAGGTTGAAAGCTTAAGGTGAAGGTTGCCGGAACGTGTCCGGCTGAGACGGCCGTGGTTCCTGCAACGCTCGGTGACACCGCCTAAACTTCAACGCCCAACTTCAGCCCGTGGTGGCGTTGCCGCCGCCCGTGCCGCCCGGACGCAGCTGCGGGAAGAGGATCACGTCGCGGATGCTTTCGGCGCCCGTCAGCAGGATGCACAGGCGGTCGATGCCAATGCCCATGCCGCCGGCTGGCGGCATGCCATGCTCGAGGGCGAGCAGGAAATCGTGGTCCACCTTCTGCTGTTCCTCACCGGCCTGCGCCTCGAACATCTGGCGCTGCACATCCGGATCGTTCTGCTCGGAGTAGGCCGGGGCGATCTCCATGCCGCCGATGACGAGTTCGAACACATCGAGCACCGTCGGATCGTCAGCCGTGAGCTTGGCCAGCGGGCAGAGTTCCTTGGGCAGGTGCGTGACGAAGGTCGGTTGGATCAGGTTCGGTTCGATCTTCTTCGAGAAGACCTCGTTGGTGATTTCAAACTCCTCCCACTTCGGGTCGACGTAGAGGCCGAGCTTCTCGGCGCCGGCGACCTTCTCGGCCTTGCTCCGCTCGAACCAGCCGGCGTCGCCGGTGGTCTCGCGAATTAGGTCCTTGTACTTCACCTCGCGCCACTCGCCGCCGAACTGGATCGTCTGTCCGCTCGCCGCGTGCTTGACCTCGGTCGTTCCGAGCACGTCGCGGCAGAGGGTCTGGAGCAGGTCGCGCACAAGGGTCATCATCCCGCGGTAGTCGCTGTAGGCCTGGTAGACCTCGAGCATGGTGAACTCGGGGTTGTGGCGGCGCGACAGCCCTTCGTTGCGGAAATTGCGGCCGATCTCGAAGACGCGGTCGAAGCCGCCCACGAGCATGCGCTTGAGATACAGCTCCAGCGAGATGCGCAGGACGAAGTCGACGCCGAGCGCGTTGTGATGGGTCTGGAACGGACGCGCCGCCGCACCGCCGGCCACGCTCTGCAGCACCGGCGTTTCGACCTCGAGGAACTGGCGGTCCTCGAGGAAACGGCGGATGCCCGACACGAGCCGTGAACGCAGCATGAGCCGGTGGCGCGACTCCGCGTTGACGATCAGGTCGAGGTAACGCTGCCGGTAGACCTGTTCCGGATCACTGAGTCCGTGCCACTTCTCGGGCAGCGGGCGGAGCGCCTTGGCAACCAAGGTGTAACGGTCGACCCGCACCGTGATCTCGCCGGTCTTGGTCTTGAAGAGCGTGCCCTCGGCCCCGACGAAATCGCCGAGGTCGAGCTTCTTGAACCGCGCATAGGCCTCCTCACCGACGAGGTCCTTCTTCACGTAGAGCTGGATCTGCCCCTGCTGGTCGAGGATCTTGACGAACTGGCTCTTGCCCATGTCGCGGATGACGACCAGACGGCCGGCCACGGCCACGTTGACGGTGTAGTCCTGCCCCTCGACGTAGGCCTTGATCGCGTCGGCCGAAAAGTGGGTCGTCGTCGCATTGGCGCGGAACGGATCGATGCCGGCGGCCCGCAACTCGGCCAGCTTCTGCCGGCGCACCGCATGCTGGTCGTGGGAAATGTCGATGGGAGTCTCGCTCATGGAACGGAAAAGCGTGGGCACCGCCCCCTCCCTGCGCAAACGGAATCTGGGCCGCCGGAGGGGCGCCCGGGGTGGTAGGTCCGCATCGCTCCCCATCGTTCTCGTAATCGTAATCGTTCTCGTAATCGAACAAGAGATCCGACCGATCAGTCGGATCAGTCGGATCGAGAAAGAGAACGATTACGAGAACGAGAACGATTACGAGCAGAAGCACACACGGCCCCCTTCCCGCCCGACGGCCCTCCGGCTTGCCATGCCCCGGCTGCCCGGCTTCGTTGACGACCATGTCCACTTCCACGCCGGCCGTTGTCGACTGGGGCCGCACCCGCTACGCCGACGCCCTCGCCGCCCAGGCCCGGCTGGTGGAGCAACGCCTCGCCGGCGAGATCGGCGACACCCTCGTCTTCACCGAACACGAGCCCGTATTCACCGTCGGGTTGCGCAGCGGCGCCGAGCGGCATCTGGTGTGGGACGAGGCCCGGCGCGCCGCCGAGGGCATCGACCTCGTCACGACCAACCGCGGCGGCGACATCACCTACCACGGTCCCGGCCAGCTCGTCGGTTACCCGATCGTCAGCCTCGAACCGCGGAAGGACCTCCACGCCTACCTACGCTTCCTTGAGCAGGTCCTGATCAACGCCGTCGGCAGCCTCGGCCTCGCCGCCAGCCGTCGCGAGGGCAAGACCGGCATCTGGCTCGGGACGCGCAAGCTCGCCGCCCTCGGGGTGGCGGTGCGGCGCTGGACTGCCTGTCACGGTTTCGCGCTCAATGTCGACCCCGACCTCCGGCACTTCGCCGGGATCGTCCCCTGCGGCATCGCCGCGACCGACGGCACAGTCACGTCCCTCGCCGCGGAACTCGGCCGCGACATTGATCTCGTCGAGGTGAAGACCGTGGTCGCCAACGAATTCGCCGCCCTCTGGCCGACCTTCCTCGCCCACCCGGCCGACTGACCCTCCGGTCCAACCTTGCGATCCCACGGCGCCCGCCCTCCCGCCAGCGGTTGGCTCCTGACTTCGGACCGTCCGTCGTCCGCGAAGCTGGCAATCTGCCCGGCATCGTTCACCGTGCGCCCTGACCCCATGATGCGTTTCTCGTCGTTCCTGCCCGGGCACCGCCGTGCCGCCTTCGCCGTCCTCAGCCTGCTGGCCTCCGCCGTCACCTTTGCCCAACCCGCACCGGGCGGCGCCCCAGCTGAACCTCCACCCCGGCTCACCCCCGAGCAGATTCTTGAGCGCGTCCAGGCACCGGAAGGGTTTAAGGTCTCCGTTTTCGCCACCTCCGATCAGGTCAACTACCCGGTGTCCGTCGCCGCCGCGCCCGACGGCACGCTCTACGTGGCGAGCGACGCCAACTCCTCGCTCGGCACGGCCCTCGGCCGCGGACGGATCGTGCGCTTGCGCGACACCGATGAGGACGGACGCGCCGACGAGGTGAAGATTTTTGCCCAGGTCGACTCGCCCCGCGGCCTCGTCTGGGACCGCGATCGGCTCTACGTGATGCACCCACCGCACCTGAGCGTCTTCTTCGACCGCGATGGCGACGGCGTGGCGGAGGATCAGCAAATCCTGGTCAAGAACATCGCCTTCTCCTTCCGCGACCGCCCGGCCGACCATGCCTCCAACGGTGTCACGCTCGGCGTCGACGGGTGGCTCTACCTTGCGATCGGCGACTTTGGGTTCATGGACGCCGAGGGCACCGACGGCCGGCGGCTCCAGCTGCGCGGCGGCGGCGTGGTGCGGGTGCGGCCCGACGGCACCGGCCTCGAACTCTTCGCCCGCGGCACGCGCAACATCCTCGAGGTCGCGCTCAGCCCCCGCCTCGACGGTATCGCCCGTGACAATACGAACGATGGCGACGGCTGGGACGTGCGCCTGCACCACCTCACCGCCTTCGCCGAACATGGTTATCCCTCGCTCTACAAGCACTTCGCCGAAGAAACGGTCGCCCCACTCGCCGACTACGGCGCGGGTTCCGGCTGCGGAGCACTCTGGCTCGACGAACCCGGCATTCCCGCGCGGTGGAACGGAGCGCCCTTCACCGTCGACTGGGGGCGCGAGGCCGTCTACCGCCACGGACTCACCTCCGCCGGCGCCTCCTTTGCCGCGACCCAGGAGGAGTTCCTCAAGCTGCCGCGGGCCACGGATCTCGACGTCGACGCCTTGAGCAGCCTGTACGTCGCCAGCTGGCGCGGCGGCCAATACAACTACTCTGGCGACGACGTCGGCTACATCCTGCGGCTCGACCCGTTGGACTTCGATCCGGCCCCGTTGCCGAATTTCGCCGAGCTCTCGAACCGTCAGCTCGTCCAACTGTTTCACGCGCCGGGCCATCGTCTCCGCCTCGCCGCCCAGCGCGCCCTGCTTCGCCGGAACGCGCAGGATCAAACCGCCGCCCTCGAATCCATCGCCGGCGACGCCACCGCCTCGCTCGAGAGCCGGATCCTCGCGATCTTCACCCTCAAGCAGGCGCGCGGGGCCGATTCCCACCGGTACCTCGCCGGGCTGGCCGGCGATCCCGATGTCGAGGCCTGGGCAATCCGCGCCCTCACCGATCATGAGGGTCAACTCGCCGACGTTCCGGTCCGGCCCTTGCTGCTCGGCCTGGAATCGCCCCACGCCCGCGTGCGCCACGAAGCGGTCGTGGCCCTCGGCCGGCTCGGCCGGGCGGAACACGCCGGCGCGCTCACCGCGCTGCTCGCCGATCCTGATCCGCGCGTCGCCCACACCGTGGTGCAGGCCCTCTTGCGCCTGCGCAACGCCGAGGCCTGTCTCGCCGTGGTTGATCACACCGACGCCGCCCCCGAAGCCCGCCGTGGCGCCCTGCGCGTGCTCGCCGGCCTGCACACGTTGCCCGTGGTCGATGCATTGCTCGCCCGGCTTTCTCGCGAAACCGACGCGGCGCGCCGTTTCGACCTGCTGCGTTGCCTGACCCGCCTGCACTTCATCGAGGGC
>ERZ1066133.576-NODE-576-length-15326-cov-6.367101_pt1 | contig 15326 bp, 12 predicted proteins | sample MGYA00382780_ERZ1066133 | MGnify/ENA primary metagenome ERZ1066133 (study PRJEB33369, sample SAMEA5778363) | biofilm metagenome | biome: Industrial cooling water; feature: Water cooling tower basin; material: Biofilm | place: United Arab Emirates | collected...
TTTTGCTTGTATTTTCAACATATGAACATCTTTCACCAGTTGTGCAACAGGGACAACGGTTTTGCGTAATGGCGGGTTCAGTGCAAAATTGTAATTTTGTGCATCTAATTAGCATTTTGGTAGGCTGACAGTGAAGTGCATCTAAGTCCGCCACTACGCAAAGCCGAGAACCGTTACGTTGCAACTTCACTTATGACACAAAGAATTATACCATTAGCAATCTTATTTTCTTGGTTGCTGTCCTGTAGGACAACAAACAAAAATGTTGTAGACCAACAGAACGACCTGGTTAAAGTCAAAATGTGTCTAGTCCTGAAATAGGTTGAGTAAAATTTAATCATTTTAGCACCCTCCGCAGGCAGCCTTCCTCATTCGCCGCTAACTTACGCTTCGCTTCAGCGCAGCTTCATTCCGTCGGCATCCTGCGGCTCCACTCAGCAAAACCCAGAGGTTCGCATTTCACTCACCATTCCTGGCATTTGCCTGTTTCCAGCGCGTTGCTTTTCTATAGTGAGTAGATAAGGATACATTTTGTATTGAATTGTTCTAATAAATGGCTATATTGTTATAGATCTAACTTGTTCATTTTGCCTCTAATCCCTCTTCAGAATAATAATTTTCGATACCTATATGAATGTAGTAGTAGTTTTTATTAACGATTCCTCTTTAAAGTAAGGAACAGTATGGTTCATTCTCAAAACAAATTCCCAAAAACAATAGAAACTTTTATACTTCTTTTATTAGGAGCAGTGTTCCTTTATTTAAGTAATGGAACAACCTTCTTTTCTATTGCTACCTGGTTGTTTTCAATACCTTTTCTATTCGTTTCAAGGAGAGAGAAAAGATTTTTTTGCTTCTTTGTGATTCCTTTCGTCTTTGGGATTATTAGTCAGTTGTCATTTTGGAATTTTACATATGATAATCCTGGTAGTCCTTTATTTTATATCCCATTTTTTGCCGGAATCTATTACGGGTATGTTTTTTATATAGATGCAATTGTTTATCAAAAAGTAAAAGGATTTGCTGCAACATTCATATTCCCGCTTGCTTACACTTCATTTGAGTTTTTATTGAGTCTTTTTAATCCCTTTGGAACAGCTGGACTTTTAGGATACACACAATTGGATTTTCTAGCTTTTTCACAACTCGCATCGCTTACTGGCATGTGGGCAATGACATTTATGATTACTTGGTTCGGCTCTGTTATCTGCTGGTTATTCGACAATCAAGTTACATGGAAGAGCCGTGTCAAAGGTGGACTAATATATTTTTCCTTGCTTACCATGATATTGGTGTATGGAATTGTAAGAATCAATATGCCATTGCAGAACAGCTCTGTGAGAATTTCAGGAATTCATACACATGATAAGGTTATAGAAGGAGAGAAAATGAATTTTCTACTCAGGCAAAAAGATACTACACAGTTCAAAGAAATTTCAAATGCAATCATTACTCGCTTAATTAATGAAACAAAAGCAGAAGTAAAGAACCAATCTAAAATTGTTGTTTGGAGTGAAATTTCAACCTTAATCTTAGACAAGGATGAAGATAGTTTGATGAATATATTTCGAACACTTGCAAAAGAGGAGAATATTTATTTATTAACGAATCCCTTTTCAATAGGTACAAATGGTTTCATTTCAGAAAATAAAATCCTATTTTTTTCACCCAATGGTGAGTTGGTTTCCAAGCATATTAAGTATGGCGGCAATTTTATGGAAGGCACATTGGAAGGAAATAAAACAATTAACACAAATGCTACTCCATATGGCAATTTGGCTTCTTTAATTTGTTGGGACGCTGATTTTCCTTCCGTAGTAAAACAGGTCGGAAAATCTAATGCCGATATTTTATTAATACCTGCATCGAATTGGAAAGAGATTTCCCCCTTACATACAAATGTGGCCGTTTTTAGAGGAATTGAAAATGGATGTTCTATACTTCGTCAAACAAGAAATGGACTTTCAATCATTACAGATCCAAGAGGAAAAATCATTTCTCAGATGGATCATTTTACTACAGATTCTTGGATAATGTCTGGAAATGTTCCAAACAAAAAAATCTGGACTTTATATCCGCTTATAGGCGACTTATTTGGATGGTTGGCAATTGTTGGACTTGTATATGTATTACTCTCGTCATTCATTACATCAAAAAATAAATAGTCCAATCTACAGTCACCTACTTTTAAAATAAGCATTCTCTCCGAAGCTACTGATCTTCTTCGTTTGTAACTAAGGCGATCATCCTTCTCTGGCATTTGATTGTTTTCAGCTTGTTAATGAATGGTTTAGTAGGTATATATGTAGACTAATTCATGGGATTGTATTATTCTGATAAATATCTAAATTCGTAGAGTACCAACATATTGATATACATACTAACTGTTAGATTCGATAATTATTATTGTTGCATCTATTAACGAGTTGCTTGCTATACAAAAGCAACGTTCACCTATCGACAGTTGTCTGACCAATCAAACACTTTTATGCGAAAATTATTCATATTACTTTTTACCTGTTCTATTTTGACACAGAGTTTTGGGCAGACCCAAAGAAAAGTATCAGCTTTTTTGCAGACGCAATACAATAGCACTCTTTATGACTACACTAAAGGAAATAACCCTTGGGGCATTGGATTAGGACTTCAAGCATTTTTGAATAACAAAACGAAATTCAAACCCACAATAGAACTTACTGGTGACATTTATCTTGAAGACGACAAAGTTTTACGCTCAAACCCTGACGGTACATTTCCAGAAAATGGTAACGATGTTCGTGGAATGGTAAATCTTTTTGTGGGTTCTTCCATTCATCCGACACAAAACTTGTATTTATCGTTTTTAGCCGGACCTAGTTTCATAAGTGGACAGACTTTACTTGGAATAAAACCTTCATTTGGTTTTTACTTTTCTAAAAATCAAAAGTGGACAGGAAAAGTTTCTTACATCAATATTTTTAATCGGACAAAGGCAACAAAACAGGATTTCGGCTCATTGAATTTAGCAATTGGACTTAAGCTATTTTGACAATGTACAGCAGGCAACAAGCAGCTTTGCAATAGCACGTTTGAAGGAGTATAACTAACATTCAATTATTTTAAACTTCATTACTAATCGTATAACTTTAACGGCACTAACGTGCCATCGCAAAGCTGCCGCACGTTGTAGATATAATTTTAAGTAACCAAATAAATATGAAAACAACTATACTCATCTTAACTCTGGTTTTAATTTACACAGTTACTAGTTCGTTTCAATGTCAAAAATGTGCTACAGGCATAATGAGGATAGGAGACACAAAAAGCTGGTTGCCTTTAAAGGGCAGAACTCAATTGAGTTTCAGTGACAACTCAGGCAGCTTAGCTGTCTTTCCCCTCAGAGTGGTAGACACTACAGAAGCTGCATTGAACGATTGCGGCGGACTGTACCAGTTCGAATACATCAATACTACTCTTTATCTTAATCCACCTCTGACTGACTCCATCCACTTTAGTTTAGCATCAAGTGGTTGGCTTTGTGTTACAGCTGTGAGTAACAACATTCCCAATGTTAGTATGTGCAACATATTTGGACAAACAAAAGAAGGTGTAGTAGCCAAAAAGTTGAACAATTATTCTGTAGGCAGTAAGACATACCCTGAAGCTATATTGCTTCTTAGTACTCCCGTATTTTCAAATAATATTGACTCTATCGTTATTGCGAACAACGCAGGGATTGTTGCTTTTAGATATTCAAACAGAAGATTCTTTTTACCATAAACTAGACTACTGCTGAACTCTTATTTCTAACAACTCCGCAGCCACAGCTCTTCTTCGTTTGCAACAAAGGCGATCATTCTTTTCTGACATTTGCCTGTTTTCTGCGTACAAAGCTGTTGCTTGCTTGTTGCAAGCAGTTTCACTTTGTTGTAACAACCATAGAAACCATTCATGCCCCTATAAAATCTCATAAAAAAATCCGCATCATTCAATGTATAAAACTGAATATACAGATTTAGTTGTTATAGGGGAAGGGGTCACCTTTTACCGATTATCCTACCTTTTACAGCAATAAAAGACACTTAAGCGGTATATGAATTATTGTATAAAGTTTTTCTATGTAATAAGACAAGAGGTATACACCTCTTTTTGTTGATGTCAGTCACCAATAACTGATTAGTATTTGAAGAACAATAATTGTAATAAGGGTTCTTGTTCGAGAGAATTAATTTCTGGTTTTCATTTTCAAAGTCAGATCGCCAATATTATATGCATATACAGAGGCAGGAAGAAAACATAATTGTAAGCCCACCATATTTTTTACACCTTGCCGATCAATAGAAGTCACTAATGCATACGGCAAGCTATTAGCTTTACAGAAATGATGCAGACTTTTCAGTTCTTGGGGGTTATCATAATAACGATTACTCCATTTGATTTCCACACCCCATACTGGTTTAAATTTTTTGTCATCTACTAAAACCAGATCTACCTCACCTTCCTGTCGCCCTTCTTTCCAACGTGCATAAGTTAAATCCATATTTTCTCGGTGCATCCATTGAGATAAAATTGCTGTTTCTACCATGTTACCCATTTCATTATCAGTGGCTGTTATAGGTGAAAATAAAGCTGTTCTTAATGATGGGTTAGTTACATACACTTTAAAACTTGTTACCCTTTTTAATCGTTTGGCATGTATATCTACTTTATTCAGCACTTTAATTAGAAAAGCTGCTGCTAGATAATCCAAATACTTTTTTAAAGTATCTTTTTGAATGCCGCTATCTTTAGACATAGCTTCATAAGAAAATTCATTACCTGTATTGTAAGCTAAGTACGTAAAGAATCGGTTTAACTCTTGTACGTCTTTTATTCCATATAAACTTGGTAAATCTCTTAGTAAAACTTTATCTACGATATCGCTTTTTACATATCGCCCCATATCATTTTGTATCTTTTCAGAAAGTACTATTTCCGGATAACCACCAAAGTTCAAATAGTTAACAAACTCCTGATTCAGAATCTTTATATCATGAGTTAGGCAGTAGGCAATAGGTTGATCGCCATATTGAATAAAGCCATCATACATGATATGATGCATTTTTTTTAGATGAATGTATTCTTGGAAAGTGAGGGGTGGTAACATAAAGTCCGTAAACCTTCCAGCACCACTTTCGGTACTATGCCACTTTAGTGCAGCAGCTGCAGAATCTGATACTACAAACTTGGTATTTTGATATGAATCAACCAATACTTTAAGGTGTCTCTCCCAGTCTTTGAGGTATTGAATCTCATCAAAAAAGACATAGCAATTTTGAAGATGCTTTAAACTGAGCGCCTTCTTGCAGATATCCAGGATGTCTTCCAAACCTAAGTGCACATAAATAGGGTTATCAATGCCTATAAAAAAAATTTGTTGAGGGTTAACACCATCTTCAATTAAGCGCTGTATACTATGAAAAAGCATGACTGTTTTGCCTACCCGTCTTGGCCCCATTAAAACCAAAGCTCTTCGTATCTCCTTTTCGGTTACAAAAGGATAAAATAAATCAAAATATAAGCGCTTATGCATCTTGCTATACACTTTTGGTATTTCCTTACTAGCCCACCATGGGTTTTCATAGCGGAGGCGCTCAATGATTTTATCCTCTGGAATAAGATTTAAACCCGTCATATATTTGTTAATATCTACAAATATAGCCAAATTAAGAAGATTTAAACCTACTTAATTATACATTTTTGTGTATTTAGCCTGATTTTTTAAAAAAGTCACTTTCCTTTCTTTACATAGAAATTTTTGGATCTAATAACTGTGCAGTGTAGTTATAAATAGAATATGTAGTATCTGGATGATAGCCTCAAGTTTTATAGACCCTAACGAGACTGAAAAATTATTAAAACCTTTGGTGGAACATTGTTAAAAACAAAATCCTCATAAATAATTAAAAGTAAATTACTTACGAGGATTATTTTGCTGTAGGGGAAGGGGTCGAACCTTCACGAGGCGGTTAGCAATAACACAAAGTTTAGTGGTCAACCCTGGTCGGCCTTACCAATGGTAACGTCGGCTCTATGTTACGTTTATCCCGGAATCCCCACCCCCGAGACGAGAGGGCATGTCTTCCAAAAATTTCATCACCCCACAGTGTAAAGATCTTCTTATTTGATAATGCAATGTTAAAGCATCTTTCGTTTTGTTGCAAATAATTCAACAATAATTTTAAAAGTATTGAAAATATTCAGAAAATCAATATAAATTTGAATATCATCAAATTTAGGTGTGCAAAATGGCCAGTAAATTGAATCTTGACAAATTGGATATTCAGCTCTTGCAGGTTTTAATGGAGGATGCCGAAGTGTCTTACGCCGATTTGGGCAAACGTTTTTTTGTTTCCCCGGGTACCGTGCACGTGCGGATTAAAAAAATGGAGGAATTGGGCATTGTTCAAGGAAGAAAATTATCCGTCGATACAAAAGTGCTGGGGTACGATGTAACTGCCTTTATTGGTATCTATCTCGAAAAAAGTTCTTTGTACGATGCGGTGGCAAAAGAGCTAAAGAAAATACGTCAGATTACAAGGGTGAATTATACAACAGGCAATTACAGCATGTTTGTGGAAGTCTCCTGCCGAGATATCCAGGAGCTAAAGTTGGTATTGCACGATGAGCTACAAAAGATTAAAGGCATTGAACGTACAGAAACACTCATTTCGCTGGAAGAGAGTTTTAGGCGTGAAGTTTGGGTGAGGGAATAATTACTGCTTAGCAGCCGCTTTTGTATTCTTTCTTTTAATTCTTCTCAATCCATAAGAAAGCCCAGCAGTTAATAATAAACTAAGCCCACCGTCAATAGGCACATCATCTACATCGCTTCCAAATCCGGGTGTATTGAATACTTCGGTGGGTAATTGAAAAGTAGGTTGGTAAGGATTCCAAGAGTTTTGTATAGGGGTAGTCCAGTCCTCAATAAAACTCTCATTGCCTTGTTGAGAAAATGCTGGCATAGCAACAACGAGCATGAAAAAGCAATAAAAAGCAATCTGAACTTTTCTCCTAATCATGGTGTAAAATTAGATGATTTCATATTAGCCCAATCTATATTATCAAAAGCACAAAAGAGGCTGCCTCTATACTTGAAGCAGCCTTTGCTCTTGGTGAAACCTCTAGGCGAGATTAAAAGCAATATTTGTTTTCAGCAATCAACTTCTGAGCAATACGCTGACGAGCTGCTTTGCTGTTGAATGGTTCTACCTTAGTGAAACGCTTCAATCCAATATGCATCATGCGAAGCTCATCGCCTTCAGCAAAACTATTGAGTGCATCCTTACCAGCTTTGTTAATGCGATCGGCTGCATCGTACAAATACGTACGCATGATATCAATTTGCAAGGCCGCTTCTTGTTCGCCTACTTTTTCAACCAATTTCATGGCTCTGAGTAATGCACTTTCTGCATGGAATACTTCAATAGACATATCGGCAATGTTCATCAACACTTCCTGCTCTCTTTCTAATTGCATCATGAGCTTTTGTACAGCAGCTCCAGCAACCATTAAAATGGCTTTTTTGAATTGCTGAATAGCTTTCTTCTCTTTTGCAAATGGAGCGTCATCGCTGTCACCAAAATCAGGAATGCTCATTAATTCTTTCTGCACATTCATGGCAGGTGTCATTAAATCGAGCTTACCTTTCATAGCTCTTTTCAATACCATGTCAACAGTTAATAAACGGTTGATTTCATTGGTACCCTCATAAATTCTGTTGATGCGGCTATCGCGATAAGCTTTTGAAATCATGTATTCATCGCTGAATCCATTACCACCATGTATCTGAACACCTTCGTCCACTACATAATCCAACACTTCACTGCCGTACACTTTAAGAATAGCGCACTCAATGGCGTATTCTTCCGCAGCACCTAGTAAAGCTTCGTTGAATGGTTTTCCTGCTGCCATCAATTCATGCTCTTTATCGTCTATCCACTTAGCAGAACGATACAAAGCACTTTCACAAACCCATAAGCGGATAGCCATTTCAGCTAGTTTATGACGAATGGCACCGAACTTAGAAATAGGTAGTTTGAACTGCTCGCGGGTGTTGGCATATTGAATGCTCACATCTGCAGCACGCTTCGATCCACCTAATGCAGCTGCACAAAGCTTTAAACGACCAATGTTGAGGATGTTGAAGGCAATAACATGTCCTTTCCCAACTTCACCCAATACATTTTCAACTGGTACTTTACAATCTTGGAAATACAATTGAACAGTAGATGATCCTTTAATACCCATTTTATGTTCTTCAGCACCTTGGGTAAATCCTTCCATACCGCGCTCTACAATAAATCCGGTAAACTTCTCACCATCAATTTTTGCAAACACAGTGTACACATCAGCAAAACCACCATTCGTAATCCAGCATTTTTGTCCGTTTAGAATATAGTGCTTTCCGTCGTCGCTCAATTTAGCTGTGGTTTTTGCACTCAAGGCATCACTTCCGCTGTTAGGCTCAGTTAAACCATAAGCACCCTTCCACTCTCCACTAGCAAGTTTTGGAATGTATTTTGCTTTTTGCGCTTCGTTACCGAAATATAAAATTGGCAATGTTCCAATTCCAGTATGTGCTGCAATTGCAACGGAAAATGAGTGGCCACCACCCAATCCTTCGTTCACAATGGTAGAAGTAATGAAGTCCTTTCCTAAACCACCATATTCTTCTGGCATACTGGTGCTGAGCAGTCCTTGCTCACCTGCCTTCTCCATTAATGAAGGCATTAAACCGGGTTCTAACTTGTCAATTCTGTCCACTATAGGAAGTACTTCTGAATCGAGGAACTGCTGGCACATATCCATGACCATGCGTTGTTCTTCATTAAAGTCTTCTGGAGTGAAAGTTTCAAATGGATTACTTTCTTTAATGATCCATTCGCCGCCTTTTAAAGCTGTTTGTGATTGTGTGGCAGTACTCATGGTATTTGTTTTTTGTAAAAAAATTATTTCAGGTTATCGTACACGCGTTGTAAAACTGTTTTTACCACTTCAATTTCTCCTCTCTCAATGCCTACCAATGCTTCGCTCATAGTTTGGTTAGCCAAATCAATGGTAATTTGTTGTAAAGGCTTTGCTGCTTCTGTTAAACAAACCAAATTGATTCTTCTGTCGGTTTTGGAGGGCATGCGCTTTACTAAATTTTGCTTCTCTAGGTTATCTACTAATCTGGTAATGCTGGGCTTGTCTCTAAATGTGCGGTTGCATAATTCTTGTTGGCTCAAACAATCTTCCTTCCATAAGTGGTACAACACACTCCATTGTTCAATGGTAATTTCTAATCCTGCCTGCCGAAAATTCTTTTGCAACCTTCTGGCTACAGCAATACTGGCCATCCCGTTGATGACACTGTACAGCTCGCCTCGTTTAAATTGGTTGTTTGGCATATAGTTAGTTATGCAACTATTTTCAAAGTAAATTCGTTTCTTTGATACTGCCAAGAAAAAAAACTTAAAAAAAGGTGAATCCCCATTCATTCATGCAAGCCGGATATCTACCATACAAATCCTCTCAAATTCACTACCTGCGCATGGGCACGGGCCCTAACACCTTGTTTTGCTTACACGGATTTGGAGAATCTGCGCAACATTTCTACTTGTTTGAAGCCATTTTGGGGCAAAAATTCACTTTAATAGCCGTGGATCTTCCTTTTCATGGTGCCACCCAATGGACGGGCGATCTTGTTTTTACACCTCAGGATCTTATGGTTGTTTTTCAACAACTCGATCCGCATCCCGGACAAGCTTGGCATTTCATGGGTTATAGTATGGGTGGAAGGTTGTTGTTGCACATGACACAACTCTTTCCCGAAAAAGTGGCTGGAATGTATTTGTTGGCGCCAGATGGATTGCGTTTGAATCCTTGGTATTGGCTGGCCACACAAACAAAAGCAGGAAACAAATTATTTCGATACACCATGTATCAACCTCAATGGGCACTTGGACTGGTGAAATGGGCGGTTCGATGGAACTTGCTGAATAGAAGCATTCAGAAATTCATTGATTATTATTTGGGCGATGCTACCATTCGGGAGGAACTGTATATTAGGTGGACAACCCTCAGAAGTTTTAGACCCCATCTTAGTAGACTTGCAAAAAAATTGCAGCAACATCAAATTCCAGTTAGATTGGTATTTGGAGGGTACGATAGAATTATTCTACCTAAGCGAGGTTGGGCCTTTCAACAAAAAGCACCTGAGCAAGTACAGGTATATGTCTTGGAAGAAGGTCATCAATTATTAAAAGAAAGACATCTATCTGCATTCGCCGAAATCATTCTCGGATAAATTGCTTTCTTTGCTGCATGTGGATACCAGTATTGATCTATTGCACTTTGTTTTTGGCTCTTCTGTACACTGGTATCATATTGGCTTATCGCTATTGGTTCATGCGATTACCAGTTTATGTACCGAAGGAGGATGTTCTTACTCCACCTGTATTTTTTACAGTCATCATTCCCGCAAGAAATGAAGAGCAACATATTGCCGCTTGTTTACAGTCAATCTTAAATGGTACTTATTCAAAAGACCAATATGAAATTTGGGTGGTTGATGATCACTCAGCAGATCGAACACCTTTTATAGTTGAAGAAATTGCTCAACAATATCATCATGTGCATTTATTGAAGTTGGCAGATCATATAGCCGATCCTGCGCTGGTGGCGTATAAGAAAAAAGCCATTGAGTTAGCGGTTGCTAAAAGTAAAGGCGATTGGATTGTAACAACGGATGCAGATTGTCGTTTGCCGAATGAATGGCTGAGTTTATTCAATAATTATATTGGTCAACATGATGTGGTGATGGTAGCTGCACCTGTCATTTTTCAAGAAAATGAAAGCGTCAACAGTATTTTTCAAACCATCGATTTCATGACTTTGCAGGGAATAACAGCTGCTGCAGTAGGTGCTGGAGTACATGCCATGTGCAACGGTGCCAATCTGGCGTACGAAAAGAAAGCATTCATGGAGGTGAATGGTTTTGCTGGCATTGACCATAAGGCCAGTGGCGATGATATGCTCTTAATGTCTAAGTTGAAGGAAAAGTTTCCTGGGAAAATTGGTTTTCTTTTTCATCCCAATGTAGTTGTAACTACTTATCCAATGCCAGGTTGGAAAGCTTTCATTAACCAGCGTGTGCGGTGGGCAAGTAAATCGTCGCAGTACAAAGATGTTAGTATTCTTGCCGTATTGGTAGTTGTTTATTTGTGGAATCTGTCATTGTTTATGTTGCCATTATTGGGTTGCTGGTATCCGGGAATTTGGTTGTTTGTTATGCTCTTAATTGGGTACAAAGCACTTATCGAATTTAGTTTTGTAATTCCAGTAGCCCGATTTTTTAAAAAAATAGATTTATTAAATTGGTTCGTGGTGTTGCAGCCTTTACACATTACCTATATGGTAATTGCAGGTTGGTTGGGTAATATGAGTCGCTATACCTGGAAGGGAAGAAAAGTGAAGTGATAGTAAAGCAGCTTCAACAACCACTAAGAATTGTTAACTTTATCGTCTAACTTCAGCCTATGCCATCTTCAAAACCTATTATTTCTACCAGCTTTAATTATGAAACTTTAGAAGAGACGCTAGATATAAAAGTAGCGGGATCTAAACTGCATATAGGCATTCCCAAAGAAATTGCTTTTCAAGAAAGTCGTGTTGCTTTAATTCCTGATGCTGTTGGAGCACTGGTTGCAAATGGGCATGAAGTGGTTGTTGAGCATAAAGCAGGCGAGGGCAGTCATTATTCAGATAAGGATTATGCTGAAGCTGGAGCAAAAATTGTATTTGATAGGAGTGAAGTGTTTAAGGCGCCAATATTGGTAAAGAGTGCACCCGTTGTTGAGGAAGATGTGGATCTTCTCCAGTTGAATCAAATCATCATTTCTCCCATTCACCTGGCTACTATGAAGAAGGAGTTGATTCAAAAAATGATGGAGAAAAGAATCACCGCTTTGAGCTTTGAAAACTTGAAAGATGATAGTGGAACCTATCCTATTGTTAGAAGCATGAGTGAAATTGCAGGTAGTGCTGTAATGCTAATTGCTGGACAATACCTCAGTAGTTTTAATCATGGTAAAGGCGTATTGCTGGGTGGCATTAGTGGTATTCCGCCTACCAAAGTAGTGGTGATAGGTGCTGGTATTGTTGGAGAGTTTGCTACCAGAAATGCTTTGGCATTGGGCGCTTCGGTAAAAGTGTTTGATAATAATATTTATAGGCTGAAGCAATTACAAAATAATTTGGGACAGCGCGTTTGGACCAGTGTATTAGAGCCACGTATTCTATCGAAGCAACTCAAGACTTGTGAAGTCGCGGTAGGTGCATTGAGTAATGAATACGGAAGAGCTCCAGTTGTGATTACAGAAGAGATGGTAGCTAATATGCGTGCAGGTAGCATTATCATTGATGTGGCCATTGACAGAGGTGGATGTTTTGAAACAAGTGAAGTAACCAGTTTTGAACAGCCAACCTACATTAAGCACGATGTCATTCACTATTGTGTACCTAATATTCCAAGTGGTTTTGCAAGAACTGCTAGTCAGGCTATCAGCAATGTTTTAATGCCACTCTTGCTAGAAATCAGCGATGAAGGCGGATTGGAAGAAATGATTTGGCACAAATTCAACATCAGAGAAGGTATTTACTTATTCAAAGGTTCTTTAACAGATTTTTATCTGAGTCAAAAGTTCGATCTCAAGTTTACCGACTTAAATTTAATCATCGCTAGTCGAAGTTAATTTTTAAACAAACAATCAATATGAAGTTACAAATTTGGATGAGCTGCGTAGCCTTGTCGGCAGCAAGCTCGTTAATGGCACAACAATTTCAATTCACCACCAAACAGCCACAAGCAGGAAAAAAAGTAAGCTTTACCTATTCTCCAGTTGGAGGTCCACTTGAAAAAGAAGCTAATATAGATTTTACTGCCTACAGCTTCAACCGCTCAAAGAATAAGTTTTTAGCACACGATGTAGAGGTTACTAAAAAAGGCAATCAATATACTGGTTCGTTTAAAAGCGATACCGGTGCGCGCATTGTAATGGTTGTTCCAGAGGTAGGTGAAAAAAAGGACAACAACCAGAAAAAAGGTTTTTACAGTCCAGTTTATGACAACAAGGGTAAGCTAAGAACCGAAGTGGTTTACAATGAAGCAACTATTTGGGAAGGTTTTGGTGAGGCATTAGCTGGCATTCCTTCAGATATGAATAAGTCATTCGAGTTACTTCAACAAGCATGGAAAACAGCAAGTGTATCTGAAAAGAATGCAATGTTAGGTGGTTATATCATGACACTGAACAGGGTAAAGAAAAAAGAAGCGAAACCAGAAGTGCTTGCAATACTCGACGAATTAAGTTCATCTCCTTCTGCTACAGAAACAGTTATGAACATCTCTGTTGAGTGGTATAAGAGAATGGGCGAAACGGAGAAATCGGCTGCCCTCGAGAAAAAAATGAAAGAAGCTTATCCAAATGGTAGTTGGAAGAATACTGAGAAGTTTCGTTCTTTCATGACGCAAAGCGATTTTGACAAGAAGTTAGAGATTTACCAATCGCTTTTACAAGATCCAGCATTATTTACAAAAGAGCAAGGATTACAAGAGTATATGCTTTCCAATTTAGCGCAGATGGTTGTTAATAGCAAAAAAGAAAACAAGTGGGAAATTTTTCAAAACCTTGCTAATCAGTTAAAGCCAAGCGAGCGTTATAGTTTGTATAACAACATTGCCTGGGATTTATCGTATAAAAAAGATACTCTAATCGATAAAGCCTTTAGTTTATCAAATGAAGCAACTAAGTGGGCGGAGCAACAAATGAATCAGCCTTCTGAACCCAAGCCAGAAGAAATGACCTCTCGTACTTGGGTGAAAGTTAGAAAGCAAACTTTTGCTATGTATGCAGATACCTATGCATGGGTATTGTATAAGCAAGGCAAATATGAAGAAGGACTCAAATATGCGAAAGTTGGTTCTGAATTAAAAGAATGGAAAGATGGTGAATACAACGATCGCTATGTGCAATTAGCATCAAAAGTTTTGTCGCAAGAAAATATGCTTGCTGAATTAGAGCGCATAGCCAAATTAGGTGGAATAGGTAAAGAGGGTAAACAACAATTATTAAAGCTGCTTACAAATTCTTTGGGTTCAGAGCAATTGGCTGAACAGCGTTTGAAAGAACTCACTGCCAGCGGAAAGGAAAAAATGCGCATTGAATTAGCTAAAAAAATGATTCAAGAAGCTGCACCCCAATTCTCATTAAAGGACTTAACAGGTAAAACTGTTTCATTGGCTTCTTTGGAAGGAAAAGTTGTGGTGGTAGATTTTTGGGCAACATGGTGCGGACCTTGTATACAATCTTTTCCAGGTATGCAGCAAGCTCAAAATGAATTAAGCAACCAATCGGATGTGGTTTTTCTTTTTGTAAACACATGGGAAAGTCAAGCCACACAAGAAGCACGTGATAAAGAGGTGCGTGAGCTTTTGAAGAAAAGCAATTATACTTTCCAAGTGTTGTATGATGAAAAAGGTGAGAATGATGAATATCAGGTTGTGAGTAAGTTTAAAGTAGAAGGTATTCCTACCAAGTTCATCATTGATAAGAAAGGGCAAATCAGATTCAAGAGTGTTGGATATGGTGGCAATCAAGATGCTCTGGTGGAAGAGCTAAAAGCTATGGTTGAATTAGCGAAGTAAGTTCTCTACATTTTTAGAACAGCCTGCATGATTTTTTTTCAGCAGGCTGTTTTGTTTTTTAACTTGCCGTTTATGGAGCAACCGTTATTGATATTAGAAAAGTATTGGGGTTACAAAGCTTTCAGAGGTAAACAGGCAGAAATTATTGCGCATGTGCTATCTGGACAAGATACGCTTGCTATTTTGCCAACAGGTGGAGGTAAGTCAATTTGTTTTCAAGTACCAGCGTTGGCATTGGGTGGATTGTGTTTGGTAGTATCGCCGCTAATTGCGCTCATGAAAGACCAAGTAGATCAATTGCGAAAGAGAGATATTAGTGCAGCTTATTTACATGGCGGATTGGCACAGTTTGAAGTTAATGAACTATTGGCGCAAGCCGAGCAAGGTGAATTATCATTTTTATATGTTTCACCAGAGCGCATACAATCGACCAGTTTTCGCAATTGGATAGAAGAGGCTCCTATTGCTTTAATTGCAATTGATGAAGCGCATTGTATATCGCAGTGGGGATACGATTTTCGTCCTTCTTATACCAAACTTTCTTCATTGCGTTCTCTTTTGAGAAAGCATGTTCCAATCATTGCTTTAACTGCATCGGCTACCGATCGGGTACAGGAAG
>ERZ1066133.578-NODE-578-length-15306-cov-16.575175_pt1 | contig 15306 bp, 18 predicted proteins | sample MGYA00382780_ERZ1066133 | MGnify/ENA primary metagenome ERZ1066133 (study PRJEB33369, sample SAMEA5778363) | biofilm metagenome | biome: Industrial cooling water; feature: Water cooling tower basin; material: Biofilm | place: United Arab Emirates | collected...
AGCTCGGCCATCTTGTCCGCGGCTTCGTCAGCCTTGGCGATCAATTCCGGCGACAGTTCGATGCCGAGCCGCTGATACGCCTGCGCGAGCGACGAGATGCCAGACGAGCCCTCGCCGAGCAGCGTCAGGAAGCGCCCGCCCATCCGGCCTCCGAACAGGTCGGCAGCAATCGACGCGCGCTGTGCATCGGTTTCCAGCGCCTTGAAGCGATCGGCGAGCATCGGCAGCGCATCGCCAGCCGTCATGCGCGACACGCGGGCGATCTCCTCGGCAGACAGGCCGAGTGCACGCAGGGCGTCGGCAGGAGCCTTTGCGCCGTTGCGCAGATCGCCGAGCGTGCGGTTCAGGCGGGACAAGCCCTGATCCATCTCGCTTTGTTCGATGCCGACCTGGCTGGCGATGTAGCGATACCGCTGGAGTTCGCTGGTTGTGACGCCGAGCTGCGTCGCCTGCTCGCCGAGCGACGATGCATATTCGAGGCCGTCGCGCGTCATCTGCCGGATCGTGTCGATGCCAACGCTGGCGAACATGCCGACCAGCGCGCCCTTGATGGCGGTGCCGGCGGCAGTCATGCGACTGCGCAGTGTCCCCATTTCCTGCTGGGCCCGACGGGAGCCGGTGCGGAACTGGCTGCTGTCGAGACCGAGAGAGACGAGAAGGGAGCCGAGAACGGTTGCCATCAGTGAACAGCCTCCCCGGTCAAGTCGGTCACGGTCACGCCGAACCCCGCCATTTCAAGCGCCTTCCAGCGCCCCATGACTTCGTCGAGCGTCATCTTCGGTTTCGGTCGGCCGCTACCGAGATAGTCGGTCAGCGGCTTGATTTTCGGCGAGCGCGACAGGACGGCAACCATCCATGCCAGCGCCACGGCATCACTGTCCCGCGCTTCCCGCTTCGCCGTCATGATGGCGTTGAAGGTCGCAGGCGTCTGTTGCCAGAATTCACCCGGCGGCAGGCCGAGAGCAGCCCACGCGCCGAGCAGTTTCAGCCACGGCGTGACTTTTTCGTCTGCGGCTTCTTCGCGGGCAAAGGGGCTTCGGCTTCGTTGCCCGCCTCCCCTTCGCCGCCATTGATCGCGGTGAAGATCGTGCGGATCGCGCCGAACATCCCCATCTCGCCATAGGCTTCGACGGCCTGTTCCTCGCTCATGCCTTCGGTGCCGAAGCGAAGGAGATCGACCAGCACGCTCTCGCGCACCTCGCCGACGAGGTCGAGCACCGCCAGTTCGTCGAGCTTGTCGAGTTCCGCGGTCAAGAGGCCGACCGGCACGGCCATGCGGCAGACGCCGAACCAACCCTTGCCATACCGTTCCTCGACCTCGCGACGGACGGCGAACGGGAAGGCTATGCGCCATTCCCGCCCGAGTGCCTGATACCTCACGCGGCCACCGCCTCGGTGATCGCGCCGGAGACGCGCAAGGTGAGGGTGTAGGTCTTCAGGCCATCCGTCGTGATCTCCGGCTCGGAAAGGCCGGTGGCGAAGGCGCTGAACGTGATCTGGCGCAGCGGCGTGCCGTCGTCGTCCGAATAGACGACCTTGCAAGAGCGCGTATCGAGGCTCGCCGCAAAGGCCCGAACCAGCGTGTCGGTTGCCGAGCCACCGACATAGTTCATCACGACCTCGACCGTGCCCGGATCCCGCATCCCCGGAATGAAGGTGCGGTAGCGGTTGGTCGCATCGAGATCAGTCGTTTCGACTTCCTCGATTTCAGGCGAAGGCGGCGTGATCGAAGTCACGTTTGCCAGCTTCACCAGCGCAGTGCCGTTGTGCAGGTGGAATTCGCTTTTCCACCCGATGCTTTCACCAGCCATGTCAGATACTCCTATGTGTGCCAGATTTGCGCGTCGATGCTGTCCCTGTGGACAAACTCCGGCGCGCTATCGTCCCCGAGATCGCGCACGGATTGGATGAAGGCCCGCCCGAACCGGACGCCGCCTTGTGTGTAGGGGCCGGAGATGGCCGCGATGACAGCCTCCCGAAGCGCGACCACTTGCCCGCGCTCACGGCCGTAGATGTCGATTTGCACCGTCGAAGCCCGCAGCCCGACGTTGCCGTCCAGGTCTTGGGGGCGCCCGTCGAAAACCAGTGTCAGCACCACCGCCGGATAGCGGGCGTCCTTGCGCATGACCGACCAGTCGACCATCGGCGCACCGCTCGCATCGTCGGCGACCAGTGCAGCCGCGCCAGCGTCTGCGATGATCCGCGCCCGAAGAGCCGTCTCCCAGCTCACAGCCGACCAGCCCGCCGCGCGAGAAACCTCGCCCGCTTTTCGATGCGCCGCCAGAGAATGTCGCCCATTGCGTCATTCGCCTCCTGCGCCTTTGCCTCGAACGCGGGCCGCATGAACGGCTGCGCCTTCTGATTGGGCAGACCGAACTCGACCACCTGCGCATAGAAGCCGACTGCACCGCCCGATGAGCCGCCCGCGCTGCGCTTGCGCTTCGGGTTCTTCGCCGGTCGCGCGGGCCGAACACTCTCGTCGATGCCGACATACTGCTCGACCGTGCTGTCGATCGCTTCCCGAAATGCCCGGCCACGGGCACCTCGAAACCGCCGCGCCCTCGTGCCGACGCGATTGCCGGTCTTGATCGCAGATTGCAGCGTGCCCGTATCTACCGGCACAAGCTGCCTTGCCTCCTGCGCGACGATCTCTGCGGCTTCCCGCGTCGCTGCCGTGGCAATCCGCCGCAGGTCACGCGGCTCGCCCAGTTCGGCAAGGGCACGCTCGATTTCCCGCCCGCCCTTGAAGTCAAAGCTGACGGTCATTGGTCACCGCCGAAATCCTGATGCCATTGCGCCGGCCGATCTCCTGCGCGCCCGTCACATCGTAATTCTTGCCTTCGAACTCGATCCGCCAGCCGGTGTCGATCTGTCGCGTCAGTGGATCGCTGCGAACCTCGAGCACGATCGGCACCTGCGCCTGCCGGCCGCCGCCTGCGTAGATTTCGCTCACGCGCTCAGGGATGAAGCGAGCCTTGCGCGTGCCCTCGTTCTCCAGTGCGGGCTTCGACGTGTACCCGTCATCGACTGCGGCGCCGGGGCGAAACAGTGTGATGATCCGGTCGAGCGGGCCAGCGCGCATGTCAGACCAGCAAGAGCCTGTGCGGACGGCAAAGGGCTTCAACCGCCATCGGTACTTCGCTGCCGGTCGTGCCGACAGTCACCGCCTCGCGGTTGGCAAACCAGTGGCCGATCAAGAGCAGCTGCGCCGAAATGAGGTCCGCTGGAACGCTGCCGTTCGCCGCGCCATCATAGCCCGCCTCGACGACCACTGCCATGTCGTAAGGCGCATGGGGAAATGCGGACACCGGATAAAGCCGAAAGCCGATCAGCCGGTATTCCTCACTGTCAACGGTCTGCTCGACGCCTTCGCTATCCACATATTTGAGGGATACCACCTCGGGGTTGGGGCCGACGCGCAGGTCCAGCCAGCGATGAAAGCCCGCAAACCGAAGTGTCGTTTCGCGGCGGGTCAGCAGCAAGCCGGTGTGATGCTCGACGTGCGCCTTTGCTGCCGCGATGTATTGCGTGATCAGGTCGTCGCGGTCGCTTGCCTCATATTCGAGATGCTGCTTGGCGAGCGCGAGGGTGACGGTCACTTGTTGCCCTTAACCTTGGGGGCGCCCTTATTTGCGGGTGCAGCCTCGGCCTTGTTCGCGGGCGCATGGGCAGCCTTCACAGCGCCCATGCCGACAAGCCGGTCAAAGTCAGGCTGGTCGAACTCAAGCTCTGCGCCGATAGGATGGCCGTCGAGCGGCTTGATGAGAATTGCCTTGGGCATGTCAGCCTCCGAAATGGGAAGGGGGGGAACCCGAAAGCTCCCGCCCTTCATTGCTTCATCGCTTAGGCGACGCGGCCCAGATCGCCGTAGACGATCGCCTGCGGGCGATAGATCGCGAGCGCGAGGCGTTCCTCGGCGCGGATCGTCACCTTGTTCTTGACGAAGTTGTCCTGGTCTTCGGTGGAGACCTCGACCGTCGCATCCTGACGGTCGAAGATCTGCGCGGCCATATCGAACGCGCCGATCAGGAACTTGTCCACCGTCATCGCCTGCGTCGCCACGACCGGCAGACCCCACAGGGTCGGCGAAAGCGTCCCCTGCGGATTGCCGATGAGGAAGCGGCTCTCCGCGTCCTTCAGCAGCTCGATGTACGCCCAGTCGATCGGGTTCAGGACAATCCCGTTAGGCGGGAACTCGGCGAGCGCGACCTGCAGCATGCCGAGGCGCAGCGTGTCGATCATCGTTGCCGTGGCGGGCGCGGCAAACGAAGCCGAGTATGCAGTAGCTGCAGTCACGAGGCCGGTCAGGTTCTGACCAGAGCCGGAGCCGTTGAGCAGCTGCGCCTCCTCGGCAAGCGCCAAACCATAGCGCAGCCGCTGGTCGATGATCGACTGGAGCGCCGGCGCATCCGCGAGGATCTGCACCGATGCGCGCATCCAGTGCGCGATAGTGCGAACCGGCGCGGTCGCTTCTTCGAACTGCAGTTCCGACTGCGGCTTGGCAGCGCCTTCAGCAACGGGAGCTGCCGAGTTGGTGAAGACCTTCTCGCGATCGAACTCGATGGTGTTGCTGTTGGTGCGGCCCTGAGCGAGCAGGCTGCGGATCGTCATGCGACGCTGCGGCAGAGCGACAGGCGCGACGCGCGTGTCGTTCTCGACCAGCTGGCCCACGCTGCCGGCCTCATCGGTCGTCAGCGACGAGATGTCCTTCACCTCGACGATGCAGCGGCCGCGCGGACGGGTCTCGCCAGCGAATGCCTTGAACTGCTCGTTCTCGGTGAAGCGCTGGCCCGCCGTCATCGGGCGCTCGACATTGCCACCGCGTGCCAGCTTCTGCTCGAGTTCGAGCGTCGTCTGCTTGGCGAGGTTGGCTGCAGTCAGCGCCTCGTCGGCAGTGCCCTTGATGGTTTCAGTCAGCGTTTCGCCGGACTTCGCCTTGCCAAGGGCTTCCTCGGCGATTGCCTTGACCGCATCGACCTGCGTGTCGAACGCAGCCTTGACTTCGGCAGCGAGCTCCGCTGCCGACTTGGTTTCAGTCGTCATGATTTTTCTCCGGTAGGGTTGGTGCGCCCGTCAGCCGAGCAGCGTGCGATTGCCGCTTTCGTCGGTGAAATAGACGGTCGCGTCGCGCATGATCCCGGCGAGACTGGCGAGGAAATCGTCGCCTGCCGGGGGTTCGGATGCACTGCCGGACTCGCTCCGGAGCAGGTGCGCGAGACCATTGCCTGCAACGGCAGCAGCCTCGGTTTTCGAGAACCCTGCCTCGCGCAGGAAGTCCTCAAATTCGGGAAGGGTGGGGAGGCCTTCGCCCCGGATCGTCTTCACGGCGTTGACCAGCGCGCGGTCATTGGCGCCGAGCGAGACGATGCTGACCTCGACCAGCTTCAATTCCTTGAGCAGCAGCGCGCCGCGCTTCTCGTCGCGCTCGTCGGCAACGGTCTGATAGCCGATCGACAGGCCGTCGATGTCGCCTGCCTTCAGCAGCGCATAGGCCTCGCGGCCGCGCTGCACTTCCATGTTCAGCCGGCCCTCGACCCACAGACCCTTGCCGTCCTCGGCCATGTCGGTCCACGACCCGATGGGCTGATAGGGGTCGTGCTGCCAGAACATCTTCGGGCGGGTGCCACGGCGCTGGTGGTCGGCGAGGCTCTTGGCGAAGGCGCCCGGTACGACGATGTCGCCGTAGCTGTCCTTGTTGCCGAAGATCGAGCCATAGCCGGAGAACACGCCGTCTTCGCCCAGCGCCTTGATTTCGAGAATGGCTGCACCGGCTTTCGTCTTCATGCCGCTTCTCCCGTCCGCTGATCGACTTGCGCCAGCGGGACATTCTGCATCTGCACGCGCGGAACATCGCCGCCCTCGACCGGCGGCAGATTTTCGAGCGCACGCACTTCGTTGATGGTGAGCCAGCCATCGCCCAGGCCAGACTTGTAAAAACCCGCCCGGCCCGCGCTGTCACCGCGCAACAGGCCTTCGAGATTGAATTCGATGGTGATGCCCTCGACGCGGTCGGCGGTCGTCAGCAGTTGCTTTGTCAGAGCCTGCTCGATCCGCTTGAGCCGGCGGCGCAGCGTGAACTTCTGAAATCCGAGCGTCTGCTGCTCGAGCCCGGTGCCCCAAGACGTGCTGTTCTCGGTGTGGCCGATCATGTGCGGCGGCACTCCGAACACCCGGCAGATTTCCTCGACACTGAATTTGCGCGTCTCGAGCATCTGCGCGTCTTCGGGAGAGACGGTAAGCTGTTCCCACTTGACCCCGTTGTCGAGCAGCATCGGGCGACCCGCGTTCAGCGCGCCGGCGAACTTCTCGTGCAGCAACCGCTCAGCTTCACGCCGCTGGTCGGCGGTCAGCGTCTTGTCGGTCGAGAGCACGCCCGATGGCAACGCCGACCTCGAAAAGAAGCTGTTCGCCGCGCGCTGCGCGTCAAGTGCTCCGGTGAACGTGCCCCGACATACCGAGAGCGTCGACGCGCCGCCGAGTGCGCCGCCCATCGGCCCGCGAATGTGCAGGATGTCACGCTCGCGCGCTTCCTGTCTAACCCCGTCCTGCGACCAGCTGTAGGCGATCCCGCCATCGACCCGGCGAACCGACATGATGTCGGGCCGGATCGGAATGAGCGAGCCCACTCCGCCGCCGGCGCGCGGTTCGATCCGGGCATAGGCATTGCCGTGCAGCTCGATCGCCGCGCACATGAACTCCCAGAAATCGACCGCCGTCTGATCGAAGTTCGGGCTGTCGTGCAGCACGAAGTACAGCGGGTGATCGCGCGCAACTGTTCGACGGCCGCCGCGATCGGTGCGATAGACCATCAGCGGAAGGCTGGCGATTGTCCCCGCGAGAAGGTTGACGCATGCCCACGTCGCCGAAAGCCCGATGGCGCCAGCACCAGTGGCTGCGCGCCAGTCGTTGAAATCCGCGAGCGTGACCTGGTTGGTCGTGAAGTTGGAGCCATTCTGGTACGACACATGGTCGCTGCGCCATGGCTCGATGTCCTTCGTCTCGATGTCACCGTCGCGAACCATGCCCAGCATGGATTTCCACCAACTCACGCGGCGAGGCTCGCAAGCCAGTCGTCGACGGAGGCGGGTTTCTCAGCCATCGCTTCAACCCCTTCCGCCATTGCCAATGCAACCATGCCGTCGATGCGGCCCGTCGCTTTCGATTTATCCAGCTTCCGATTGCCCGCAGGGTCAGGCCGCGCCACCGCGTTAGCCGCGCACATCGCCAGCACAGGGTGTCCCCCATGCCGCACCCGTTCCTGCAATAAGTCCGCCTCAAGCGCGTCCAGCGCGGGCGACATACTTTGATAACCCTGCCCGAACTCGACCAGCGGCAACGATACCTCAGCCGCCTCGAGCGCGGCTTTCATCCTGTCCATGCGCCAGCGGTCAAAGCCGATGGCCTGAATGTCCAACCCGCCGCAAATCTCACCAATGTCACGCGCGACAAAAGCGTAGTCGATGACCTTGCCCGGCGTCGTCCGCAGCAATCCGTCCCTTACCCATACGTCATACGGCGCGCGGTCGCGGCGCGATGCCTCGGCAACGCTGTCCCGCGGCATCCAGAAATAAGGCCGCACGCTCAGCACATCGCCAACGCGGCACGTCAGCACCAGCGCGGTCAAGTCGGTCGTGGCGGACAAGTCCAACCCGCCGTATACCGGCCCGTCAAAGGCAAGCGGCTCAGCGTTGCCCGCCTTCCACACGCCGGGCGACACGAAGGCCGAAACCATGTTGACGCGCTGGTTAAGCGTCAGGACGCGAAACGTGTTTTCGCTCGACGGCATCCGCTTGGCTTGTGCCGCCTGTTCTTCCACGTCCCGCAGCGAGCGGAACAAGCCCAAGGCAGGGTTAGCAGCCTTCCACGCTTCCGCGTCATCAAGCTCGCAGCCTTCAGGGGCCGCGTAGACATGGCTGACAATTGAAGCGTCCTGCGACCGCTCTGCGTCGTCCAGCCAGATCGAAAACAGGTCGCCGTCAGTCGGAGCCTGCGTCGATATAGCTATGAGAAGCGGCTCGTCATGCGCACCCTGTGCCGTGGTTATCGCGTCAATGAAGTCGTCTTGCGGGCCTTTGACCTGCCCGACCTCATCTAGAATTGCCAGCACCGGACTAAGCCCGTGCGCCGTTGTCCCTTCAGCAGCGAGCGCCCGATACTCGGTGTTCATCGTCAGGCCGATAAGCCGCTTGCCTGATGGCACGATGCGGACCAGCTTCGAGAGCTCAGCCGATAGCTGCACCATCTTTGCGGCAAGATTGAAAACCAACGCAGCCTGATCGCGCGATCGTGCGCCGCTCACTAGCTGCGCATTCAACCGAGCTTCCGGCCCGACCAGGTGCGCAAGCAACAGACAGGCTATGAGCGCAGACTTCCCGTTCTTCCTCGCAATGGCGAGATAGGCCCGCCGCGTCCCTTTCGGGTTGTCATAGACGGCGAGAATGAAGCGCTTTTGAAAGTCAGCCAGCTTGATGGGCTGCCCGACCTTCGCCCCTTCCGGGATAATGCAATACCTCTCGATGAACGCGATGACCCGTTCGCCGCGTGTCACAGGATCGTTGCTAACGCCGCCATCATAGGCAGCGCCTCTAAACCAGTGTTAGTTTGCGCCGCCCTGCCTGCCGGTAGGCTGGCAAGCGCGGACGGCTTGTAGCCTTTCGGCGGCGGCGGGGGCATTTTAGGCGGCACGCTCATTGGATACTTGGCCTCGCCAGGAGGTCGTCATGGAGCGGGGCGTCTGCCTCAATTTCCAGCGCATGCCCCCGGCGCTTCGCAATGTCACTCACGCGGCCGTCTGCTCCACGGGCATCCAATGCCAACGCCTTACGCCAAGCCATAACGCGCCGCGCCAATTGCTCCACTAGCGCGTGCTTGGGATTAACCACCATCGTGCCGCGCCCGTTTTCGATCAAATCACCCTCGCTGCGAAGCTCAAGCACGATGCGCTTTTCATCGGCCATTGCCCTGGCCAGCTTGGCGGCGACAACCCGGTTTTCCTCCGTCCACTCGGCGCTCGCTCGCGCACGCACAATGCATTCCCAGTAAGGCATGTCGGAAGGCTCGAGGGGCTCGAAGTCTGGCGGCAAAACTTCTTTTGTCGCAGCCAGCATCACCGAAACGGCAGCGGTTGCGCTATCAATGCGCTGCTTGCGTGCCATCCGATTTTCTCCAGTTACGAAAAACTTTTGAGTTACCGCGCGCCTTCCGGCCCCCAAAGCCCAAACTTTTCCCTTCCCCCCGGCCTATATCGGCCATCCATCGACGCCGATCATGACCCTGGCCCGCGTCCCGAATTGCTCCGCAGTCCGCTTGTCGTGGCACTCCGAACACAGGCAGCGGATGTTGTCGTCCGTGTCCGTGCCGCCTTGAGCGAGGGGCTTGATATGATCCGGCACTGTCGACGCCCTGACCCGGCCCCGCGCCTTGCAATCCCTGCACAGCGGCTCGGCTGCCAGCCTGCGCTTGCGTAACTCGACGCCGCGCCTTCCCTCGATCCGACCATGACGTTCGCGCGGTCGGTGCATGGGATTGACCCCAGAAACACGAAGCGCCCGCAAGCATGGAAGCCGCAGGCGCATTTCGGACTGATACAATTTCGGAACGGATAGCTTGAACAGTCATGGCTGTCAACACACTGCCTCGATGCCACGCAGGGCAAGCGCCAACCTGTCCTCGTCCGCAGCCGGTGCAGCAATCCCTTTGCGCCGGGCAAAGATAATGCGGTCAACCCATGCAGGTCCGTGATCTGTTTCGACATTGTCCAGCACCAGAGCATCAAACGCCTTGCGGACATCCCTGCCCAGAGCGTTGATCCTCGCCAGTCGCGCGTTCAATGCACCCTCAAGCGCCCGCTCCCTGTCCCTGCCCGATGCGCCCTGTGGCATGAACTTGGCGAGACTGTCCCTATGAGCGCCAATGCCAAAGATGCGCCAGTAGAGTGCGGCAACATCACGAGCAGCATCCCTCGCCACCTCGGGTGAATAGGCGAGGCCGTTCAACAGGCCGCCGAGATATGCCCGGCCGATTGCGTCGAACGTGTCCGGCGTTTCCCTAACGCCACGACCTTGCCCGATCTGTTCCTGTGTCAGCACCACACCAGCTCCGTAAATTGCCACCCTGCGTTGCACTCCCGGCGACCCCCTGTCGAAGGTCTGCTTGAGCTTCCCGCAAGGCTGGCGCTCACCATCTTTCCGCTTCCGTCCGCGCCTAGCCCTCGACATCAGCCATCCTTTCACTCTCAGTCGCGTTCCACGGCGTTTCACGGGGTGTTCGCTGCCCAACCCTCCCCCCCAGCCGATGCAGCTCAGCCAGGCACTCGGGCGAGCAAGCCGGTATCCGGTCGGGAATGCCTGACCGTGGTTTCCAGAAGCCAAGCCCGTTCGATGGGCGGTTGTGGAGAGGGCAGAGTTTCTCTGTCATCGCCACGCATTCCCTCGCGCGCGCGTATTCCCCCCTCTTTCTCTTTCTCTCTCTTTTAGAGCTTCTAAAGAGTAGAAGAGTGGAAAGGGTCGAGAAATGGCGGAAATGCGTCGTTTGAGTCTTCCACGCTTATCTTGCGTTGACGCGTGGCGGATGGGTGGCACACCCTTGCCGATTGAAAACGTGTATTGCTCCGGTGACACACCGTAAATTGGGTAAGCGTGGACAAACGCCCTTAAGCGTGGAAGGTAGCGTGGAAAGGGTGGAGCCGTCATTCGCGCATCCATTTTCGCACCGTTTTTCCGTTGATTTTCGGGAACTTGAGAACGAACCCGCACTTGCGCAGAGACGACGCGGCTTGGTTCTGCGCTTTCTTGTCCATCCGATCGGTCGGAACGCCGATCGCGCGCAGCGCTTCAACGATGGTGACCTGCGTCTGCCCGGTCATCTTGTCAGCGAGCAGCTCGTCCCATGGGTGGCTTTCCTCCCGGGCTGCGGCCTGGATGGTCGCCAGTTCCTCTTCCTCGCCCTCCAGCCACCAGCGTTCGCCAGCCTTGAAAGCTGTGACCGCCTCTGCCCAGATTTGCTCGCGGTGGAGCCGGATGGTCTCCGTATCAATGCGTGTCGCGCGGACGATCCAGTAGCGACGATTGCCGGTCGCATCGGTCAGGTACCCCATGTCGTCGGGGTTGATTGTGCCGAAGAAGATGCACTGTCGCGGATGCTCGCTGGCGATCTTGGCATAAGGCAGCACGACCTTGTCGGTCTGCATCGAGATCAGCCCTTTGACGCTGGCATTATCCTTGCGGAAGAAGGCAACGAACTCGGCGAGCTCGACGCACCATGCACCCATCATCGCCATGACCATCTTGTTGTGCTGGTCGAAGAGGCTGACGCTTTCCTTGGTCAAATCCCGACCGAACAATTCTGCGATGGCTGTCGATTTCTTGAGGCCCTGCGGCCCCTCGATGACGAGCACGGTATCGACCTTGCATCCTGGCCTATATGCTCTCGCGCAGGCAGCAATCAGCGTGCGCCGCCCGACAATGCGATTGAACGGCGTGTCTTCTGCGCCAAGCGCTCGTTGCAACCATTGGTCGAGCCGAGGCTTGCCGTCCCATTTGAGGCCTTCAAGAAACTGCCGCGCCGGGTGGTAGCTGTTCTCGCGGGCAAAGCGCTGGATAGCGGGGAGCAGGTCTTGCACCCGAGGCTCAAAGCGATGCTCCTCCATCATCAAGCGAATGTCGATGAGGTCGGTGTCCTCCATCGGCTTGCCGTTGAACTCGACCCGGTAGGCGAGTTCGTTCCAGCGGATGTTATCGCCGAGACGGGGATGGTGGCGCAGGAAGATCATCAGGTTGCTGACAGTCTTCTTGATGCCGCGATCGCCCTCAGACAGGCGGGATTTCCAGGAGTTAAGAGAAATCACGTTGTCGGCCATCATGCCACCGCCCTTTCGTCATTCGTCCATGCCCGGGGCAGTCGGGCGGCTCGGAAAATTGCAGAATTGACCGCCTTCGGGTCGATGCCCACGCAGCGGATGGTTTCGGGGAGTTGGGGCCAGCGGACGGCCCTCACATCACCGCACAGCAGCATCCCGGCAGCGCCTGTCGTCTCGGGCAGCGGATGGACCCAGCGATTGTCCTTCTGCATTCGCCGCCGCTCGAAATAGATCGCCCGGCTCTCGATCCATTGGCGAGCGAACGCGAAGAAGTCGGCGAACAGGTCATCGCTGTTAGAACAGACAATCAGCCGGTCTTGCCCGTCGCCGACAATGCTGTGGGCGTTCGTGCGTGGATCCCATGCGACAACGGTCTCGATGTCGGCGGGCAGGGGGTCGTCAGAGACCTTGGGGCAGTCGATGGCCGCGAGGATGCGGTGCTCGCCGTTCATGAGGCCGAGCCGGAATGGCAGGCAGGCATAGGCGGCGGCGGGGTCGTCGCGGTCGACCTTCAGCGCCCGATAGATCGCCGGATGAAACGGCTTTGCTTGCAGCCATGCTTTGCCCGGACAATCCTTCTGCTTCTCATAGGCGATGATCGCCGCAGCCTGAGCCAACTTCGGATGCATGGAGATGGCGCGATTGACGGCTGTGAGACCGCGCCCGATTTCGAGCAGGGTTTCGCGGTCGGTGATCTCGATCTTGTCGAGCGTGAATGTCGCGGCGGTCGGGCAGGTCATGCGAGGCCCTCCTGACGAAGGCGCGTCTCGACGTCGGCGACAGATCGGGCGGTGATGAAGATACCGCCGGCACGCTCGACAGACCTGCCGAAATTCCGCTGGATCGTGGACAGCTTGCCAGCGCCGGTCTTGACCTCGACGGCAACGAACCGGCCCTTGATGCAGTTGAGGCTATCGGCAGTGCCTTTCGTCCCCAGCTTCACGCGGTTGCCGTTCGCATCGAACAGGATGCCAGGCACATCGACCTTGACCGGCAACCCGCCGATCTGGCTGATGTAAAGCCGGACGTCGTTGAGAAGGGCGGAGTGAGCGGCGTTCACTGGATCACCGCCACCCTCTCCGCGGCGCGGGTGACTGCGGTGTAAAGCCAGTTCTGTCGATGCTCCCGAAACGCCGGACTCTCATCGAAAATGATGACGTCAGCCCATTGGCTGCCTTGAGACTTGTGGCATGTGATCGCCCATCCGAAGGTGAATTCGTCGTACTTACGACGCTCGCGCCACTCGATTTTGTGCTCAGCGCCGACGAAAAACTCCTCGGCTACGTTGAGCGTCAGAGGGTCGCGCTCTTCATCGAGAGATGTCGCTTCTATCGACAGACATCCGAACTTGTCGGCAACACTGTCAGCCGTCCAAATTCCGCCGTTGAAGATCGCTTTTTCGCGCTTGTTCCGCAAACAGATGAGCCGATCACCTGCAGTCGGATGCCATTCCGCCGCCTGCCCGACCAAGCCCTTGATGGACCGAATACGCCGGTTGTAAGCGATGCGAGTGCGGTTCAGCCCGCACAGCAATTGGTCTGCGTTGATGACAAGTTCACGAAGCCGATCATGACCGATTGCAGCGCGGCTGGTGACCAGGCTCTCTCCGTAGGCACCGGGCGAAAGGCGGTTGCCTTCGCGGATTTCCATGCTCATCCGAATGATAGGATTGTCGCGAGCTTGGCGATGCACCTCGGTCAACATGACGTCTGGCGCACAATTGATGAAAAAACCTTCGTCTTTGACTGGCGGCAGCTGAGCCGGATCACCAAGCACGAGGATGCGCTTGCCGAATGACAGCAGGTCTGCGGCCAGTTCGGCGCCAACCATGGAGACTTCGTCGACGATCAGCAGCGCAGCATCGGCAAGCGCGCTATCCGGGTTAAGGCAGAACGTCGCCTCGCCGGTCCGTTCGTTGACCTCGACCTTGTAGATCAAAGAGTGGATAGTCGATGCGTCGTCGCAGCCCTTCTGCCGGAGCACCAGAGACGCTTTACCAGTGAAGGTGGCAAACAGCACCGTACCTTTCACTGACCGCGCCAACTCTTTCGCGAGCGTCGTCTTGCCCGTGCCGGCGTATCCGAACAGACGAAATACCTGCTTACCAGAGCCATCGCTCAGCCAAGCCCGAACGTCTGCGATTGCGCGATCCTGTTGCGGCGACCAACTCACGCTGCCCGCCTCCCAGTCCGGGAAGCCCAAACCTTCGACGCCCAGAACGCGGGGTTCTTGTACCCACGCTGCCTTCCGAGCTCGACCAGCGCCTCGAAGCTGTCGGCGCGGCCCTGTTCCCGCTTGCGCTGCATCGCCTCGGTGCGGCGAACCTCTTCAAGCGTCCCCTCGACCGTCTCGATCTCGCGCACCGGAGCGACCGCGCGATGACCGCACTGCGGACAGACCGGCGCCGGGCGGTAGACGAAGAAGCATTCCGTGCACTGCCGGACAGGGTTTTCCGATGCCGCGCCTTTCGACCGCTTCGGCCTGTCTTCGAGCGACCATGCGCGCTCGTCGTCGGGCAGCCCGTGAACGATGCTGTTGCCCGCATGATCGAGGATGATCGCCGCCTCTTTCCCTGGCATCGGTCGCAACGACCGGCCGACCTGCTGCAGGTACAGCGACAGGCTTTTCGTCGGGCGTAGCAGGATCGCGGCCTCGATAGATGGCACGTCGAAACCCTCTCCAAACAGATCGGCATTGGTCAGGATCAGCGTGTCGCCGCGCCGGAACCGCTCGACGGCAGCATCGCGCTCGGCATCGGACATGGCACCGTCAACATGCTCTGCCGGAATGCCGGCGGCGATGAATTGCGCGGCGATGTTGCGACTATGCTCAACGCCGACTGCGAACGCGACTGCCCGCCTGCCAGCGCAGAGCCTGCGATAATGTCCGATCGCGTCGCCAACGATGGCTGGCTTGTCCATCGCCTGTGCCAGAGCCGAGCGCTGATAGTCGCCAGCGACGGTCGAAACGTCGGAGAGATCGGGCTGCGCTGGTGCGAAAAGGCGGAACGGCGATAGTGAACCCGCCGCGATCAATTCCCCCGGCGTCGGGCCGGTCACCATCGCCGAATACCATGCGCCGAGTCCCTTGCCGTCGAGCCGCCAGGGCGTTGCCGTCAGCCCGAGCTTCTTCGCGTGCGGAAACCGCCTGAAGATCGCATCCCATGACGCCGCGCCGATATGGTGCGTCTCGTCGAATACGATGAGGTCGGGTTGGGGCAGGTGGTCAAGCCTGTTGACGATGGTCTGTATGCTGCCGACCTGCACACGGGCATCGGGGTTCGAGATATGCCCGCTGCGGACGGTCGAATGTGGGATGTCGAAGCCGTGGAAAGTCGCCGATGCCTGCGCGAGAAGTTCGCGGCGATGGCACAGCCACCAGCACACCTTGCCCTTGTCAGCAGCCGAATGGACGATGTGGCTGGCGGTGACCGTCTTGCCACCGCCCGT
>ERZ1066133.583-NODE-583-length-15119-cov-7.243694_pt1 | contig 15119 bp, 15 predicted proteins | sample MGYA00382780_ERZ1066133 | MGnify/ENA primary metagenome ERZ1066133 (study PRJEB33369, sample SAMEA5778363) | biofilm metagenome | biome: Industrial cooling water; feature: Water cooling tower basin; material: Biofilm | place: United Arab Emirates | collected...
CTACAGAAGAGTTGAGCGAAATCCTAGAAATGAGTGAAACTGAAATCAACAATATTTTCCAAAGCAATACCCGCCACACTTCATTAGATGCTCCAGTACACGAAGCCGAAGATGTAGCTATGGGAGATTTGCTAGAAGGCAGCGATGATACAGATGAAGATGTCATGAAGGATTCTTTACGCGAAGAAATTCGTCGCGTGTTGAAGTCTCTTAGTCCACGTGAAGCTGAAATTGTAAACGCATATTTTGGTTTAGATGGAGAAAATGGTGTTACTATTGAACAAATTGGTGTGAAATACGATTTAACTAAGGAGCGTATTCGACAAATTAAAGAGCGTGCTATTAAGCGACTACAAAAAGCTAGATATAGCAATGCACTTAAATCATATTTGGGTTAAAGAAGTACCCTGTGTCAAACCCGCTCAAAAGGCGGGTTTTTTTATGTTATTTATGAAACGTTGGTATTATATCAGTCTTTTCTTTCTTTTACTTTCCTGCGAAAGGGAAGTAATTATTGCGCCCAATGACGTGCAAGCGAAATTGGTGGTGGAAGGCGAAATCATGACAGGTTTACCACCTCGTATTATCTTAACGCAATCACAAGGATTTTTTACAACCCTTGATCCAGCAAGGATACAAGGACAATTTGTACGAGATGCGCGGGTTACAATTATTCATAATAACCAAAGAACTAACTTAAGGCTCTTTGAAGAAAGAACTCCAGCAGGATTTACATTTTACTACTATGCTCCTGACACATCTGTATTTCCAATATTAAGAGGTATTCGGGGACAATCGTACCAACTTGAAATTGATTGGCAAGGACAGGTATATAGAGCAGTAACCACCATCCCGAATAGCCAAAAGCGAATTGATAGCTTATGGTGGATAGAGCCACCAAGAGGAGTACCAGCTTCAAAAGCAGTTATGATAGGTAAGATCACAGACCCGCCTGGATTTGGAGATTACATACGTTATTTCATACGAAGAAATAGGGAGCCCTTTTTACCTGGCGAAAACTCAGTTTTTGATGATAGAATTGTTGATGGAAGAACCTATGAAGTACAGATTGATCCAGGAGTTAATAGAAATCTTCCGCCTGCTACTACTGAGGAAGAACGTTTAAGAAACAATTTCTTCAGTAAGGGAGATACTATTACGGTACAGTTTATGAATATAGACCGATCTACCTTCAACTTTTGGAATACTTGGGAATTTAATATTCGCTCCGTTGGAAATCCATTTTCCCAGCCCGGAGTAGTCATTGGCAACATATCTAATGGAGCATTGGGAACTTTCAGCGGCTATCATCCGAGTTTCCATACCCTTATTATCCCCAAATAAGTCAAACTTGGTGAAAAATGTCACCAAAGAACCCCTTTAACAGACCTTACTTTTGCATACTTTAGAAAATATTATGAGCAACGAAACAACAGAAAAAGTACAAGTCCTTATCATCGGTTCCGGACCTGCCGGCTATACCGCAGCTATTTATGCTTCGAGAGCTAATTTAAAGCCAGTGCTGTATCAAGGAATACAGCCAGGCGGACAATTAACCATTACTACAGAAGTGGAAAACTATCCTGGTTATCCAGATGGCATTCAAGGGCCAGAAATGATGGTGCACTTTGAAAAGCAGGCAGCTAGAATGGGTGCAGATATTCGTTATGGATTGGCAACTAAAGTAGATTTTAGTCAGCAACCCTATAAAGTGCAAATTGATGAAGAGAAATGGATTGAAGCCAACGCTGTGATTATTTCTACTGGGGCATCAGCCAAATGGTTGGGCTTGGAAAGTGAACAAAGATTGAATGGCTTTGGTGTAAGCGCTTGCGCTGTATGTGATGGATTTTTCTTTAGAGGAAAAGAAGTGGCTATTGTAGGTGCTGGAGATACTGCATGCGAAGAAGCTATGTATTTATCAAAGCTTTGCACAAAAGTGCATATGATTGTTCGTCGCGACCAAATGCGTGCCAGTAAAATTATGCAAGACCGAGTTTTAAATACTCCAAATATTCAAGTGTACTGGAACAGTGTTACAGAAGAGGTATTAGGTGATAAAAAAGTAGAAGGTGTTCGCATTTTGAATACAAAAGATAATACCAAAACCGATGTGCCTGTAGGTGGTTTCTTTGTGGCGATAGGGCACCAGCCAAACAGCGATATTTTCAAAGGCTGGCTTGATATGGATGAGACTGGGTACATTAAAACCATTCCAGGTACTTCGAAAACCAATCTAGAAGGTGTATTTGCTGCGGGCGACGTACAAGACAAAGTGTATCGCCAAGCTGTAACTGCTGCTGGATCAGGATGTATGGCTGCATTGGATGCAGAACGTTATTTGGCTGAAAAAGGACTTCACTAAAACATGCACATGCTGAGTGTTCATTTAAAACAGCTTCGGTTTAAAGGATTTCATGGAATTCATCCAGAAGAAAAGGTAGCAGGAGCTGAATTTGAAATTAATATTGATATACACACGCATGTTACCAATGTGCGTCATTTGTCTGATACCATAGATTATGTAACAGTCTATGAATTGGTCAAAAAGAGAATGGCTACTCCTACACCTTTATTAGAAACCTTAGCAAAGGAAATGGCAGAAAGCATTTTGGCACAGTTTTCTATTGCTGAAAGTGTAGACATTCAAATTGATAAAATTAACCCACCTATTGCTTATTTCCAGGGAAGGGTGGGTATTCGTTATCAAAGCAAAAGAACATGAAACAAGTTGCATTCATTTTACTCTCATTATGGATGATGTTAAGCGCAGAAGCGCAAGACATTCGCGTAATCATTAAAGAAGCTGAAACATTTGACCAACAACTAAAAGAACCAGAGGCGTTAGAAAAATACAAGGCTGCTCTTTTGGTTGAATCGAACCATTTAAAAGCATTAGTCCGCTCTGCTGAATTGCATGTTTCTATTGGTGCTAGAGAGAAAGACGAAAAAAGCAAAAAAAGATATTATGAAACTGCATTAGCTTACGCGAAACGTGCTTCCGATGCACACCCGCAGGAAGCAGATGCATGGTATGCTATGTCAATGGCAAGTGGAAGAATGACTGATGTTGAGCCAGAGAGAAAAAAAATTGTAGCTTTTGTAAAAGACACAAAAGTGTTTGCAGATAAAGCAATTAGCTTAAACCCAAATCATGGTAAAGCTCATTACACGCTAGGTAAATGGCATTATGAAATGGTGAATTTATCTGGTTTTAAAAAAGCAGCTGTTAAATTATTTTACGGCGGATTGCCAGAAGGCACTTTAGATAAAGCCATCGAGCATATGGAACTTTGTCGAAAATTTGAACCCTATTTCGTGGTGAATTACTACGATCTTGCAGTGGCCTATCAGCAAAAAAACAGACCTAGTCAAGCCATTGAGGTATTAAATAAAATGGTACGTTTGCCCAATCGTAGTTTTGATGATCCTGCCTTAAAAGCAGAAGGAAAAAAACTTTTAGAATCTATTCAATAAAAAAATATGCAAGAACTATTTGAACAAGCAGTGGCTTTAAGTAAAACACTTTCAGAAAAGCCATCTAACGAAACCTTATTACAACTGTATTCTTTGTACAAGCAAGCAACTGAAGGCGATGCGGGTCCTGATGGCCCTTCTAATCCATTTGATTTTGTAGGAAAAGCAAAATACGATGCTTGGACAGCGTTAAAAGGAACTGCTAAAGAAGCAGCAATGCAACAATACATTGACTTAGTGAATAAGCTGAAAGGCTAATTATGCTATCAAGAAAAATTAAACGGCTGTAAGTATATGCTTGCAGCCGTTTTTTATTATGGGTACCTATACTTTTTTACCCTTCCAATTATTGGTATTCATATACCAAAAGCAAGGAACTAACAAACTAATCCAATAAATCCATTCACTTCCCCAACCCCAAACTATAGACATATTCCAAACTTCTAAAACGAAATATACGTACAAGCAATATAAAATAATTGCACCCATTTCAGCAAATAATGCAATTCGCGGATTGCCACTTCCCACCACTGCATTCATCCATACTACACTAAAGCTCATCACAATTAAAGCACCCGAAACCACACGAAGAACAGGTATAGCGCGCTGAATAAATTCCTCGTCTTGTCCGTATATGCTCAACCATAACTCAGGGAAAACATTTAAAAACAAAGCAATCACACATGCAAATCCTGTGCTCCATTGAATGATTCGCCAAATAAGTTTGGGAACTAAATTCGATTGCTCTTGTCCAATTACATTGCTGACCATTGTGTTGGTGGTTGAAGCAAATGCCCAAGTAAAACAACCAAAGAAGCCAAATATATTGCGCATGATATTAGAGATTGCCAAATCTGTTGCGCCGTGGTGCTCAATCAAAATGTAAAAAAATTCCCAGCTAATGATGCTTATAGCATGTTGAGCAATAAGAGGGGAGGATTGTACTAGCAAGGTTTTGGTTGCTGATGCGTCATATTTTAGGTCACTAAGCAAAGCAAATCTTTTTTGAATTCCTTTTTGCTTTACAATCCAATAAATAACTCCTAGTCCTGCTACTTCCGATAAAATAGATGCATAGGCGGCTCCATTGAAACCAAGTTCAGGCATACCCAGCTTTCCATAAATCAATCCATAATCAAAAACCACATTAATAATAGCTTCAGTGGCAGTTCCCAATACCAATAATTTAGTTTGATTTATACCAACCAGCAACCCATTTCGCATTTGATATATGAACAAGAAGGGTAGACCCCAAATACGAATTTTAAGAAAATCGACTGCTAAATCAACATTAGAGGCATCACTCATGGCCCAGCCTAATACAGTAGGTGCTACAAGATAGGTGAGTCCAATTCCAAGAACCGACATAATCATGACCAATCTAAATGCCTGTGTAAACACTATGCCAATCCCTTTCTCATCGTTTTGTCCAGCACGCCTAGATATGAGGGTTTGTAATCCACTGTTGAAGCCCATACCAATCACCGCAAAAACCAAGTAATAAACACCTGTAATTCCCGCTACGCCTAACTCTCTTTGTCCAAGTCCGCTTAAGAAAATATTGTTAATAATAAAGTTGATCTGCGGTACAACAATGGAAGCAGCTATAGGCAGCGCCATGCCCAATATTTGTTTGTGGCTAATATTTACTTGAAGCGAAGATTGTTGTGCAGGGTTCATGAAGGCGCAAAACTACCATAAAGCAAGCAACCTTCATCAAGTGTTTAGAATACAATGCACGGCAAACCGTCCTTTTTTTTTATCATTGCAAAGAAATAGACGAGTTCCATGCAGAAACCTGTTGAATTATATACCGATGTATTTAACCATACCAACACCCAAGAGGAAAAATTAATCCTGGAACTTGGCAAAGATCACTTTGCTTGTTTGGTTAAAAACAGGGAAACCGATGCAGTTGAAGCATTGGAATTATTTGAGTTGGAAGATGTAAATTTTGATTGGAATGATACTTTCTATGAAGTGCGTTCTCATTCTAGAATTTTGGGTAGGACTTATGGGCAAACCCATGTTTTTATGAACTTGGAAGAAGCCATGATTTTACCTGCCTCAAAAATGAGCACACAAGCAGCAGAAGATTATCTATCTGCTTTATACGGAGATCAAGGTGCACATACCATTCGTTTTGATAAATTAAGTACCGAAGAAAACATAGTGAATGTTTATAGGATTCCAAATAATATCATTGATTTAATTTCTCGGAATTTTCTGCTCGTGACCAGTCAGCATACTTATACTTGTGTGCTTGATGAAATTGCAGCAAAAACCCATCAGCATTTATCGAATTTCGTATCAATACAGTTGTACAAGAGCAATATGATTTTGTCGGTTTTGAAAAATCATAAGCTTCAATTAATACAATCCTTTCCAATGAACAGTGAAGGAGATATTCTATATCATTTGATGAATTGCTGCAAGCAGTTAGATATTTCATTAAACACTGTTCAAGTAGAACTATCTGGACATTTCGATACAAAGGATAGCTTAATGGAGCAATTGAAGAAAGTGGTTGCAAAAATCACCTTGGAAGCGGTTGCGTCTGAGGGTGTATTCTTATTACCAGATGCGCAAAAACATCCCATGCATTTTTATGCACCTTACTATAAGCTTTCGGTATGAGAATTATTTCAGGCACATTAGGAGGTAGAAGAATCAAACCTCCGCAGAAAATGCCACATACTCGTCCAACAACTGATATTGCTAAAGAAGGTTTATTTAATATTCTTCAAAATAGAATATCGTTTGATGGCATTAGCACTCTTGATTTATTTGGCGGAACTGGAAGCATTAGTTACGAATTAGCATCAAGAGGTGCGTCTGAATTAACTATTGTAGAAAAAGATCCTGCCATGCATCAATTCATTCGAACAACATTAAATGAATTGAAGATTGAAAATGCTGAGGTGATTCGTATGGATATTTTCCAGTTTTTACAAAACCATTCTAAGCAGTACGATTTTATTTTTGCTGGTCCACCCTATGCTTTAGGTACAATAGATGAAATCCCCAAAATTATTCTTGGTCAATCATTATTGGCAACAAATGGAGTTTTTGTTTTGGAACATACGCCTAGAAACCAATATGAGCTTTTTGAAGGATTTTGGTTCCAACGTAATTATGGAACAACAGTGTTTTCTTTTTTTAGAAAAAATGAAGAAGGGTCATGAAACCAATTTTTATTTCAGGTATAGGAACAGATGTAGGTAAAACATTTATGGCAGCAGTAGTAACACAAGCATTGCAAGCCGATTACTGGAAACCCATTCAAGCTGGATTTGATAAAGGGACTGATAGAGAAACAGTGGCCGAATTATTATCAAATAAAGACTCAGTTTGTTTTCCTGAAAGATATAAGTTGGCTTTACCAGCTTCACCGCATATTAGTGCCAGAGAAGAAGACGTTCAAATTGAAATGGAGGCTTTGCTTCAAGCATTACCTAAAACAAATAAACCTTTGGTGATTGAAGGAGCAGGTGGAATTTTGGTTCCTATCAATGACCATCAATTTGTGGGTGATTTAATAAAAGCTTTAGATGCTCATGTAATTTTAGTGAGTAGAAATTATTTAGGCAGTATTAATCATAGCTTATTAACTGCGCAATGGATAAAACAGCACAATATTTCATGTTTGGGCTGGATATTCAATGACCAGTTCATGGACTATGAAGATGAAATAGTGGGCTGGTCGGGTTTCCAAAAACTGGGATCTTTTCCATTTGATACCAACTTCAACGCAAGAACAGTCGCTACATGGGCTGAACAAATACGCCCAAGTTTACTATCAGCAATTGAAAATGCATCAAAATGACAAAAGCTGAGCTAAGAAAAGAGTATAAAGCAAAACGATTGGCGATTGATGGACGTGAGCGATTGCGTCTCGATGATTTACTACTGCTTCAGTTTCAGCAAATTTCATTAGATGGAATTAGAACTGTCTTAACCTATTGGCCGGCAACTCATTTGGCCGAACCTAATATGCATTTAATCAATGGGTACCTCCGTCACACCATTCCGGATTTGCAGTTATGTTTTACAGTAATGCAACAAGAAACCAACACCCTTATTCCTTCCCTAATTGATGAGAATACGGTGTATCATACTGTTAGCATGGGTATTACTGAACCAAAAGAAATTGTACCAATTGATCCGCTTGAAATGGATTTGGTATTAGTACCAATGTTAGTATGCGACCAAGTTGGCTATAGAGTGGGTTATGGAAAAGGTTACTATGACCGTTTTTTATCGACTTGCAAAGAAGATGTAGTACGACTAGGATTAGGTTATTTTGAGCCTATAGAAAGGATACAAGATACCCATCGTTTTGACGTACCTTTAACGCATTATCTGACCCCCTCAGAGTTCTATGAATTTTAATGAGTTTTTTTTAAAGTCCTTTCGTATCCTACTATTTCCATTAGCATGTTTATATGGATTAGTAATTATTGTGCGCAACTGGATGTACAGAAAAGGCTGGCTACAAAGTGCAAAGTTTTCATTTCCTATAATTTGTGTAGGAAACTTATCTGTGGGAGGTACGGGTAAATCGCCTTTTGTAGAATACCTTCTTCGTTTACTACACAGAGAGTTCAAAGTGGCAACTTTAAGTAGAGGATATAAGCGTAAGACAAAAGGTTATACACTTGCAGGATTAAAGACAACCGCATTAGATATTGGTGATGAGCCGATGCAATTTCACAAAAAGTTTAGTGATGTGGCAGTAGCTGTTGGTGAAGATAGATATGTTGCAATTACTCAAATGTTGCAAGACTTACCCCGACTAGATGCAATTATTCTGGATGATGCTTTTCAGCATAGATCAGTAGTTGCTGGATTGAATATTTTACTAACTGATTACAACGATTTGTATCCAGCCGATTTCTTTCTTCCAACAGGGAACCTGCGAGATGAATGGAGCTCAGCTAGAAGAGCTCAGATTATTGTTGTAACAAAATGTCCTCCTAACCTCGACCTTGAAGAGAAAGAAAGACTTAGAAAATTGATCAATCCACTAGCTTATCAAAAACTATATTTCACTTGTATTAAATACGGGACTCCCTATCATATTTTAGATGCCGGTAACGAATGGAACCTAACTACACAAGATGAAGTTTTATTAGTTACAGGTATTGCCAATCCAGAACCTTTGAAAGAGTACTTACACGAAAACGCTCAAACTTATTATCAGAAATCATATAGAGACCATCATATTTTTACCATTGATGATTTAGAAGAGATATTGGAACAATTTAAGGAAATAACAACTGGTCGAAAAATTATACTTACTACTGAAAAAGATGCAGTTCGATTAGAAAAATTTGCCCAACAATTAGCTAATATTCCACTTTATGTGATTCCAATTCAACATCGCTTCCTTTTTGGCGAAGGATATCAGTTCAATGAGCAAATCATTCGTTATATTGAGGAACATAAAAATCCGTTTCAACCACATGGGAAGGAAGAATCAGAAACAAAAAAAGAAAAAGCATAGTTCCAAATTGCAAGAGCAATTGGTTCAGAAAGGAACACTTGAATTAACACGCTCGGGTATTGGTTATGTAGTTACCGGCAAAGAAGATGGCGATGTATTGGTTCGTCCAGGTGATTTTAATACCGCATTACATGGTGATACTGTTCGTGTGAAAGTAGTGAAGATCAATGCTAACTCGGGTAGGAAAGAAGGAAGAATTACTGAAGTCATTTCAAGGCGACAAACAGAATTTACTGGACACATACAGCTATCTACAAACTATGCATTTTTTATTCCAGATAGCGATAAGCCAATGCCCGATTTTTTTATTCCGCTCGATCATTTGAATAAAGCAAAAAATAAAGATCGGGTAGTGGTAAAAATGTTGCGCTGGCAACCAGGTGATAAAAATCCGGTTGGTGAAGTATTGGAAGTCATGTTGCCTGAAGATGAATCCAATGCAGCTATGAAGGAAATTTTAGCTCAAAATGGATTTCCACTTAGTTTTCCTGAAAATGTATTAGAAGAAGCATTGCGTATTCCAGATATTATTTCAAAATCAGAAGAAAAGCATAGAAAGGATTTTCGTGATGTACTCACATTTACAATAGATCCAGTAGATGCAAAAGACTTTGATGATGCAATATCAATAAGAACAATCAAAAAAGGCTTGTATGAAATTGGTGTGCATATTGCCGATGTGAGTCATTATGTAGTTCCAGAAACTGCTTTAGATGAAGAAGCATATCAGCGTGCAACTTCTGTTTATTTACCAGATAGGGTCAATCCAATGCTGCCTGAAAGAATCTCAAATGAATTATGTTCTCTTAGGCCAAAAGAAGATAAATGTACATATTCAGCTGTGTTTGAAATGACAGAAAAAGGAGAGGTGAAATCGTATTGGTTAGGCAGAACACTCATTCACTCTAACCACCGATTTACTTATGAAGAAGTACAAGAAATTTTAGAGAAAGGAGAGGGGTTATACGACGGAGAAATTCGTTTGCTGAATAGTATTGCACAAACACTTCGTAAAGATCGTTTCAAAAAAGGAGCAATTCGTTTTTCTTCGCAGGAAGTGCGCTTTCAACTAGATGAAAAAGGTAAGCCTATTGGTATTGATGTAAAAGAAAGTAAAGAAGCCCATCAACTTATAGAAGAATTCATGTTGCTTGCTAACAAAACTGTTGCAGCTCATATTGCACCTATTCAAGTCAACAAAAAGCCCGTACCATTTGCTTATCGTGTTCACGATACACCAGATGAACAAAAGTTGGCTCCATTTATGATGTTCGCAAAAAAATATGGACATACATTCGATATTAGTTCGCCCAGTAGTATTGCAAGTAGCTTTAATCAAATGCTCGATGATGTAAAAGGGAAACCTGAGCAACATGTGTTAGAACAATTGGGTATTCGCACCATGGCAAAAGCGGTATACACTTCAGAGAATATTGGACACTATGGTTTAGGATTTGAAAACTATTGCCATTTTACATCACCTATCCGTCGCTACCCAGATATATTGGTGCACCGAGTACTTACTTCTGTTCTTGACAAACAACCAATGGTTGATAAAAAAATGGAAGAAAAGTGTAAGCATTGCAGCGATCGCGAAAGAGCAGCAATGGAATGTGAACGTGCTGGTAACAAGTATAAGCAGGTTGAATACATGAAGCAATTCTTAGGTGAAACATTTGAAGGCGTGGTAAGTGGAACTGCTTCCTTTGGTTTCTGGGTTGAAACCATTGATCATAAATGTGAAGGTTTGGTAAGCATTCAGCAACTAAATACCTATGACGATTTCAGGCATATTGAATCAGAATATGCATTAGTAGGAATGCGCAGTGGAAGAACATTTAGAATGGGGGATAAGGTAAAGATAAAAGTAGTTGCAGCCAACCTCGATAAACGTCAGTTAGATTATGAATGGGTAGTAGGTGAAGAGAAACGAGAACCCTCTTCAGTTGGAAAAGAAAGTAAAAAATCGAAGCGAAGTAAGTAAATTAATCGAATTAGAATGGCAATCCAAAATTCAAGAAACTAAGTGTGACAAAAGTTCCATAACTGATATTACTGAATTCGGAGTTTTGTATAAATGATTCATAATTCCTCCATTCAGCTTGGCCTACAAAAAAATTGGCAACAATTTTCTTGGCTTGTTCTGATGAACGCCTTTGTAGGTGGAATGATTGGATTGGAAAGATCAATTTTTCCAGCATTTGCCGAACAATCGTTTGGTATTACCAGTCACTCAGCTATTCTTTCTTTTATTATTGCATTTGGATTTTCAAAAGCTATAGCTAATCTGTTTACTGGACAACTAGCCAATAGATTTGGAAGAAAAAAACTTTTAGTGTTAGGATGGCTAATTGTTTTACCAGCTCCATTTTTGTTATTGTATGCAACTTCATGGTCGTACGTAGTTATTGCAAATGTGCTATTAGGTGTTAGTCAGGGTATTACCTGGAGCAGTACTGTTCTAATGAAGATAGATTTAGTAGGTGAAAAACAAAGAGGATTAGCCATGGGGCTCAATGAGTTTGCGGGATACCTTGCTGTTGGAGCAACAGCATTTATAGCAGGTTATTTAGCACATCACTTCGGTGTTGTACCGTATCCGTTTTATGTAGCAATTGCTATTGCATTTATTGGACTTTTTTTTAGCATTTTTATTATTCGAGATACAAGAAAATTTGTTCATTACGAAATAGAACAGAGCAAAACTTCAGTACCCATTCTAAAAAATAAATTTCTTGAAACATCCTTTCAACATCCAATACTTGGTTCTGTTACAATTGCTGGAATGGTTAATAATTTAAATGATGGCATGATATGGGGCATACTACCTATTTTGTTAATGGGTAAAGGTTGGTCACAAGATCATATTGGAGTTGTAGCTGCTGTTTATCCAGCTGTATGGGGCTTAGGACAACTTATTACAGGCTATTGGTCAGATAAATATTCAAAGAAAAATTTAATGGTAATTGGAATGATATTACAAGGTGCTGTTATACTTATTTTCCCATATATGAATTCTATTAATGGGTTTATATTGCTTGCAGTTTTTTTAGGTTGGGGAACTGCAATGGTATATCCTACATTTTTATCTACCATTGCAACTAATACACATCCATCACAAAGAGCTGCTATTATGGGTATTTTTAGATTTTGGCGAGATAGCGGTTATTCTTTAGGGGCCCTATTCTCTGGAATTATAGCAGATCAATTTGGAATTGAATATGCATTTTTATTTATTGGTGGCCTCACTCTTTTAACAGGCGTTTATATTCAAATAAGAATAAAACAAAAATTAACACATTCGTTAAAATTCACCCAATAATATTGAGTAAATAAAATTGTTTCAAGTAATTAAGTTCCTTCGTGCAAAAATTAAATTATGAGAAAATCCCTCTCCATAATAGCATTTTTGCTAGTTACAATCAGCACTGCAATCGCACAAGAAAAAAGAGAAGCACAAACAGTTTTCAATAACAGTTCAATTCTAAAAAAATCAGATCTCGGATTTTTTATTGCTCCATTAGTTGGATTCACTCAAATGGATCAAAGCAGTACAACATTACTTAATGTTCGCGGTGGAATTAACTTAAAAGATAAATTTTCTTTCGGTCTGTTTTACAGCACTTCTCTAAATGAGATTAGACCAAGAAGTGAAGTTATTCCCAATATCTATATGGACTATAGAAGTTTTGGAGGTTTTATTGAATATACACTACTTGCAAAAAAAGCAATACATCTTTCGTTTCCTGTGTATGTAGGATATGGAGAGGTTGAAGTGGACAATGAACAAGGGAGTGCTAGGTTAGGAGAGTCGAATTTTTTCCAAATAGAGCCATCAGCTTTATTAGAAGTTAATTTGCATAAGCACATACGTTTTAACGCTGGTGCAGGCTATAGAATAATTGGAAATATGGAATACAGAAACTTGAACCAAAGTAATTTATCAGGAATAACAGGATATGTTGGATTAAAGTTTGGACTATTTAAGTAGTTACTTTGAGTATTCTTCAAATCTAATACCATAGTGTTCTAATTGATTCAACACAGGTTCATAAATGGCAGCGTGAATGGGTATGTGCAACCCAAACAAATTCCACTTTCCATCTAAAATACATTTTGCGGCAATACCAAGCGGCAATCCTACTGTCATAGACATTGCGGTATGTTGAGCATCTTTACCTTTTACTACTAATTCAGCTACTTGTTCGTGTTGTTGTCCATCTAGAGCATATTGAATCTGGTGTTGCATAATAATCATGTCCTTGTCACTAGGGTCTAGCTTCCATTTTTCTTCTATAATTTCCTGTAATAAATCCGCATAAGTTTTTCCATTCTTTTTAAATACCAGCTTATGATCATGCATTCCCAACCAATGCAACATACTCTGTACATGTTCTGAAAATTGAGAAACTGATGGTTGTTCAAAAAATTCAGAATAACTAACTGGAAAATCTTTGATAGGTTCATCTTTCGTTAAACCCATCGTTACCAAAGCATTCCATCCTTCTAAAAAGGAGGGATGTCTAAGTGTAGTTCTAATAAAAGTAGATGCCGTTTCCAAACCATATAAGGAAATATAGCTTAAGGAATCACGATTTGGATAAAACCCCCATTTAGATCCATCTTTCAGTTGAATACCTCCTGTATTCGAAAACATTTGTGTATAAGGCACTTCAACCTGCCTTCCATCTTTCAGATACACAGCTCCTGCTTGTCCAGCCAACACCACATTTCTTGGATTCCAGCTAATTTTATAATGCCATGGATTATTATCAGATTCAGGTGCCACCAATCCACCACAATGCGAGTAGAACCCTGTTATTTGCCCCCCCTTAGCTTGAATACGATGAATCATATCCATTGCACTCATGTGATCAATACCCGGATCTAGTCCCATTTCAGCCAAGAAAATGAGCTTTTTTGCTTCAATATCCTTTTCCAATGCCTTCAATTTAGGATCAATATAACTGGCTGTAAGCAAATGTTTCCCAGCATCTAAGCAAGCAATGGCAATATACAAATGTAGGTTAGGTGGCATAAGAGAAATCACCACATCTGCAGATGCAACTAGCGGCTTCAAAAAAACCTCATCATCAACCGATCCAACCAACCCCCTCATACCAGCGGGCGCATCCTTCAATTTAATAGTTAGCATGCTGGGCTGGGCATCAACAATCGTGCAATTCCAAGACCAATTTTTACATGCATTTTTCAAAAAATCAATCAGCACTGATGCAGATTTACCAGCGCCAAAAAGCAAAATATGTGGCATGCTCGCAAGGTACTAAAGCCCATGATTTAAAAGACAATAATTTACTATTCAGACATTCCTAAAAATGTGGAAAAAAGACCATTATTTTCAAGCATTTTCACTAGTAAAAAGGCAGGAAATAAGGTATCTTCGCCAGCCTTCACCCCCTCATGTTTGAGTGGGTTGAAAAAGACAACCATTTTAAAAAAAGGACAAGTTTCATGGAAGAACAAATGCAGCCCGAACACACACAAGACCATAACAGGGTAATTCAAGTAAATATTGAGGAGGAAATGAAAACAGCATACATCGATTATTCGATGAGTGTGATTGTTGGACGTGCATTACCCGATGTGCGTGATGGATTTAAGCCAGTTCACAGAAGGGTATTGTATGGCATGAATGAATTGGGCAATAACAGCAATAAACCTTATAAAAAAAGTGCGAGAATTGTGGGTGAAGTGATGGGTAAATACCACCCACACGGCGATAGCGCTATTTATGATACCTTGGTACGAATGGCGCAGGAGTTTACCATGCGTCACACTTTAGTAGAAGGTCAAGGAAACTTCGGTACACAAGATGGTGATCCACCTGCTGCAATGCGTTATACAGAGGTGCGATTGCAGAAGTTTGCTGAAGCCATGTTGGAAGACATTGAAAAAGATACAGTAGATTTTCAATCGAACTTTGATGATAGTTTAGAGGAGCCAACCGTTCTGCCAACTCGCATTCCTCAATTATTGGTGAATGGAAGCAGTGGTATTGCCGTTGGTATGGCTACTAACATGATGCCACATAATTTAAGCGAAGTGGTGGACGGATGTATCGCATACATTGACAATAAGGAATTGACTGCTGAAGAGCTCATGCAATATGTTAAAG
>ERZ1066133.584-NODE-584-length-15110-cov-6.209166_pt1 | contig 15110 bp, 9 predicted proteins | sample MGYA00382780_ERZ1066133 | MGnify/ENA primary metagenome ERZ1066133 (study PRJEB33369, sample SAMEA5778363) | biofilm metagenome | biome: Industrial cooling water; feature: Water cooling tower basin; material: Biofilm | place: United Arab Emirates | collected...
GTAGTAGATATGCTCGCCTTTTGGCGCAGGACTGATCCAGACATTGAGTGGAGCCACACTGCCAGAGTTGCGGACAGATTGGATGAGTTGAAGAAGGCGATCGCGCTCTGCTTCCAAATGAGGGCTGACCATTTTATTCTGTCGATCTAACTGAGAATCGACAGAATTATAGGTTCAGTTACTTTGGCGATCGCCAATTTTGCCTCTCCAAGAATAGTTCTGTCGATGACAATCTAAATCGACAGAAACCAGCCCCTGTTTACCCAGCAACCACTGAGCGATAAGTTTTCCTTAAGTTTGCCTGGTATTGCTCCTCGCATTTACGGAAGAATCGGTATTTCAAGTTGATACATTAACTTATTACTATTTCCTAATGTAAAATTGGCTGAACACTCGTACTGCTTCAGCCGTGAAAATCAACCGCCACGACCAAGCCAAGATCCTCTCACCGCAGGAGATCGCTTGGCTGTTTGACGGAAAATTGAGGTTGGTTTCAGATCTGAAGCTATTTCGGCTGCTGGTTTGTTTTAGGGGGGTGAAAGGGATGGAGGCGATCGCATTCCTGTTGTGGCTCTCTTATATAGAAGGATTGCCGACCGAGCGAGATCGAGCCTTGTTTGGCATCTGCCTCTACACGACTGCGCGGATCAATGAGGCATGTTCGTTACATGCTGCTGATGTGTATACGGCAGATGGGCGGGTGCGCGATCGCTTACCTTCCGACGAGCTACGACTAGGGGAAAGTAGGAGACGCGATCGATTCCCGTGTCACCAGAGTTGAGGAGATCGCTAGAAGAGTATTGGGTTGATCGCCCTTATATGGTTCCATGTCGGTTGGGGCAAGGGCATATTTATCCGGATTCTGCTGATTAAGCATATTCAGTCGGTCTCCGGGCACAAAAGTCTGTCAGCGTCGCAGCGTTATATCAATATGACGGAAAAGAATAAGAAGATGGAGATCGAGACGCTCAGTTTCCGATCTTAGATTCTGTTCGTGCTCGTCTTTCGCGATGTAATTTGAGTATCAAGAAGTTTTGATGTGACCGATGAAGGACGCTAACACGAGTCTTATCACCTCTGGGTTTTCTTCAAGAAGTATGGCAGGTACTGGTTCCGCTTGATGGGATTATTTGGCTGAAACTCTTGTCACACAGGGCTTTCAACTATTTTAAGGACAGATCGTCGAAACCTAGCGGTCAAAAGGGTTTCAGAGCTTTTTCCTATCCTACAAAACCAGTACCGTATGGCAGTTAATCTGCTAAATTTCTATCTCAAAACCAAATATTCTGTAAAGAAAGCCGAGACGTTGTAGTTACTTGAAGTATAGTGATACAGGTTTTCTGCCTAGATCTACTTTCAAAAGTATCCGATTATACATTTACGAATGTGTCAGAAACTTATGAAAAGGCTTGTGCTGATTCTTTTAGTGTTCTGCTTCATACTAAACACTACAAGTGTTTATGCAGCCCCTATCTCACAGAATTTAGATTACATTGCTCCTAGTTGTGCAGATATTAACGAAGATGAATTTCGTGTCGAATTAAATCGGCAAGTACAAAGCTTTATAAAAGATGAAGCTACAAAGACTAATCTCCAAGTCCTAGTAGAGCAGAAGTGGAATAACTTAAATATTGATTCAGCTATCGATCTAGAAGTTGATAGAGCTGTAGATAGAGTGAAGAATAATACAGGATACTGGGGAAGATTCATAAGCAACTGGAGACCTGGAAAAGCAAAAGCATTAGCACAAGAAATTGTTGAATTAGTATTTGATACATCACCAGTTATTAAAGGAAAATTTCAGGAGTTAACTGAGACTGTAGCAGAAGATTTTTCAGTAAAGCTAGAAACTATTTCTGTCAAGTCTTCTACCTATGCAATGGAATGCCTAGAGCAATTCATTGGTGGTCAATATTCGCAGCCTGTTGTTGAAATATTCAATGACAGCCTTGAAAGCTCCATAAAAGGCACAGATGGCGAATCCACAAACTTGCGGCCAGAGTCAAGTCTTTTCCTTAAATCTCACAAATCCGGAATTACAGGAGCTGCATACTTATTTATAAAAAATACGATTGCCAAAAAACTTGTTGAACAAATCACTAGTAGAGTTGTTCAGCAAGTAGGAGAAAGGATAGCGGGACGCATAGCAGAGAGCGTAATTCCTATTGTTGATTTTGTTATCTTATTGCAAACGATAGGAGATTTTGCTAATCCTGATGCTGCAATAAATGAAATTCGAATCTCCTTGAAAAAGCCCGAAGTCAAGGAAAAATTCAAAGAGCAGATTACTGATTCTATTGAGAAACAGCTAGATGCTCAGTCATCTGCAATTGCGATTCAGATTTCCAGTACTCTTTATAGTCAATGGCAAGGAGCTAAGGATAGATTCAGAGAAGCATTAAATTTTTCTAAAGAGTCACCAGAGTTTCTCCAACTTCTAGAGATTAATCCAGCTAAAGCATCCTTGCTGTTAGAAACGTTACTTGAAAACATGAGTCGCAATGAGTTGAGGGAATCGCTCCAATCCGGCACTTTCAAACAAGCATTTTCTTTGCCTGAAAGCACTTACCCGATATTGAGTATGCCTAATGGTTTGCCTCTATTGCTGGAATGGTCAAACATGGCAGGCAGGAAACTTGGAGATGTAGTGAAGCTAGAAATTTACAAGCATAAATCTCCAAAGGATTTTGATCCTCAACTTCTATCGGATGTTTTGTCAATAAATGATCCTTCAACAATCAGCAAGCTTGCTTTGCTAGATGTGGATTCTATACGAAGGCTTCTATCTGTCTCTAAGCGTAGTTTAATATCTGTCTCTGCTCATCTATCTCCAGATGATCTACACAAGTTAGCAGACTACCTAGGAGAGTTAGATCAATTGCAAACCAATCAACTCTTAAAGCTTCTCAATGATGATCCGTCTGTTATCAAAAATCCAAACACAGTTAAGCACATTTTAGAGAGCCAAGATATTAGTGCTGCACAAGAGTTTAGGAAAACATCAAAAAGCTTGATTTCATTAGTAAGAGATACAATTGGAGCTTTTACAGGGGTTATTTCATGGAGGCTATTTCTTGATAAATATGGTACACCAGTAGATTTTTTTTTCATTAGCGTACCACTTCTTCTGATAGCTGCTGCTATAGTTTTATGGTTCTATCGCAAGTGGCTTGAAATTTTAACACTTCAAAGATCATTAGGTAATTCTGATGCTAGTAAGTCTGGATCATCTACAGAACCCGGAAATTGAGATTGGTGAGTTATTGACAGTTGTAGTAGTTAAAGCTGCAAATGTCATTAAGGACACTTGGTCAAATTTTGAGAATTTGAAAGGTGGTCATATGACTCACTATGAGAAGTTAGTTGAAGACGCTGTAGAAACTGCACTGAAAAAATTGGAAGAAAAAGCTGAAGCCCTTGGTTATGATGGTGTAATTGGTGTGAAAATTGCTAATCCTACTGTCGTAACGGGTGGTGCAGAAGTCATTGTTTATGGAAATGGTTTTAGAAGTAAAAAGTAACCCAACTGTCATTTACTCCTTTAATTCTTTGAGTAAAATCACTCGGGATTGTCTAGGTATCTAAGCCTCTTCATACAATGAAATACCGTTAGCTACTTGAGGAAAGATTATGCCAGAGAATATAAGAGTTGTTATCGAAGGTGATGACCCTGTAGCTGCGGCAGAAGATCTCTTGGCGATCCCAGGAATATTAGGGAGTTGGACACCTATCTCAGAAGAACCTGAGAAGGGAGTAATTGAAACGGTAGCACTCATTGTTGGAATTATCGGCTCAACCATTGCGATCGCTGAACAAATTCGTAAGTGGTTTCAGGAGAGTAAACTGGCAAGGGCAGGTAAGCGTTTCGATGTAGTGATTGAAACTGAGGATTACAAAATCTTGCTAGAAGATGCTAATGCTGAGGAGATTTATCAGATGCTTAAAGTCCTGGAGCGTCAAAGCGATTAGTTTTTTGTTTTTCAAATAAGGCTTGCAATCGCTGTTTTGAGTGAGGCATTATGCAAACCCTCTACGTAAAGCTACTTGAAGAGCAAAGAGGGTGGGTCACACTCAGGTTTCAGGGGGATCTCCCTCCCGCTTATCGAAATCGAGAATCATCACCCTTGAGTCTGGAAGGTATTCAGTCACTGCAGCGGCAGGCACGACGAGACTATTACCTTGGTCGTCCGATGCTACAAAGGATTGGACAACAACTCTTCGATTGGTTAGATGGGATCGGTTGGCTACGGGCAGCGATTACAGAGTGTCAGGATGAGACTTTAGTATTAGCAATTGATACACCACATAACCTTGCCTATCTTCCCTGGGAAGCATTATACGACCAAGGGAACTTTCTGGTGGAACGAGTGAACCCAACTGTGATACCTATGCGCTGGCTGGGCAAACCAATAACGTTTCCAGAACCAGAGCAGCGACCATTGCGTGTATTATTCATGGCAACTTCCCCCGAGTCGGTGGAGCCTGTTCTAGACTTTGAGCACGAAGAGTCAGAAATTTTGAAGGCGACTCAGAACACAGCAGTCGATTTGCGGGTGGAGGAAAGCGGTTGTATCCAGGATCTGTCCAATCTTTGGAACCGATACGCTTCACCCTTTGATATCTTTCATATTACTGGGCACGCTGATATCCAAACTACATCCCCTTATCAGCCCTACTTTATTACTGAAACGGAGACAGGAGATCGCCACCATGCCACTCTGGATGAGTTCACGCGAATTTTCAAGAATCGTCAACCTCGTCTAGTCTTCCTATCAGGGTGTCGGACAGCGCAGAGTAGTCTAAACCCTGAAGACAAGGAGAAAGCTATTCCGTCATTGGCAGAGGGATTGGTACAGCAGGGGACTCCGGCAGTTTTAGGTTGGGCACGCCCCGTTACTGAAACGACTGCGACCATTGCTGCTGCCCACTTTTATTGCAAACTGGCCAATGGGTTCCAAATTCCAGAAGCACTTAGTAGTGTCTATCAAAGCTTAATTCAACAAGGCATCGATAACTGGCATCTGTTGCGACTGTACGGGCGGGCGGGGGCTGTAGAATCACTGGTTAATCCTATGGGGGACTTTCCGTGGATTCCACCTCCGGAGCCTGCTTATCAGTTCTTAGACCCCATCACCCAAACTGTAAGAGTTGCAACACGAGAAGAATTTGTTGGACGCAGAAAATTATTGCAGGAATGCTTACGGGCACTTCGCAATCCCCAATATTTAGGGGTTTTACTTTGGGGTATGGGTGGAGTTGGGAAAAGCACGGTGACAGCGCGGTTGCTAGAGCGATTAGTCGGCTATGACTGTATCTTTGTTTACCGTGGTTTGGATGAGGAGAAGCTCCTGGCGCAATTGGAAGATCAATGCCTGAAACCGGAAGGACGTAAGATTCTCTTTGACAAAGACTTATCCTTAAAGCAACGTCTGATCAGTTTCTTTCAATCAGGCTTAAATACTTCTGAGCAACGGTTTGTATTTGTTTTAGATGATTTTGAAGCAAACCTGGAAGTTCGGTCGGATGGAACATATCGCATTAGAGCAGATGAAGAAAAGAACGCTCTATCTGTTCTAGTCGCCCTGCTAGAAGCCATTAGTCAAGGGATTGTTAAATATCGAATTCTCCACCGCATTATCATCACCAGTCGCTATGACTTTCTACTCTTACCAGGGCTGGATGCCCGGCTGCTGCGGAAACAGATCGGCGCACTTCAAGGTGCGGACCTTCAGAAGAAGTGTAAGCGCCTGACCTGTCTGAATCCTAAGTTTGGCGTTGACTTGGCACAGCCAGATTCTCCAACATCACAGTTTTATGCACAGCTAAAAGTTAGAGCAATCTTAATCGCGGACGGCAACCCCCGCCTTCTGGAGTGGCTTGATCGAGCATTGCAGGCAACAGATTTAGACCATGAGAAAATTTTGGCAGCACTGGAACACAAAACGCTTCCAGAATCAATGACGCAGGAAGTCGTTCGGTTCCGGCAAGACGTTTTGTTGATGGAGGTGTTAAAACAACAGTCTCCGGATCTGAGATCCATGCTGTGGCTAGGATTGCTGTATCAGCAACCCGTTCCTCAGGCAGCACTGGAAGCGATTTGTCAGGACATTCCTTATTTACAGCTCCACATCGGACGTGCAGCATCTTTGGGGGTGCTGGAGGTTGATTTTCCTCAAGGAGATCCGGTTGGGGGGCCTTCAAGAAGTGCACCCTTGCAGGGCAACCAAGGTTGCTTCGTTCGAGTATCACGTATCCTAGAAGAACCACTCCAGAACATCGGACAACCCGATGGCTTACCTTTACCTGACTACAGCGAAGATCTGTATCAACAGGCTGCTCAGACTCTATATCAACTTTGGTGCCAAGGATCCCGATCTTCAACTGAAGAGCAACAGCGTGAGATTCATCGTCTGGCACTTTTGGGGAAACAACAGAACATTGCTGCTGAAATGGCGATCGCCCTTACAGAAAAATACCTTGGGCGTAGCCGCTTTCGAGAAGCAACTAAATTAGCACATGATACTCTTAGCTTGGGTAATGACTATCGGATTCAGCGCCGTCTTGCCGAAGCTAAGACCTATCTTGGTGATTTTGATGGGGCACTCAAAGGGTATGAGCAAGCATTATTGAGTTGTCCATCCACAGATTCTGGTGAGAGGGCTAGAATTTTACATTACAAAGCATTAGTTCTTCGTGACCATGGTGCAGCAATTGACGAAGCATTGAATTTGCTGCGTGAAGCATTAGAGATTGAAGAAAGCAACGGATATCAGCAGAATCGGGCAAGCACTTTGCATGAAATGGCTGGGATCTATATTCAACAGGGGAAACTTGAGGAGGCAAGTACGCTTTACCAGCAGGTGTTAGAACTACATGAGTTGAATCAGGATGACTGGGGTAAAGCAGCTACATTACATCAGGTAGCAACAATAGCTGCCAGAAAAGGAAACTATGATGAGGCTTTGAGCAAGCTTGAGGAATCCTTAAGAATTAAGGAAAGGATCGGAGACAACAGGGGCAAGACGGCTACGCTCAATCAGATAGCTGGAGTTTATGTTCTCCAAGGGAAGCTAGATGAAGCGCTTTCCCTTTTTCAACAATCATTAAACCTAAAAGAACAAATAGGAGATCTGAAAGGACAAGCTAGTACGCTTAATGATATTGCAGGTGTTTATGCCCGACAGGATCGATTGCAAGATGCCTATCAGGTTTACATGCAAGCGCTCCAGATTAGTGAAAGAATTGGTCTTCCTGAGGAAAAGGCTTCAACCCTTCATAATCTAGCACTTCATGTTTATGTTCCTCAACATAATTACGAGCAAGCTGCCAATTTGTATCGACAAGCTCTTGAAATTGAAGAACAAGTTCAGAATGCCTATGCAAAAGCAAAAACAATGTGGCGGCTAGCAGAGCTGCCAATTCACAGCAGAGCAGAACTGGTGACAATGTTAAATAATTTGAATTTTTCGCTTGAAATTCTTCAAAGGATGGGATCACCAGAGGCAAAGGAAATTGAAAGAGTTATATTGGGTTTGAAGGAGAAAATAGATTCTTACGGAATCGATTAAGAGAAATCAAAATAATTGAAAAGTATCATCGAATACAAATTTTAGCTATTGACCTTTAATTAGGCTATGAACGATCAGCATAATGTTTCCCCTCAAAATGAGAATAGTATTCCTGAAGATTCTTCCTGGCAGCAATCCTTCAAGTTGAAGCACCCCAAAAATTCATTCTGGACTGATGCAGCACCTGAAGCTCATGATAGTCAGAGTACTATCGGCAATGCTGAAGCTCATTACTCCTTTGATATAGGCAGTGGAGGGGAAACTGTCCCTCCTATGGCACTCTCCTTCAAACCTGCTTCCCTTGATGAAGCTGTACCCAACGATTCATTTCACACGAACGCTGGAGAGTATCCAATTCGGACAGTCAGTGCTTCTAACATTCCTTTTGGAAGCATAACTAAATTTGGAGATCCCGAATCTGAGCCTGTTGGCATTCAGAATAGCGTCAGCCCTGATCAAAATTCTGAGAATTACAAAATTTTGCCAACGAGCGCGGATGTTAACAAATTTTATCAAACGGATGGAAATTCTGATTATCATCACTACGGAGCTGATTCTATCGCACCTGATTACCAGAGAGTTTCAGATTTTTCTCATCAGTATCCGCTTCGAGCGCTCAGTTCAGACTCTTCTGACATTCATTTTGGCAATAGAAGCTATCGTGAAGCCCAGTCAAGCTCACTTCACCAGAATGCTGACAATGATTCCAGCTTTGAGACATCTCATTCAGATTTGTCCAAGCTTGAAGAGTCTCCAAGCATTGACTTAGGTTGTGAGACAACCCATCCCGATACAGGACTTCCGGCAAGTTGGGATGGGTTACCAACTTCCCAGGCTTTGCACCCAACCTTCCCTGACACATTCAACTTCGATCCGTTACAGAATCCCTCGGAAGACGCATCTGTACAAGACATTGATTCTGGTACTTAAGGTGTTTTACTGCTCTAACTGACAAAACGAATTTGACTTCTGCTTAGTCCTTTGATGGTGCAGTTTGAGGTTATCTATGGTTGAGCCAATGTCGATGCTAGTCTATCCTGTTGGCATGGCGATCGCGAATGTGATTACCAAATCTATGGACTCTGTATGGTTGCAACCTCAAGCTTATGATAACCGACAGAAAGAAATATATGCTCAACACGAGTTGCGTCTAAAAGAGCTGCAAATCCAATATGAAAACAGTGTTACTTCGTCGCTAATTAATTCTGGGATCAGAGTTAACGAACAACAGATTATTGAGCAATTAAGAGCAAGTATTTCAATTGGAACAAACAGAGCGCTGAGGGATTTAGCAAGAGAAGATTCTAACAACCCTTTTGTCGATAGCACAGAAATAGCCTATAAAAACCTGAAAGATTTGTATGAGCAAACCAAGATGCCCATCATTCTGGTATCTCCCTTTTGGGACGATACCAAACCATTAGAAATCAACGACCGAGGTGGGTACGTTGACTTTCGTAATGCTTTCAATACTGCGTATCGTCAGGTGCCGTGGCAGGATCTTGCATTAAAGCAAGATGGTTACTTTAAGAGACCCTTGTATAGAACAGACCGAGATGTCAATTTTATCTACAGTATCTTATCTGAGATCCCGACAATTCTGATCCACGGAATTATTCAGGGAGGACACGACTCCCAGCAGTACGTGCAAAGGATACACCCTCATGTTACCTTCTGGAATCTATTTTCCGGACGCGAAGCTGGCTATACAAGTTTAGATCTTAAATTCCTTCCTTTCCGCGTTCCCTCAAATCAATCAAATGATAATTATCAAACTAGTGACTACAGCCTTGGACTACAAGATACGGTGGGAATATATCTTTCGAAGGCTGTTGGATTAATAAGTTCCTTCTATCATCTTTACCATTTTGAAACCCGTCCTAATTTATGGCAATTCCAACTACAGAATGAGCAGGAGTTGCTTCTCCTATCTCTTCAAATTAATGAGCTTTATGATTTTCTTGGTCGTAAGAACCCTGATCGAGCCAAATATTATCAACTTGAAAAATCTTTGCTTCCCCTAGAAGAACAAATTAGGGTTTTACAAGGAAAGCAAAGCTCGATTAACTATTCTAATCCCTCAAATCAAAAGAACTCAGATGAGATTCGTTTGTGGTTTGCTGAGAAAATTGAAAAACTGAATGAGACACTCACCCAGTTCAGTTCATCTGAAGAAATAGAAGAAGCACTACAAATCTTATGTTCTACTTCCATAAGTTTCTTAGAAAAGGAAACGAATAAATTAAGGAGTGGAGAATTTTATCTTCTGGTTGTTGGAAACTTTAACTCTGGTAAGGGAGCGGTTGTCAACACTTTACTCAAGCGCACTTTGATACAGGACTACGGACCCGCTATTATTAGATTTCCAATTCATGTTAAATACGGAAAAGACGAAAAGGTACTAATTCATAGAAAAGATGGCTCAGTTGAATATTTAGGGCTTGATTATTTTTATAAAGAGTTTTTTCTTCGCAAAACAATAAGCGAAGATATATCATTACGAAAATCTAATATCGAGTGGTTGGAATCCATTGACCATATTGAAATTAATTGCCCGGCTGAGGTACTGGCAGATGGAGTCACGTTCATTTATGCTCCAGGATTTACTCCAGCGGCAGAAGGACAGCTATTTTCGTATCTTCTCCAGTGCCACGCGATCCTCTCAATTCTAGATGCATCTAACCAGATCACCTATTCGGACAAGGAAGTCCTAAAAAGGATGTTCAGAGGTAGAGCAATCTACGAGGATCGGTTTTCAAAGGGAGATTCTCCAGTCAAGGGATCGCCTTCCGGGAACCTGACCAACTGCTCTGCAAAACCAATCTTCTATTTAATCAATAAGTGGTATCTGATCGAGGAGGAGAACAGAGAGGAAGTACATGATTTCTACATTGAGACGTTGAGTGAATGCCTCAATGTAGAAAAGTCACAATTTGAGGCCATGCAGGGAGAGCGACTATTCAAAATTAACAATGCAGTTGCAACCGCTCGGCAAGTCGAACAAGGAGAACCCATTACTGATCCTGGACTTATAGAATTCCAGAATCAATGGCATTTGCTTATGACTGACAATCGCCTGCTAACCGAGCTATCTCAAGCAATGGAAGTTGTTGAAGCAGTCGTCAACTCTATTGTTGCTCAGATTGATCAGTATTGCTTAACGCTGCGACTACCGGGGCAATCAGAAGCAAAAGCAGGCAACGGAAGTAGTACTGAATTGAGAATCAAGTACTTTAAAGCATTTCGTGATAAAGTTTTAGCCCAGTTCAATATCATCAAACTGAAGTACAACCGCCAAAATATGTAGAGTTTTACATTCTACATTCAGTTCATACTTCTGCATTAAAGGCACATCTGAACATAAATAAATTTATTTATACTTCATACCCAGAAGGAGATCATTGACATGGATAACCAAACTGTTTCCTTTGACTTAGAAGTAATCAAAATCCGTAACTGGTTTGCAGAACAGCTTAATGCAATGTCTGAGATCATTGCTCTTTCAGAACAGCAAGCATCAGGAGTAGGCGCGTCCGGTGCGCTAGCGATCTCCTCCTTAGTCACAAACCTAACAGAAGAGGCAAATCGGCTGGTCCATGGTAAGTTTCGGTTCTTAATCATTGGTGACTTTAATCGTGGAAAGAGTACAATTCTGAATGCTTTTTTTGAGCAGAACTTACTTCCAGTAGGAGTTACACCAACCACGGCGATTCCTACCTTCGTCAAGTATAGCGACCAGGAAAAGGTGCTGGTCCACAAAAAGGATGGTTCAACAGAGTCACTGAGCTACGACAAATATCGTGAGAAATACACCTTGAATTCCAAAGGTGTGAAGGATCAGATCAAGCGACTCTACGATAATTCCGTTGGTAAATGGCTAAACCCTCTAGATTGCGCGGAATTCTTTTGCCCTATTGAAGCTCTGGCACAAGGTGTTGAGTTCATTGATACAGCAGGATTGAACCATACTGAGGAAGAGAACCAAAAAACATTTTCCTATATTCCTCAATGCCATGCAATTCTTTTTGTTCTAGCGGCAGACCAGCAATTTACGCAGCAGGAGCAGGATTATCTCAAGAAACTACTGGGTGTTAAGCAGGAAATTGAGGACGGCGAATCTCAACAGCAAGTACCGTTAAATCAAACAAAAGATGCAGAAGGTTTTCCCAAAAAGCACGCTAGACCAATCTTTTACTTAATTAACAAGTGGGAACTAGTTGAAGAAGAGCATAAGGAGGAAATACATGAGTATTTCGTCGAGAGTTTCTGTGATTGCTTGGACATAGGTGTAGAAGAATCTGAGCGCCTCTGGGGAGATAAAGTATTCGATGTTTATGCAAAAACCGCTTTGGACAGCTTGAAGCAAGGTAAGTCCCTGGAAGGGACAGGATTGAAGGAGTTTCAGAAGCGCCTGAGCGATTTTCTGATTGAAGACCGATTAATTACCGAACTAGCTCAAGCGGTTTATGCAGCCGAATTTATTAAGGGTCAAGTCGTCTCAAAGGTTGATGAGCGATTGCTTGTGTTGAGGGATGATGTCAAATCTTTGGAGAACAAGATTGACAAGAGCAAACCTTATGTTGCGCTTATGAAAGAGATCGTCCGGAATCTGGAGAGCCATGTCAAAACAGACAAACAAAATTGCACGAATACGTTGGGACTGGAATATTCAAACTTCTTCAATAAGTTGATTGTTAAATTTGAACGAGAATTTGAGATGCCTCCTGTAGATGGATTAACGGATACCCAACGAGCGGAGTACATTGGGAAGTTGCAGGAGAAATTGGCGCAGTATCGGCAGGATAAACTGACTGACTGGCAGAATTTGAGTCAGGGGATGTTACTGAGGAGTTTAGGCGATCTGAAGACTTTTTTTGATGAGAAGCTGGTTGAATACAGCAAAAGTAGAGAGGATATCAGAGACATCCTGAGTCAAGGCACATTTGCCCTGCGTTCACAGAAACAGTCAACGGCTTCTCTGGATCCTTCTGTAGATGAGGCAAATCTGAGCAGTGCCGGATCCAGTGCCGTTGGAAAAATGATTTTAGGTGCGGGTGGTGGAACAGTGGGGGTCTTGGCTGGAGGCGTTGGTGCTGCAACACTGGCAAACCTTGCCGGGGCACATATTGTTTTAGGAACTATTGGAGCTGGTCTTGCGCTGACTCCCGTGGGGTGGGCTTTATTGGGGGCTAGTGCGATTGCTGGAGGAGGTTTGGCTTGGTGGCAGCGACGCGGAGAAGTTCAAAGGTTTCAGAAGCAGATGCTGGAGCAGGTGAAGCAAGAATTCGAGAAATTGGTTGAACCCAGTAAAGTGTCAGAACTCAAGGAAAGAGTTGGAAAACTGTTTGATCCGTTTGAAGAGCTTGCCCGGAAGATGGTGGATGATGCTGCCTCTTTAGAGGCATCCCTGAATAACCTGTTGGAGTCTAAGAAAACAACAGAGGTAAATTATGAAGCAGAGGAAGAGCGTCTTCAGGCACTAGTAACTAATGTCGCTAAACAATGCCAGACGATTATCAATAAATATCAGGAAATCCATTCAGAGGTGATCAAACAAGGAAGTGTAGATGTGGGATCTAATTTATAGAATTTGAGGGATACGGAGAGAAAGATGAAATCTGTTGAAATTTCACAAGCTCTCAAAGACGCCTGCAATTTTCTCAAAGACCAGGAACATCAACAGCTTGTCAATGATGCTAACCTGGCTGGGCAACAGCTCGTTAACCCTCACTTTGGGATCGCCGTCCTCGCACCTTTTAACTTCGGTAAATCAACCCTAATCAATGCTCTGTTGGGGAGTGAAATAATGCCGACTAAAATGGTTCGGACAACCGGCGCAGTGATTAAGGTGAGATATGGCGAAACCGTCGCAACAACGGTCACTCTGCAATCTGGCGAAGTTATAAGAACCAGTGACACAGAAATTTTGAAGAAATTTGCAGTGCTCGATCGCAAAGGGCAACGCCGGGAGGATGTAGTCTCAGTTGAGGTTACCCATCCGCACAATTTGCTGAAGGATGGAATTGAGCTGTTTGATTTGCCTGGAACAAATGATCAGGAAGCACAGAATTCGTTGGTGCGAGACCAGTTATTGAAGGTCGATCTAATCATTCAGGTACTGAATGCTAGGCAGCCCTTTACCCTATGGGAGCAAGAGACCTTGCGTCAATGGCTAGATGGGCGGGGCATTAAAACAGTCGTCTTCGTTCTAAATCGCCTGAATGAGTTGGACAATCGAAAGGATCGGGATGAGGTTTTTGAAGAGGTTTACTCAAATGTTCAGCACTTTAACCCTGACTTGCCACCAGGTATCAAGTCGCTCTATCGGGTTGATGCTCTTCCTGCTGTTAGGGCAAAGCAAAATCGACATTATTGGCAGTTGATAACGAGCGGCATTGTGGAATTTGAAGCAGCTCTATTCACAATCATCCCTTTTCACAGGGCAATGGTGGAGCAAACGAGGTTGATGCGTGTAATTGCAGTTGCTGACCAGATGAAATCGATATTACAACAGCAGGTAACTCGACTATCCGAAGAGATTGCAACCGCCGCCATCGAAAGAAACAAGGTGATCGAGACCGGAAGAACACGTGAAGAATTTTTGAGATCAGAACTTAAGAAGAGGGTGGAAACTTACCGCAAATGGCTCTCGACAGATACCCTAGTCGGATCTTTTCAGACGGATGCAGCTCAGGCGTTGGAGTCCAATCGGTTCTCTGAGTGGCAATCGAACAAATTTCAGCCAGCGATTTCAAGTTATGTCCAGGGCATTGAGAATTGGGTTCAACAAGCTTGCTGTGAGTTTCAGACAAAACCTCCCAACAGTCTGAATACTTTGTTACCAAATGTTCCTAGCATTTCTTTACCACAGCGTCAGGAGAGAACCACTCGGCAATGGGTTGGCGACATTTTTAGCGGAGGAGCCAATCGAAAGCGGTTGGATGAAGAGTATGAGAAGAAGAAATGGCGAGCTTACAAGGACGCAAGTTATAAGTATTTATCTGAATTTAGTAGAAATGCATCTATATCCCTCAATAAATATGAAAAAAACGCTGAGTCATCTATTATCTTCTCTGCACCATTAGAAGATGAGGATGTACTTCAAAAACAGCATGAGTTAAAGACCTTAAATAGCTTATTTAATAAGATTAAAAGTATCGAATCGTTAGAAGTTAATTTGAACACACAAAACCTTAATTCTTCAAAGCAACTCAAAGTTCTAGAGCTTTTTTGGAGAAATTATTTCTCTTTTTTCTTGAGATAAGTTTATAGATGAATGGTACTGACATAGGATCAAAATTGGCATACCAAAGTATGAAATTTAGGGGGTTCAGCCGCTGATTAATGTTTCCGTCAGTGCCATTCAACTGTTGCACACTGAGGTGGACCCAATGGGTTGGACAATTCTGAGGGATCTCTAAGCTCTGAAACGAGAGATCTCCATGTCCATTTCAAGCTTCTTTAGAGAGTGATCGCGTTTCCCAATAGACGACTTCTGGAGTGCGATACTTCAATGCTTGATGGGGACGCTCTTGATTATAC
>ERZ1066133.585-NODE-585-length-15086-cov-8.348480_pt1 | contig 15086 bp, 11 predicted proteins | sample MGYA00382780_ERZ1066133 | MGnify/ENA primary metagenome ERZ1066133 (study PRJEB33369, sample SAMEA5778363) | biofilm metagenome | biome: Industrial cooling water; feature: Water cooling tower basin; material: Biofilm | place: United Arab Emirates | collected...
CCTTGAATCATCCTCCCGACTCGTGGGAAACTACCCACCATGTCGGCACTCGCGATCACTCCGCTCACCATCACCCCGCGCCCCGCGGCGTCACCGCACACGCCCGGCGGCACCACAGCGCGCGTTGACCACCATGGACCGCCACCGTTAACCCGATCCCAGCAGACGAAGCAGATTGCCCGATCGCGCGTGGACCCGCAGACCGGGCGCGATTCTGGGACGTTGTCGGAGCCGGTCGAGTCGCGAAAGACGGGTGGTGAGAGTTCCATCCGCCGCGTGAATGGCGTTTTGCATTGATCAGAAATCGAGTTGTGGTAGCATGCGGTTTGCCCTTCGATCAGCAGTTCGTTTCCCCGAGGAGATTGCGATGAGAAGCCTGTGGTCTGGGCTGGCCCTGCGGTCGGCGCTGGCGTTGTTCCTCGTTCATGTCGCGGCGACCGCTTCCGCTCAGACGCCGCTCGGGTCCGCGTGGACGTACCAGGGACGGCTCGCGCAGGCGGGCGCGCCCGCGAGCGGGTCGATCCCGATGGTCTTCAAGTTGTGGGATGCCGCATCGGCGGGCAATCAGGTCGGGCCGACGCTCACCTTCAACGGCGTGGGCGGCAACCCGCCGCCGGTCTCAGTCAGCAACGGGGTGTTCACCGTTTCGCTCGACTTTGGCGCGGGCGTGTTCGGCCCGAGCGCCCGCTGGCTCGAGATCACGGTGAACGGCGTGGCGCTCGCGCCGCGGCAGGCGGTCGATTCCACGCCCGCCGCGGCGTTCTCGATGGCGCCCTGGGCCACGCTGGGCAGCAACCTCTCGTACACCGGCGGCAACGTCGGCATCGGCACGACCCAGCCCAGCACGGCGTTGCAGGTCGCTCGCGCCACCGGCGATACCGAGATCGGCATCGTCGGCGGCAACGGCGGGCGCCGCTGGACGCTGCAGAGCAGCGCCGGAGGTGCGGTCAACCTGAGCGGAACCTTCCAGATAATCGACCGAACCGCGGGCGCTTTCCGCCTGCTCATCGATCCAACGGGCAACGTGGGGATCGGCACGTCAACTCCCAACTCGAAACTGTCGGTGGCCGGCGGCGGGGATTTCACCGGCGATCTCGGTATCGGGGGCCGAGCCCAGATAGTCGGCGATGCGACCGTGTACGAGGACCTCGTCGTCCGCAAGAACCTCGGCGTGAACACCCTGGGCATTCCGCAGAGCCGCGTGCATGTCGTGGGCGATGTGCGGGTCGACTCCGGCTTTCTCGGCGTGAATCTCAACGGCCCGGCGCAGAGCCGGCTGCATGTGAACGGCGATGTGCGAATCGACTCGGGGTCGCTTCGGATCGACTCCGGGGCCCTGACGTTCGGCAGCCTGACCGACAACAGCGATCCGATGTACATCACCCGCCAGAACGTTTCGCCCGACTATTCACAGCTCGTCATCAACCTCGGCGACAACCCCGGATCAGAACCCCCTCCCGGCGACGACCTGGTCATCCTGGCGAACGGAGCGGTGCAGTTCGTCTTCCGATCCAACGGCTCGGCTTTCAAGACCGGCGCGCCAAACTGGTTTGTCCTCTCGGACGCTCGCGCCAAGCACGACATCGAGCCGCTGACCGGCGTGCTCGATCGGCTGATGGCGCTCAAGGGGCACACCTTCTTCTACAACGAACCCAACATCCCCGGCGCCCGCCCCGGCCGGTGCATCGGCTTTGTCGCCCAGGAGGTCGAGCCGATCTTCCCGGACTGGGTGAGCACCGATTCGAGCGGCCTGAAGTCGCTGCAGGTCGCGGGGTTCGAGGCGCTCGCGGTCGAGGCTTTGCGCGACCTGCGGGCCGAGAAGGACGCCGAGATCGCCGCGGCCCGCGCCGCGAACGAGGCGAACGACAAGAAGCTCGAGGAACTGCGGCAGGAGAACGCCGCGCTGCACGCGCGTCTCGACATTCTTGAAGGCGCCCTCAGGGAACTAGCGGCCCGGATGGCAACCGACCAGCCCACGCGGAAGAAACAGTAAAGGAGCCAATTAAACCCCGCGAGCGGGGCGCGGTCGCACCAACCCCGCGCCACGGACCTTTGCCTTGCAAGGTCCGCTCATCCCGTACACCTCTGCAAAAACCCAAACCGTGCGCCCCAAGCCGTCATTGCGCGCCCACCTCAAGCGAAATCACCACTCCCCAACCCCAGGCCGCACAACCCCTTCCACTCCGTCTCTTCGTCTCTTCGTCTCTCCGTCCCTTCGTCTCTTCGTCTCTTCCCCCTTGTATCATCCACCCGACTCGTGGGAAACTACCCACCATGTCGGCCCGCTCTTGCAGACCGCTCCCGATCACACCGCGCGCCGCGGATTCGTCGCACGCACGCACCCCCTCCCAGATGGGAGCGAGGGCCGGGGGGGGGGGTGGGTGCCAACCGTCACGAACAACACAGCAGCACCCGATCAACCCAACGGGCACTGCCCCAATAGGAACCTCACGCGCAAGCGTGAGGTCACCCACGCGCCCCTCGCGCCACCCACACCCACCCACCAAGGACATCGCACCGCGTCCCCTCTCCCACGCCGCCGCACGTGCGAAAAGCCGCGCCCGAGCCCCACATCCAGCACGACGCGGCGGCGAGGCACCTATGCCCCTCCGACCTCGGACATCCCACCGACGACGCACCGCTCCCATCGCGCCAGTGTGCATCGACCGCCACCGCCACCCCCACCCCCATCCCCACTCCCACCCCCACCGCACGCCCGCCCCGACAGATCAAGCGACTCGATCACGCAGCGTTGTCACCGAGAATCCAAAGCTCGGAGCGGACAATGGAGCTTCGCCGCGCAACCGCCGGCTCCCGCGGCCAGCCCTCGCAACGCCACGGTCCACGATTCACGCGATCTTCATGCCCGTTCACTGGCATTCCACCCGCCCGCGTTCATATTTGGTTATCTGTTGGGGCATGAGGGAATGTTCCCTCGGGAGGTCGGTCATGGTGCGTGCTTCAACGGCGGCGGTCCTCTTGGCTGCGACGGGTGTGGTGTCCGCTGCGGCGTCCGGCGCCGTCTCGATCGTGTCGCGCTTCTCCGAGGTGACACAAACCAACTGGAGCAATCAGGTGCCGACCACGGTCGACACCTTTGGCACCACCACCGCTCTGGGTCTCTTCAAGGCCCCCTCGCTGCGGCCGATTCAGACCTCCACGGTCGGCGTCGGCGGCGCGACCTATTCCGGCAGCACCGGCTCCGTCGCCAGTTCCGGCCCGCCCGCGGGATCCGGTCGCTTCGGCTCGTACACCCGCTCCCGCTTCGAGTTCACCTTCACCGTCACCGACTCGGCCGACTTCACCCTGACCGGCAGCCTGCGCCGCTTCTGGAGCGCCACTTCGGTGCTCCGCCTCGATCCGCTGAGCCCCGGCGCGTCCGCCGCCCGCATCGCCAGCGCCACCGGCTCGACCGACAACGACTTCGCGGCCAACCTCGTCAACTGGTCGGGCACGCTCGCCGCAGGGACCTACAAACTCTCGATCGACGAGAGCGGCCAGGAGTCAGATCTCGGACTCTTCGGCGCCCAGAGCTCGGTCTCGTCATTCACCTTCGTGATCCCGACGCCGTCCAGCCTGGCCCTCCTCGCCGCCGCGGCCTTCCCGCTCGCCCGCCGCCGCCGCGTCTGATCGCGCCAACGCGGCCCGCCGAAGCCGGACCCCGGAGCTTCAGCCTCGCTGGGCCCCCAACCCCGTGACTCCCAGCAGCCCGTGAAAGTCTCCACCCTCCCTGAGGGTCGACATGCACCGTTGCCGCTTGTATCTTCGCGTCATCGCGACCGCAGACGCACAACGGAGGATCGTCCGATGCACCGCCAACTGTCCGCAGCGCTCGCCTGTCTTCTCTCTGCTGCCGCTGGAGCCCAGCAGTCCACCCTACATACACCCGCCTTTACCTACCAGGGGGTGCTGCGCGAGAACGGGGAGCTCTACAACGGCGACGCCACGCTCGAGTTCCGGTGGTACTTCACCGAGACCGGACCCAGCCTGATCGGCGAGCCCATCGTCACGCAACTTCCCGTCGAGAACGGCGTCTTCACCGCCCGTCTCAACGCACTCGGCGAGTTCGGCGGCAACGCGTTTGACGGATACCGACGCTGGCTGGACGTCCGAGTGAACGGCCGGTCGTTCGCCAAGCGCGTCGAGATCCTGCCCGTCCCCTACGCGCACTGGGCGCTCGGACCCTGGCGCACCATCGGAGAACACGTCGCCTTCGACAAACGCGCCGGCCTCGGCGTGACGGCACCCCCGTCGGCACGCCTCGAGATCCGCGACGGGTCCACCCTCGCGACCGCCATCGACGCAGCAGCCTACGCCCCCCTCAAGATCACCTCGCCGGTGAGCCAGGAAGCCCTCCTCTTTGACACCAATCAGATCGAATCCGCCGGCGGCTCGCTCTTCATCAATTCGCGCCAGCAGAACGGCGCCGGCAATAACGTGATCGTCGCCAACGGCGGCGGCAACGTGGGCATCGGCACCGGCTCGCCCAGCCAGCGCCTTCACGTCGCCGGCAACGCACTCTTCACCGGCAACATCTTCGGCGACGGCTCGCTGCTGTTCGGCGGCGTCTCGACGGACTCGCCACAACTGATCCTCACCAACAACGGCACCGTCGGCATCAACACCGCCTTCGCAGACGTCACGCTGAACGTGCGACCCCGCGTGCTGCACTCCGACGTCTTCCAGGTCGAGGACTTCTTTGGCAACGACCTGCTGAACGTCACCTCCAGCGGCCTGACCACCGTGCGCGGCGTCTTCTCCGTCGCCGGCACCAAGAACTTCATCATCGATCACCCCGAAGCCCCGACCGATAAGTTCCTCCTGCACAACGCCGTCGAAGGTCCCGGCTATTACACCCACTACCAGGGCAACGCGGTGCTCGACGCGGAGGGCGCCGCATGGGTCACCCTGCCCGACTACTTCGACAGCCTGAACACCGACCCCACCTACAACCTCACCTGCATCGGCGCTCACGCCCCGGTCTACATCGCCGAAGAGGTGCGCGACAATCGATTCCGCATCGCCGGCGGCCGACCCGGCATGAAGGTCTCCTGGATCATCAACGCCGTCCGCAAGGACGCCTACGCCGCCGACCATCCGTATCAGGCCGTCCAGGACAAGCAGGGCAGCGATCGCGGCACCCGTCTGTACACGCCCGCCGCCCGCAACTGATGGCCGTCGCCGCGGCACAACGCCACACTCACGCGCCGCGCGTCGCCGCCATCACGCCCGAGATCGTCAGGAACACCACGTACGAGCCCAGCAGCAGGCCGCCCTCCAGGCGCGAGACGGTTCGCCCTGTCGATCGGCTGATCGGGATGAGCGCGAGCCCCAGCAGCCCCATGTACGCCAGCGGCATCACCAGTGTCGCGTCGGCGCTCGGCGGCGCGACCAGTCCGACGATGCCGAGGATGGCTCCCGCGTTGAACAGGCACGACCCGATCGCGTTGCCCATGGCCAGGTCCGTCTGCCCGCGTCGCACGGCCATGAGGCCCGTGATGAGCTCCGGCAGCGTGGTGCCGATGGACACGATCGTCACGCCCACGATCGCCGCTGGCACGCCCAGCGCGACCGCCAACCCGGACGCTCCGTCGCTCGCCAGCGAGCCGCCGAACGAGAGCAGCGTCAGCCCGCCCGCGAAGCAGACCGCGATCATCAGCCATCCCATCGGCGCCGGGCCCAGCGTCGGATCATCTCCGATCGACGACTCCGACCGGCTTTCCGCGCTCTGGCGCAGCGCCGCCATGATCGTCCACGTGCTGTACGCGCCGAAGACGCCGAGCAGCAGGCCCGACTTCCACACCGACAGGCCGCCGGCGATCCCCAAGGCCGCCAGCGCGGTCAGGATGACCGCGTTGAGCAGGATCTCAACCCGGATCAGGCGCTCCTGGACCGCCAGCGGCGTCACCAGCGCACACAGCCCCAGCACCAGCGCCATGTTGCAGATGTTCGCGCCCACGACGTTGCCCATCGCCAGGTCGCCGCGGCCCTTCCATGCCGAGATCAGGTTGAGCGCCAGTTCCGGCGCGCTGGTGCCCCACGCGACGAGCGTCAGCCCGACGACCAGCGGCGAAACCCGCAGCCGCCGCGCCGCGTCCACCGACGCCGCCACCAGCAGCCGCCCCCCCACCAGCAGCAACACCAATCCGCCCGCGAACGTCAAGACATGGGTCAGCATTGCCGCAACATACACCCATTCGGGTGGTCCGGGTTCGCCGCGGCCGGGGCACGGGAGAAAAAAAATCGAACGCCCCGCGGCGGATCTGCGACGCGAGATCATCTGGCGTTTCTCCGGGTTTGTGCGCGGCTGTGATCTAGCATGATGTGTTCAGGACGCCCGAGCCGCGAGATGGCATCGAGCGCGTCTCTGCCGCGTCCTGCAGGAAGGACTCGAACATGACAAACCGCATCCGAACCGGGTTCATGGCCTGCGCCGTGGCGTGCTGCGCGCCCGCCGCCGCGCTCTCCGGGGTGACGACGTTCTTCCGGCCGTGGCAGATCGCCACGCCCGTCGCGAGCGGCGTGACATCCGAGACCATCAGCAGCGAGGGATACCGATTCACTGTGACCCGTGACAAGCTCTTCACGGGGGGCACCGGCACGGTCATCGGCCGCGCCGTCCGCGAGCCGTGGCCTCAGGGGCTGGAGGCGCAGGCCGTCACCACGCCTCCACCGGGTGTGACGGATTACAAGGCTCGCATCACGATCACCCGCGATGACGGCGGCGTGTTCGACTGGAACATCATCACGTTCAAGCTGCTGGCCAACACGGCGGGCGCGGGAGCGTCGCTGGAGATCATGCCGCTGGTCGGCGGCCAGGACGCGTTCGCCGATCCGCTGTACTTCCTGGCGACTGGCTTCTACGGCAGTTCGTTCAGCTACGACGAGACTCCGAACTACTGGGGCTGCACCGCGCCGCTCAAGGGCTACGACACGTACAAGGTTGCGCTGTACGTGGACTTCGCGCTGACCGGGCTCACATTCACAGCGGTCGTGCCGTGCCCGGCGGACCTCAACGCGGATACGTTCGTCGATGATGCGGACTTTGTCATCTTCGCCGAGGCGTACAACGTGCTCGACTGCGCGGATCCGGCGATGGCGCCGGGCTGCCCGGCGGACCTGAACACGGACGCGTTCGTGGACGATGCGGACTTTGTGCTCTTCGCCGGCGCGTACAACGCGTTGCTGTGCCCATAGCACAACGAGGGTCGGGGAGGCCGCGGCGACACCCGACACTCGGTGGTTGTTCGCATGCCGCCCGGTCTGTTTCCTCCGCCGCGGACTTTCTCTGCGCGATTCGGAGGCAATGTCCGCGTTCATGGGTGGGGATCGGATCCGCTCTGGTAGGCTGCATTCCTGCCTGATCCGATCGCTTTGAACGATGGAGGCCTCCCATGTTGTCCGCCCGCTCCGCCCGCGTCGCCTTGACCGCCGCGTCGATCTGCGCCGTTGTCGCCGGGAACGCTGCGGCGGTGACGCCGACGGTGAACGGCATCCTCGACGCGACGTACGGCGCGCCCCGGGCGGTGCAGACGGTGCAGACGGGCTTCGGAAACGCGGCGCCGCCGGCGGACAACACCGGCAGCGAGCTCGACGCGGCGTACGGCGTGATCCGCGGCGGGCGGCTGTTCCTGATGCTCACGGGCAACCTGGAACGCAACTTCAACCTGATCGACATCTACATCGACTCGCGTCCGGGCGGCGAGAACGTGCTGACGGGCACGCCGCAGTACGACGGCGGGTACAACGCGCCGGGCGGGCCGTACCGGAGTGCGAAGCTGAACGGCATGCGGTTCGATGCGGGCTTCTTTGCTGACTACCACCTGTACTGCCGCTGGGGGGTCCAGGCGGCGGTGGAGACGCCGTTTGAGGTGACTTTCGTGCATCGCACCGGCGGCGGGCAGGCGCAGGTGCCGGCGTCGCGGGCCGGAACGGTGGTGACGGTCTCCAACAGCGCGATCGGCTCGGTGAACGCGGGCAACGTGGCGCCGAACGCGTCGGGCAGCGCGCTGACGCAGAACCTGCTGATGGCGATCTACAACTTCAACACCGGCGGCGTGATCGCGGGGATCAACGCGGCGAACGCCGCGGCGGCCGCGGCGGTGACATCGGGCGTCGAGTTCTCGATTCCGCTCGCCGACCTGGGCGGGGCTTCGGCGTTCAAGAACATCCGGGTCGTGGCGATGCTCAACGGGCAGAACCGCGACTTCCTGTCGAACCAGATCCTGCCCGGCGTTCCGGCGCCGCAGGTGAACCTAGGCGGCGACGGCAACGGCACGTTCACCGGCGCGCTGTCGGGCATCAACTTCACGACGTTCGCGGGGACGCAGTACTTCACGGTGTACACCTGCGTCGCCGACATCAACGAGGACGGCGTGGTCGATGACGGCGATTTCGTCTTCTTCGCGTACTCGTACAACGTGCTGGTGTGCGCGGATGCGGCGATGCTGGCGGGCTGCCCGGCCGACTTCAACGAGGACGGGTTTGTGGACGACGCGGACTTTGTGATCTTCGCCGACGGGTACAACGATCTCGTGTGCCCGTGAGCGCGGGGCGTTGGGTGGGCGTCGCGGCTGGTTCTTGCGGCCGGGCTCTTGACGCGTGCCCGGCGGGTGGTACTGTCTGAACAGCCCCGGACCCTTTTCCGCAAGAGGTCCGGGGTTTTCCCTTTTTGAGGAGACACAGGATGCAGATTTGTTTGGCTGTCGGACTTGGTCTTGCCGCGCTGGCGTCGGGCGCGGGCGCGACGGTGTTCTCGTACGACAACGGCACGACGACGGTGGCGGTCGGGCCCCCGAGCTCGTTCCCGGTGAACCCGATCACGGGCTGGGGGAACTACTTCGTGTCGGACCCGCAGGGGACGCGGATCACGAAGTTGTCGGCGGCGTTCGGGCCGAACTTCAATCCTGCGACGCCGGTGACGATGCACCTGTTCGCCGATCCGGACGGCGACTTCAACCCGCTGAACGCGGTGCTGCTGACGTCGGTGACGAAGGTTCCGACGCAGGTCGGCGGTTCGGTGTTTACGACGTTCGACATCAATCCGACGGTGGTGAACGGCGGGTTCTTCGTGATGTGCACGGCGTTCACGGTGAAGGGGGTCGACAAGCCCGCGGCGGCGGACCTGACGGGCCGCGTCGATCGCTCGTGGTACTTCTACAACCCGGCGAGCAGCGGGATGAACCTGGCGAACCTTGGCGCCAACGCGTTGGCGCGGCGGGTGGATCAGGTGCTGCCGCTGCCGGGGGCGTGGCTGGTGCGGGCGGAGGGCGAAGCGATTCCGACTCCGGGGGGGCTGGCGCTGGTGGCCCTGAGCGGGCTGGCGGCGCTGCGTCGGCGACGCTGAAGAAGAATGACCCGCGGCGGGGCCGAGAGGCCCGGGCGCGGCTTTGGCTTGGACGCTCGCCCGCCGACGCGGGGCGATGCCGGTATCCTCCGGAGCAGGGCCCCGTGGCGGAACTGGCAGACGCAAGGGACTTAAAATCCCTCGACCTTCACGGGTCATCCGGGTTCGACCCCCGGCGGGGCCATTGCGGCGGGGCGCGTGGCGGTCGATTTCAGGGGGGTTGTTGCCTAGCATTTCGACCCGGCGGAGCATGGAATGTCCATGCCCGGCGGGATCAATTCGGTTCGCCTCGTTGAACCGCGAGGACTCGTTCCTCCCGGGTGCCGGGGTCAGGAGTTTCGCATGCTTCGTCTTCGCTTCCAGCGTCTGGGCCGCCACAACCGTCCGTTTTACCGCCTTGCGGCGCTCGATAAGCGCACGCGGCGCAACGGCTCGGTGGTTGAGAATCTCGGCTGGTACAACCCGCTCGAGAAGGACCCGGCGAAGCAGTTGCACCTCAATGCGGAGCGGATCAAGTACTGGCTGAGCGTGGGCGCCCAGCCGACCGACACGGTGCGCGACTTCCTCGCCAAGCAGCAGTTGATCGATGTGAAGGCGTGGGAAGAGGACCGCAAGCACGACCGCAAGCGTCTGGAGGCCCGCAAGGCCGCCGAGGCCGCGAAGGCTGCCGCGGGTGGCGAGAAGAAGGAAGAAGCCAAGGCCTGAGCCGGCTTGCACTCGAGATGACCGAAAGCCCCGCGGACGCGGGGCTTTTTCTTTGGCGTGTCCGGTCCGAGGGCGGCGCTCACGCCGGCTTGGGGGCGCGCCAGCGTTCCTCGATCTTTTCGAAGATCTGCTTCTCCATCGCGTCGGCGGTGACGACTTCCTCGACGACGGCGTGGTCGGCGCCGGCCTCGTAGGCGCGGAACGCGCCGCTGAGGTAGCTGGTGCGGCAGGCGATGAAGACGTTGGGCGAGAGCTGGCGGGCGATGGCGATGGCGCGGTGCGAGGCGTCGTCGTCGGGGATGGTGAGGACAAAGGCGTCGGCGTGACGCATGCCGGCGGACTCGAGGACCTCGGGCGTGGTGACGTCGCCGTAGATGATGGACTTGCCGAGCTGGGACTGGCGCTTGACGGTGTTGGGGTTGAGTTCGATGACGGTGTAGCTGATCTGCTGGAGGTTCAGTCGCGCGGCGAGGTGGCGGCCGACGGGTCCGAATCCGGCGATGACGACGTGGCGGATCGCGGGCTTGTGCTCGCTGTCGGCGGCGGCGACGGCTTTGGCGGCGTCCTGCTGGATCTTCTCGCGGAGCGACTTGGTCCAGCCCGGCGGGCCGATGCCCTGCAGGCGCTGGGCGATCTGATGCGCGTAGGCGAAGGCAAACGGGGAGAGGAACAGCGAGAGCACGACGACGGCAATCGCAGCGCTGAGAACGGACGAGGTGAGAATGGGAACCGGGGAGGTCCGCCCGGCGGCGGCGAGCAGCACCAAGCTGAACTCGCCGGCGTTGCCCAGATAGATCGCCGCGAGAGCGGAAAGCGGACCGGACGAGCCAAAGCCCCACGCGAAGAGTCCGATGAGGACGATCTTGATGACGAACAGGACCGCGACGCCGGCGAGGATCGGGACGATCATGGCGGCGATGTCGGGAACGTTGAGCAGCAGGCCGACGGTGGTGAAGAAGATGGCCATCAGCAAATCGCGCAGGGGCTCGAACTGCCCGGCGAGCTGGGTGCGGAAGGGCGTGAAGGCCAGCAGCAGACCGGCGAGGAACGCGCCCAGCTCGGCGCTGAAGCCCAGAACCTTGGTGACGACGGCGGCACCGAGTGCGATGGCGGCGGAAGCGACAAGCACGAGTTCGCGGGAGCCAAAGCCGGAGCGGCCCGCCATGCCGCGGGAGCCGATATCGGCGACGAGCGCAAGCAACCAGGGCAGCGCGGTGCGACCGAGGACGAGCATGACAACAACGCCGAGCGTGCCGATTCCCGCGGAGAGGAGCATTTGCGGAACGCTCTGCTGGCCAGCCGCAGGCCCATCGTCGACGACGGTCCAGGCCGCGATGGCGGGCAGCGCGCCGAGCATGAGGATCGAGAGCAGATCCTGAGCGATCGAGACGCCGACGCAGAGTCGGCCGTGGGTTTGGTGGAGCTCGCGGCGTTCGTGCAGGACGCGGAGCAGGATCGCCGTCGACGAGATCGACATCGCCAAACCGACGGCGAGGGCCGCGGGACCCGCGAGGCCGAAGAGCACGCCAGCCCCCCACGATCCCGCGGCGACAGCGAGCGTGCTGCCGACGCCGACACCGACGATGGACACCATGGAACGCCGCAGCTCGCCGAGTTCGAGCTGAAGCCCGATGGTAAAGAGCAGCAGGACGGTGGCGAACTGGGCGATGCTCTCGAGATCGCCGAGGGACCACTGAAACCGATGCGCGGCATAACCGACGATGGCACCGGCGATGATGTAACCGGGGATGATCTGGAGCTTGAGACGGCGGAACAGCGTGGCGATGGTCGCGGCGCTGAAGAGGATGACCATCAGGCCGAGCCCGGTGCTCTCGGCGGCGGAGGCGTTGGCGAGGATGAGGGGCGAGAGTTGGAGCATGTTTTCCTGCGGTGGAACAGACGACGTGCCGAGGCGATTGATGGCTGATGAGCACCGGCCGATGCGCATTCACCCAGCGCGGTGGTCAGACGCGGCGCCTGACCCACTGGATCCCCGTCACGCGGATGATTCGCTGGCGGCGCGACGCTCGTCGCCGCGTTTCTTGAGAAGGACGGCGAGCAGGGTCACATCGGCGGGGGTGAGGCCCTCGAGACGGCCGGCCTGGCCGAAGGTCGCGGGCTTGAAGCGGGTGAGGGCGAGCCGGGCCTCGGTGCGGAGGGCGGGGAATGTGCCGTAGTCCACGTCGGCGGGGATGCGGCGGTGCTCGAGCTCGGCGTGGCGCTCGATCTCGAGCCGGGCCTTCTCGATGTAGGGCTCGTAGCGCCGGGCGGCGAAGACCGTGTCCACGATGCTGTCGTCGAGGGTGATGCCGCGGAGGGCTTCGTGGTCCCGCACCGCTTCACGGAGCTTGGCGGCGGAGAACTCGGCGGTGCGAAGCACCTTCGCCAAGGGCTCGTAGTTGATGCGGGTTGCGTCGATCGCCTTGTTGAGCGCGGCGATCTGGAGACGGCGTTTGTCGAAGATCTCGGCACGCACGCGGCCCACGTCGGTGTCCAGCAGACCGAGTTCGCGGGCCAGCGGCGTCAGGCGATCGGCGCTGTTGTCGGCGCGCAGCAGCAACCGGTGCTCGGCGCGGCTGGTGAACATGCGGTACGGCTCGACCGGTGTCTTGGTGACCAGGTCATCCATCAGCACGCCGATGTACGCCTGCTCACGCCCGAAGATGAACTCGGGCTTGCCTTGCACGAATCGGGCGGCGTTCAAACCTGCGACGAGCCCCTGTGCCGCGGCTTCTTCGTAGCCGCTGGTGCCGTTGATCTGACCGGCCAGGAACAGCCCCTCGACGAGCTTGGTCATGCCGCTGGCGAAGATCTGGTGCGGGCGGACCATGTCGTATTCGACGGCGTAGCCGTAGCGGTAGATGTGGGCGTTCTCGCAGCCGGGCATGGAGCGGACGATGGCGTCCTGCACGTCGGCGGGGAGGCTGGTGGAGATGCCGTTGCAGTAGATCCAGTCGTCGCGGAGCGATTCGGGCTCGAGGAAGACGCCGTGGGTCTCGCGGTCGACGAAGCGCACGACCTTGTCCTCGATGCTCGGGCAGTATCGCGGGCCGGCGGATTCGATCTGGCCGCTGTACATCGGGGCGCGGTGGAGATTGGCGCGGATGAGATCGTGGGCGGCGCGGGAGGTGTGGGTCTGGCGGCAGTCGATCTGGGGGAGGACCGGGAAGTGCTGAAGGGAAGAGAGAGGTGTCGAGGTGTCGAGGTGACGAGGTGTCGAGGGGCCTGACGCCAAGCCCTCGACACCTTGAAACCTCGACACCTCGACACCTTTTCCGGACAGATCGCTGAACGGAACCGGGACGTCGTCGCCCTTCGCGGGCTCGAGGTCGTCCCAACGGATGGTGTCGCGCTTCAGGCGCGGCGGGGTGCCGGTCTTCAGGCGACCGAGTTCGAAGCCCAGGTCCTTGAGCGCGGCGGAGATGCCGACGGCGGCGGACTCGCCGAAGCGGCCACCGGCGGTTTTGGTCTCGCCGGTGTGCATGAGGCCGCGCATGAAGGTGCCGGTGGTGAGGACGACGGCGGGGGCGGAAAGCTCAAAGCTCAAAGCGGAAAAGCTCAAACTCGGAGCCGACGTCCCTTCGGACTCGGAGTGTTTGCCATGATTTGAGCTGCCTTGATTTGAGATTTGAGCTGTGGTGTTTTGAGCTTTCCGTACCTCGATGCCACGCATCTTGCCGTCGGCAACCAGCAATCGCTCCACGACGCCCTCGATCACGTCGATCTCGGGGCGGGAGCGGATGAGCGCTTGCACGGCTTCGGCGTACGCGTGTTTGTCGCACTGGGCGCGGGGGCCGCGGACGGCTTCGCCCTTGCTGGCGTTGAGGACTTTGAACTGGATGCCGGTGGCATCGGTGGCGAGGGCCATGAGGCCGTTGAGGGCGTCGATCTCGCGGACGAGCTGGCCCTTGGCGAGCCCGCCGATGGCGGGGTTGCACGACATGACGCCGATCTTGGAGGCGTCGATGGTGATGAGCGCGACCGAGTGCGGCTCGCGGAGGATGTTGGCCGCGGCCCATGCGGCCTCGACACCGGCGTGCCCGCCGCCGATGACGATGAGTTGGTAGGAAAGACGGGGCATGGTCAATGGTATTGACGGGGGCGGTGCACCAATGAAAACGCCCCGCGAGGCGGGGCGCTTGGAAGGGACGAATCGAACGCGATCAGGCCTTGGCTTCGCCCTCGGCGGCGGGAGCAGCCGGAGCCGCGGCGGCGGGCTCAGCGGCGGGCTTGGGAGCGGGCTTCTTCGGACGCGACGCGGCGGCAGCGGCCTTGGCGGCCTTGGCAGCGGCGCGCTCGTCGGCGGCCTTCTTCTCGGCGGCGGCGATGGCGGCCTTGCGGTCGGCCTCGGCCTTTTCCTTCTGGCCGAAGTAATTGGTCTGGAACTTCTTCTGGAACTTCTCGACGCGGCCGGCCGAGTCGACGAAGGCCTGCTTGCCGGTGAAGAAGGGGTGCGAGCCCGACCACACTTCAACGTGCAGCTCCGGCACGGTAGCGCCGACGGTCATGACGACCTGGCCGTTGTGGTAGACCTTGCAGTTGTTGAAATACGTGGGGTGGATGGACTCTTTCATCGCGGTTCTCGCAGATTTTCAAACGGCCGGGGCTGCCGGCCGGGTCAAGATGATAGGCACGACACTTCCTAAAGGCAGGGGCGAGAACTGTCCGGGCCGCATGCCGGAGGGCCGCGGCGTGCCCGTGCGGCGGCACAAAGGCCCGGAAAGTCGGGGCTTGGGGCGGCGCGGCGAGGGGCGGGACGGCGGGGAAAAGCGGGCTGCGCCGGGCGGTCGCGGCGCGGCAGGCCGGGCTGGAGTCGGCGGGGTGTTGATCCGATGAGAGGCGGGCGAACTTGACCAGCGGCCTTTGGTCGCTAGCCTTGTGTCCTTCGCGACGGCCCTGATCGGGACCCAGCCGCGAGACAATTCGATTCCCCGATAGCTCAATGGTAGAGCGAGCGGCTGTTAACCGCTAGGTTCTAGGTTCGAGTCCTAGTCGGGGAGTTTCCTTCCGACCCCGCCTCACGGCGGGGTCGTTT
>ERZ1066133.593-NODE-593-length-14937-cov-5.932536_pt1 | contig 14937 bp, 14 predicted proteins | sample MGYA00382780_ERZ1066133 | MGnify/ENA primary metagenome ERZ1066133 (study PRJEB33369, sample SAMEA5778363) | biofilm metagenome | biome: Industrial cooling water; feature: Water cooling tower basin; material: Biofilm | place: United Arab Emirates | collected...
GCCCTGTCGTTCAAATAATCGAGTTTCAATTTGCATTGCCAGAATATCTCGGCTCCATCCGTTTGCTAGCGCCTGTTGGGCATACCAAAGGCGCACCTCTAGCGACTTTAACTTTTCCAGGAGAGCGATATTGTGTCGCCACGGGAGTTGTGCAACGCAACGTTGCACAACCTGTTTGTCCGGATATGCTTCGGCAAAGGTTCGCATGTATTTGAGGTTGCGGGCAGAGAAGCCGGTTAGATCGGGAAACTCCTTTTTCAGATCCCTGGCAATCTGATCAACTACTTTGGTGCCGTATCCTTCCTGCTGTTGGCGATCGAGAATTTCTCGTCCAATTTCCCAATACAGCGTGATCATCTCTTCATTGACTGCCAGAGAAGCCCGAATCTGCGCCGTACGAATCCGCTGCTTCAGGTCATTCAGAAATTTGTGGTAGTCGTTTGGGAAAAGAGAGGATTGCTTGGGCACAAAGAAGACTCCACGCTTGGGAGTAAATGGATATTGTCTCATCATCGTACCGCTTAAGACCTGTCCGTATACACTAATAGAGTCGCTTCTACGGACACCATGATTATTACAACAGCATCATTTAAGGGGGGTGTTGCGAAGACCACTACCGCCATTCACTTAGCAGCTTATCTACAAACGAAAGGTCAAACCCTGCTGATTGATGGCGATAATAACCGTTCTGCAACTCGTTGGGCAGAACGTAGTCTGGAGCGGGGTGGGTTACCTTTCAAAGTGGTTGGGGTGAATCAATCTGCTAAATACAGCAAAGGGTGCGAGCACTTTGTGATTGATACAGAGGCGAGTGCGGAAGAAGATGAATTGAGAGAGATTGTTGATGGTTGTGATTTGTTGATCCTGCCGACCACGCCCGACACCATGTCTCTGGATGCTTTGATTCAAACAGTAGAGTTGCTGAAAGCGCTCAACACCGATAAATACCGTGTGCTGCTGACCAGGGTCCCATCACCGCCCCGACGGGAAGGAGATGAGGCAAGAGAGTTTTTGACGGAAGCGGGATTCCCTGTATTCAAAGGCAAGATTAGAGAAGCAGTGGCATTTCAGAAGGCAGCGAACGAAGGTGTTTTGGTTCACCAGGTGAGCGATCGTCGGGCACGAATTGCCTGGAATGAGTACTGTGCGATCGGCAAGGAGGTTATTGGGTGAGTAGTCCGAAGCAAAACCGATTTAAGGGGTTGATGCAGGTGATCCGTCAGGAGAGTGCTGAACCTGCCGTTCCGGATTCTGTTCAAGATGCTGAATCAAAAACTGCTGTTGCTCGACAGGGTATTTCCAGTGACGGTTCCGAGTCGCAAGGGCAACCTGAGGTGATTTGGGTACACCACGGCAAAATTCATCGAGATGTTGGGCAAGCTCGTCGCTATTTCGATCCTGATGAATTGGACAAGATGGCGGCTTCTATGCAAGCGGTGGGTGTCATTGATCCGCTCTCGGTTCGCCCGCGATCGGGGACATTGGATGAGTACGATTTACTGGCAGGGGAGAAGCGTCACCGCTCGGCAGAAATTGCTGGTTTAACGGAAGTTCCCGTCAGAGTTTTTGAGGTCGATGACCAGGCGGCTGAAGACATTAAGGCAATCAGCAACCTCCAGCGCAGTGACCTGAATAAGTGGGAAGAGACCAATGCCATTATGGGGATGCTTTGCCGTAACCTGGGAAAAACTCAGACAGAGGTGATTAGTCTGCTAAATCAGGCAGCCAATCAAAAACGTGGGCTTACGGACAACGTTGTCCGTAGTGAGGATTGGGCAACTGTAGAAGATGTTTTTACGGTAGTCGGTCGGCTCACACCAGAGAGTTTCCGCAAGCATCGAGTGCCATTAATTAAGCTGCCTGAGCATATTCAAGCGGTTTTACAGCAGGGAAAACTGCATTATACGAAGGTCAATGAAATCCTGAAGGTCAAGGACTTAAAACAGCAGCGGCAGTTATTAGAGAAGGCGATCGCTCAGGATTTATCGGTTAGCGATATTCAGGCAAAGGTGAAGGTCCTTCGTCAGGCTAAAGGTCTGGATACTGCGTCTGAATCGGGTGAGGTGCCTTTGCCCCAACGCCTGACGATCGTGACGCAACAACTGAAGAAAGCAAAAGTCTGGGATGACCCCAAAAAGAAAAAGAAACTGGAAAAGTTGCTGACTGAACTGAGTTCTCTGATCGGTGAGTAAGGTCTTTAGGATCAGACAAAACAGAACCCTAGCAATCCCATGTGTCGTTGCTCAGTGGCTCGCGCTTCAGAATATCGCGATATTGCTGCCAGTGCGGCAGATATTTGTCCATATGCGCTCTGAAACGATCGTTGTGATGGCGCTCTAATAAATGCACTAGTTCATGCACCAGCACGTACTCAAGACACTCAATCGGCTTTTTGGCGAGTTCTAAATTCAACCAAATACGTCGCTGGCTAATATTGCAGCTGCCCCACTTGGTTTTCATCTTTTTAATTCCCCAGGCTGACACCTGCTTGCCAATCAGAGGTTCCCAATGCTTCAACAGATCTGGAATCCGGGCTTTGAGTTGATGGCGATACCATTCGGTTAACACTAAGGTTCGGTTTTGGGTTGAGGTGCCGGGGTTAACGAATAACTGGAGGGTGCTGTTGTTCTTGATAACGATTTCGTGTCGCCCCCGACGCTCAATCACTTCCAATCGATACCGTTTGCCAAAGACGTAATGGCTTTCTCCAGTCACCATCTCTCGTTCAGATTGGCGAGGTTGAGCCTGGAAGCTGGCCTGTTGCTTTTTGATCCAGCTGAGGCGAGTAATCACCGCTAAGCGTACATTGTCGTCGGTCATGTGTAAGGGCACGGCTATCCGCACATGACCATCGGGAGGACACACCGACAGGTGCAGATTTTTGATGGGCTTCCGCAAAACCTGTACGGCAATACTGCTGACCACAAGCTTGGTATCGATGGCGAGGTTACTGATACTCACGTTGGTTCTTGATTAGCTCTAGCACCTGGTCAACGTCAATGTTATACCCTGCGGCTTCCTCTCGGACTACTTTGGCGATTTCTCGCTCTTTAAAGCGATTGCCCACCCAGCCTTCCTTTTTGGTGTAGCGTACAGCGGTATCGATGCGGAGTGCCAGCCTTTCATCTTTTCCTAAGTTGTCATAGAGCGATCGCTTGGCGTTGGTATCGATTGCCTCAGGGTATGCCTTTTGTGCCGTGCCTGACGGCGGTTTCACCTGCTCAGCTAAGTGCTTCACCTTCTCCAGATACTCCTGATAGCTAATGGCCTGCTCCCGACGCTCTTTGATCAGGGCATCCAGCAGTTCGGACATTTGCTCGTAATATTTGGGGTTAACCGGGTTCTCATCAATAATGGTCTTGCGAATATTGTTCTCAATGGTTTCTGCCATGGCTTCGGGGTCTTTTTTCAAGCCACTAGGGAGTTGATCCAGCGCACTCAGCCCCTTTTTGACGAGCAGTTCAACCAGTCCCAGGTCTTCAAACTCGGACACGACCACACTCTCATCGGCGCGAATGTAGCTGTCGAGTAAGTGGCGCATAGCGGGTTCGTAGCGCTTCATGTCGAGGTAGTCACCACTGGCTCGTTTAATCTCCTCACGTAAATTGGTGTAATGAGTGACTTCTTCTTTGATGGTTATAGCCTCTTGGGATGTGTAGCCTGCCTCTGTCATTTCGTTAGCTAGATTAGCGTAAGCACGCATTAGAGCGGCGACGGCTTGATACAGAGCGATTCGTTTTGGCTCGTTGCTTGCTAAAGCATCTTTGTCAGTGGTGTCTGCGGCGCAGAAGTAATGTCGGTAATCTCTAGGTTCGCGGGGAAGCTGAACGGGTTCGCAGAGGGCTTTGACCGTTTCCAGGGTATCTTCCAGACGTTCGCGTGCTTTCTCCAACCGATCGCTCAGCAGTCCAGCGACATCTTCCGAGTTATAGCCATCGAGTGCGCCACTGGTATAGTCGCCGATCGCGCCTTCTAGTCGTTGAAACAGATCTTTGTAATCTACGATGTAGCCATATTCTTTATCGTCACCATCCAAACGGTTGACTCGGCAAATTGCCTGGAAGAGACCGTGATCCCGCATCTGCTTGTCGATGTAGAGGTACGTGGCAGAGGGAGCATCAAAACCAGTCAGAAGCTTGTCTACTACAATCAGCAGGCGCATCTGACCGGGCTCTTTGATGAAACGTTCTTTGACTTTTTTCTCAAACTCCTCAACCCGAACCATCGCTTTGTCTTCAGGTTCGCCAAAAAACTCGGACAGCATCTTGCGGTAAATGTCGTACTGGTTCAGCTTTTCGGTGAGCCCTTCGCCGCTTTCTTCCCCTTTGATGTCAGCCGGAGAGGGCTTGTAGCTGGTGATGATGGCACATTTACCTGCCAGATCGGTGCGGCTGAATAACTCATAGACTTTACACGCCTGATAAATACTGGCGCAAACCAGCATGGCGTTACCGCGCCCATCCATCAGGCGGGGTTTAGCTTTCATATCTCTCCAAATGTCACTCACGATGATTTCAAGTCGCGACTGACTGGAGAGTACTTTTTGCAGCGTGCCCCACTTTTGTTTAAGTTGCGTTTTGGCGACTTCAGACAATCCTTGAGTGTTTAATTCAAACCATTCATCAACTCTTTTTTTAGACCTCACATATTGGTCAATGTCACGGGCTTCGTAGCGCAAGTCGAGCACAACTCCATCGCTCACTGCTTCGTCGAATTTGTAGGTGTGAATGTAGCCACCGAAGATTTCGATGCTTTTCTGTTTGTCTTTTTTTAGGAGTGGGGTGCCTGTGAAGCCGATCAAGATTGCTTGGGGGAGGATTGACTTCATGGCGCTGTGGAGTTTGCCAGATTGGGTGCGATGGCATTCATCTACGAAGACAAACAGGTTGCCTTTGGGGGTGAAGTTGTTGGAAATTTTGCTGCGGAGGTCTTGAATAAATTCGTCCGTGGCTTTGTCGGAATCGCTATCATTTCCACCAAATTTGTGGACCAGGGAGCAGATCAGCCAGGGGGTGGTTTGATCCAGCGTGTTGATCAGGTCGGCTCCGCTTTTGGTGCGGTAAATATCTTCGTCAACTCCCAGGAAGACTTTTTCGATCTGGTCATCGAGTTCGGTGCGATCGGTGATGATCAGAACCCGCGCATCGGTGACCTGTTCGCGAATCCACTTTGCCAGCCAGACCATGGTCAGACTTTTGCCGGAACCCTGGGTATGCCAGATAATGCCACCCTCACGGCGTTGAATGTGTTGCTGGGCTGCTTTGATGCCGAAGTACTGGTTATGGCGGCAGGTTTTTTTGATGCCGGAGTCAAACACGATGAAGTCGTGGATGATTTCTAGTAACCGAGTTTTGTTGCACAGCAGGCTCAGGTGCCAGTCGAGGGGGCTATCAAAGGGATGGTCACTGCCTTCTTTCCATTGCAGGTAATATTTTTCAGTGGTTTCGATCGTGCCATAGCGTAAGCCCTGGGTGTCGTTGCCTGCCATCACCAACTGCATGGTGGTGAAAAAGGGACGGATGAAGGTCTTTTTCTGATTATCCAGGTTTTGACGAATCCCTTTGGCTACGTCGTTGCGAGAGTTCTTGAGTTCTAGAATGCCGAGGGCGATGCCGTTGATGTAGAGAACGATATCGGGGCGTTTTTTATTTTCGCCTTTGATGGTGACTTCTTCGGCAATGGCAAACTGATTCTGCTCTGGGTGCTGCCAATCGATTAACCAGACCGTTTGGTTTTGTTGTCCGGCTCCTTCTTTATCTTTGATGCCGTAGCGCAGGAGTCGATACACCGCTTTGTTGGCATCGTAGAGGTTTTGCCCTTCTCCCAGTGCGGCGGCCTGATCCAATTGGCGCAGGGCTTTGTTAATCAGAATGTTGCTGATGCCCTGTTGCTGGAGCCATTGCGTGAGTAAGCCAGGTTCGATGTTGCGGTTGTTGTCGCGATCGCTCCAGTTGCCCAGGTAGGTGTAGCCCAGTTGCTCTTGAAAGAGCTTGATGACCCGATTTTGTGTAATCCGCTCTCGCTGACCGACGGTACTCACAATAGTGCTTCCTCACTATGCTTTGAACGGTAGGATCTTTGCTAACTGAGTATTCCCACAGTTCTAACACGGGCTATTGGGTTTTACTACTCACCGGGGTTAATGGGTTGAAACTTTTGAATAATTGCCTCGTTGATAAGCGGAAGATCGTTCTGTAGAAATTGATCCCAAAAGTTTTGAATCTCTTCATCTATTTCACTAATCGATGCATCCGGGCTGATGTTCCCGACAACAGTTTTTCGCATTAGGGCAACATATTTCTTGTTCTTCTCGGGTTTGTCATCAGTCCAGCCGATGATGCCACGGTTATTCAGTGCCTCAAAAATCGCTACACGATTGCTTAATTCACCAGGTCCTAAGATCAATATGAGATCAACTTTTTGCTTTTCGATCTTAAACTCGAAGAGCAGAATACGATTGCTTTTGGTCCATCCTGAAGAAGTTTTTTGAAAAGAAAGATTATCCCAACTTGGTATTGCAAAACCCAGTGTTTTAATAAAAAACCAGGAATGGTTGATGACTACTTGCTTTGATGTTGAAGATGTCTTGCGAACTATATTTTTGACAACTTCAAAAACGTCAGATTCCAGGTCTGGTCGATGTTCATAAATCAGGTCAAGAGCTTCTTTGTGTTGTCGATAAATCTTTTGGCAAAGTTGAGCAATCTCGGAGTCTTCCATCAGATGCCTCTTAATTAAACCGCTGTAATGCTGTATCAAAGTATGGACTTCAGAACCAATGGTAGAGCGGTATCGGTTAGACAAATCATCTAATAAAGCCGCAACTTTGTCATAACTGTACGGTAGCCAGTGTTGCTGATTTTCGTCGCTGTTAGGCAGTAATCCCGTTGGTGTGAGATATACAAAGATTTGCTTGTAGTCCTTAAACTGGTTGAGAACGATCTCCCGGTATCGATAAAGCTGATTGGAGTGCTCTTGTGAATCGACTTTGTTTTCAATCACACAAACGATTCGGCTAGTCTCAGAAAATAGTAGAATGTCAATGTTTTTCCATTCTCGTCTCACTTGAGTGTCTGCTAGATTTGCAATATCAATGTCGATCGGACTAACAGGCGCATTACTCGCGTCAATTAACAGTCGTTTTAGAAATGTCTTTAGAAAAATGTCACCAAGTCGATGGGATGCGGAGGGGTTAAGCAGAAAAGCTAGGAAGTTTGAGTGGCGGATTTCTTGTCGCACCATACCGATCGCTTCAAAGATGTTGAACTGATCTAAAAGGCTTTCCAGGCGTTCAAGCTCCTCATTGTCAACCACGAATTGTTCTAGAAGTAGCTTCTTGTTATTCATCATGTTTAGCCTGCGCGAGTCTATCAGGTAGCGTTTTTACTCCCCAATGCTTTTTCTTAGAGCTTTGATTTGACCCCGTTTGGCTTTGCTGTCGAGCCGTTTTTGTTTGGCGCGGCGAGAAGGCTTGGTGGGCTGACGCTTTTTGGGTTTGATCGTAACGCTTTGGAGTAATTCTTGGAGACGGCTGATAGCCTCTTCTTTGTTTTGCTCTTGAGTCCGGTGCTGCTGGGCTTTGATGATGATGATGCCGTCTTTGGTGATGCGACTGTCGCTCAAGTTGAGGAGACGCTCTTTATAAAGTGGCGACAGGGATGAGGCGTTGATGTCAAACCGTAGATGAATCGCGGTGGCAACTTTGTTCACGTTTTGCCCACCTGCGCCCTGAGAGCGAATGGCGGTTAGTTCAATTTCGCTGAGGGGGATAGCAGTCCGTTGAGTGATTTGCAGCATGAATGAAACGCGCGGAGTTCAGGCAACACCATAACCAGTGTAGGGTCGTTTATAGGCAGGGTGTAGGCCCAGGACGATATCTTCTTTGGGGATGCCCATGTCTTGCAACTCCTGACCCACATCAATGTCAGTGGTGTTTTGCTGGAGCCAGATTTTGCCGTCTTTGATGTCGAAGTGGAGGACGGTGTGATAGACGCGGCTCAATCCCTTCCAGCCGATGCACATGAGTTGGTAGTGGTCCCGATCGCGATCGAAGATCAGTTCATCCTCAACCTCGTCATCCTGGGTTTTGGACTGGCTGTGTTGCTCTAGCAGGGTTTGAATGCAGGTGCGGTAGTGGGCTAGTTTATCCATCATTGCTATAGTTTGCAATTTTCTAGCTTAGGGTTTGTAGCCAATCTACTCCTGTGAGACGGGCATCAACCGTGGCGAGTTGGAGTTGATAGTGAAGGGCGGTTGCGGCAATGAAGCGATCGGCGGGATCTTGATGAGATAAATTCACTTGACGACTGAGGATGGCAATCTGGTGATTGAGGGCAGCTTCACGGATTGCCAATGCTTTAAGGGATTGGTCGATCCAGGCAACGGCATCGAATTGCAATGAGATCCGCCCCTTTTCTGCCAGGAGAAGCACTTCCCAGACGCTAATCGGGCTTAACCAAAGCTCGGTTGTGTCTGCTGCAATGATGGATCGCAGGTTTTCTGAGAGTTGGGAATCGCCAAGGGCGTACCAGCGCCAGATGTGGGTATCAAGGAGGCGTTTCACTGAAGCACTTCCCAGGTACTTTCAGGCAAAACTGGGGTAATCACATCGCCGAGAATTGCTCCGTTGGTTTTCATGAATCCAAAGGCAGGACGTTGTGAAGCGATCGCGGTTTCAACTGAAGTGTCAGCGCTTGGTCTGATGTCGCCTTTCAAAGATTGCACCAGCATTTCAATCACGGCAAGCCGATCGCCCACTGAAGCGGTTTTGAGCTGTTCGAGCAACTCCGGATCAACCATGTTTCTAATTGATAATTGACAATTACTAATTGATAGTTAGGGGTTAGATTTGGTTGACTTGATGATAGCAGTTAAGAGCTTAAGGAGTTCGATGCAGTCTTGGTTGATGGAGTCGAAGCCTTTAGCGTCAATATAATCGGACTGATGCAGTAATTCTAGCCAGTATTGGGTTTCGTTGGCTTCCTTGAGGGCGATCGCCAATTTATGCACGAAATCAGCCCGACTCTCAGCGTGTTCTGACTCTCGTACCAGTGCGCCGATCTCTGTTCCGCTTCGCAATAGCTGTTTAGATAGTACAAATTCACGCTTCTCCTGATTAAGATACTGCGCTAATTTCACAGTCCGCAGCGCAAACGCAAACGATTTCTCCTTCAATGGGTTTTTCTTCACAATTGTCAATTGTCCATTATCAATTATCAATTAAACGGGTCTTACCCGTGAGAAGTTGCTGCATCATGCCCTGTTTGATGGACTGGGTTTTGGCGAGACGGGTTTCTAAGGCGGCGATTTCGGTATCCATGTCGGAGAGGACAGTGGCGATCGCTCGTTGTTCTTCTAACAGTGGAAATGGAAATGGAATCTTACGAATCTTTTCAAGGGTAAGACGAGTAATTGCATTGCCTGACATCAAGTCTTTAATGCGTTTTTGGCTCTCTGACGACAGAATCAAGTGCAGGAAATAAGCTGGCTCATAGTCTGTTGGCTCAAACCTTAGAAGAGCCACACTGGAGAGAAGACTGAATTCTTCATCTAATTCGTTTAATGCAACATTCCCAGTATTAACCCCATCTTTGGTTAGGAGTAAATCTCCCTTCCTCACATCACACCGTTTATAAATGGCTTCATGCTGAGCTTTGTCAATTTTTTCAGCATTAGAAAGGTTCAAGAAGCCACGACCAATGTTTTTTGATGTAATGTAGTAAAATTCATTCCCACCCAGTTTTGGGGAGAAGTGTGTTCCATCTTGGATTTTGGTGCACATCTCACTCAGAACTCGAATATTCCAATCTTCAGGAATTACGCCAACTTCAGTTTGCTGATAGCCCTTCCCCTCACCAAATCCCGGCAGGCGTTTTTTGCCTGTGAGGATTTGCTGCATGGTGGCGGTTTTGATGGCTCGTTTTTTGTCGATCGCTTTCTCCAGTGCGGCAATCAGGCGATCGACATCGGATAGAGCTTGAGCGATCGATCGTTGTTCGGCTTCAGTGGGTGGCAGAGGTATTGATATTTCTTTGATCAAAGTAGTGTTTAAGTTGGGTTGCCCGTTTCCTGTTGCAACAACCTCTCTTAAATCCTTTGTTTTTGTGTTGATGTAATAGCAGATAAATGGTTTATTTCCATATTTTTGATTAATGATTGCGGCTATTCCGTCATTAGCGCAACATTTGATACAAAGTAGTTTTGCAACTCCCAACGTTGCACCACTGTTTGCAATGATCAATGTACCTTCTTCTAAAATACGGCTGTGCTTCGAGCCTTCTTCTGTCAACCCGCCGTATGTTTCATAAACCTGCAACTGATACTGAGGAATGTTAGTAAGCGCAGCAACAGTAAGCCAAGGAATATAGGTACCGTTGAAAAATCTTGGATTTCCAGCAGGACGGGGTGAAGCTCCTCTCACTACATCGCCGAGACTGCCAATTTTTCTGACCTCCCAATCTCTAGGAATTACGCCAACTTCTGTCTGCTTATATCCTTCCGGCAATTGATCATTGTCAATTGTCAACTGATCATTATTCATTCGCAAGGTTCTCCGGCTGCGATCAATACCTCGATATACAGTCGATTGCTGACTCGAAAACCAGCTTCAGCGATCAACACATCCAGAACAGGTCGAACTGCGGCTAACAATCCCTGTCGCTTAGCGACCAGCAAGACTCCTAACAAACCTGTGATTGACAGCCCTAAACGTATTGCCTCTCTGCGTCCGAGGCGTTCATCAATGAGTAATTCGTCTGCGCTTAACTCCAGAGCCAGGGCAATGGCTTCTGCTTCTCCCCGATCGAGATTATGATCCGTTTGCAAGGTTTCTACCAGAGCGCGATCGCTGGCTTGCTGGATTTCAATCCATTCCAGCGATAAGGTTTGGCTGATGCGTGCATCCTCCTGCCCACCGCGCTTTAGTTCCTCAGCAACCGCAGCAGGAATCACGACCTGCCGATACAGTTGTTGCAATAGCGATAGATAACCTGCGATCGCTAATCCACTCAGTGGTGAGGTATCACTTACAACGATCACAGTAATCCTTTCGCGGTTAAGTGTTGAATGTCCTCTTGTAGCTCAGCTACGTCATAATGCACACAAATCCCGCGATCCGAAATGAGCCGCTGAAAGCGAATCTGCGATATTTCCAGTAACTCTGCGGCTTTGCCCAAACTAATTTTGTCTTGTTGAAACAGCAGCAGCACAAGTTCTAACAGAAGCTCGTCTTCCGACATGCCGCTAGCTTTTACAATTTCATCAGAAATCACTAAACTCATAGTTTCCTTCCTCAGACCTGAGAATTAATTCCACTCTAATCCCATCTTCTTCAGGTGTTCCTCCACCTTGCTCGATAACACCTCCACATCCTGCATCAACTGCGGCAATGGCTCCGCATAGCGCTCCTCCAGCGTCTTCACCCGGTTCGCCAACTGTTGCGTCACCCGCTCAATTTCTGCCTGAATTGCTGCTTTCAGAGTTGCCTGCCACTTGTCATCCACCACCAGCGTTTTGATCGCGTCCTCACTCAGCTTCGGATATTGGGCAAACACTGCCTTATCCAGTGTCTCCTGGGCTTCTTTCACCGCTTTCTTCGCCTCTGCCTCCTGGTCAAACAGCGTCAGGCATTGCTTCAGCACCGACACTTCCTCTTTGGCACGGGCATCCCCTTTCAACTCCTTCAACCGCGCCGTTACGCTGGCTTTCGACACCTTGCCTGCATCTGTCTGGGCATCACTCAGTAAGCCCTCCTCGCCACTGTGTTCCTCAATCAGCGATTCCAACTCCTGACTGATCGCATCCAGCTTGGCTTGCAACTGGTCAATGTGCTCTTGTTTGTCGGCAAAATAACGCCCCACGATCAAACTCGGCGGAATCAGATCCGCCTTGTATTTCTTCTTGTCGATGATCAGATCCGGCGTTTCCTTGAGCTTCTCGCCCTTCTTCACCACCAGTTCCCGCAGCACCTTTCCAGCTTGCCAGCCATCCTGCACCAGCACATAGACATCGTCCTGCATCGTGTCTGCCCAGTAGTCCATCAACAACTGGTAAATGTCGTAGCGATCGAGTAAATCCGCCTCAGCAAACCGCGCCAGCAGGTCTTCCGCAATCGTGGCGATGAGTTCCTTGGGTTTGTCGCTAATGGCAATGCCTTTCAGACGGTTATCGTGATCCTGGCACCAGTGGGTGTAGAGCATCAGAGAGCGATCGGCAAAGGCACTAAACTCGGAGTGGTTGAGAATCGTCGCCTTCACTTGGCTGGCTTCCACCAATCCCTTGTTGTAGCCCTGTCGTCTACTCGGTGCAAACAGCGTCTGCCGCAGATTGGGAAACACCTGCCAGTAAGCTTGCAGAGCATCAACATCCGCCTCCGGGATGCCGCCATTCAGGTGAGCGTTGAGGTCGTGCAGGTCTTCCGGTTCACTGGAGTCGATGTAGCGCGGGATGTTGAGGTTGTAGTCGTTCCTGGCAATCTCCTCAAACGGCACCATGCGACTGTAGCGCGATCGCGCAATCTGGTTATTGAACACATCCACAATCTTGTGAATGTCCTGACTCCGCAGACGGTTCTTGTTGCCGTCTTTCATGAAGCCCTTGCTGGCATCCACCATAAAAATCCCGGTGCGGCTGGTTGCCTGTTCCTTGTCGATGACGATAATGCAGGCAGGGATGCCCGTTCCGTAGAACAGGTTCGGCGGTAAGCCGATGATGCCTTTGATGTAGCCCTGGCGCACCAGGTTTTGCCGAATTCGCGCTTCCGCATTGCCGCGAAACAACACCCCATGCGGCAAAATCACCGCCGCCTTGCCCGTACTCTTCAATGATTTGAGAATGTGCAGCAGAAAGGCATAGTCCCCATTCTTATCCGGTGGTGTGCCGTACTCAAACCGCTTGAATTCGTCATCTGCCAGATTAACGCCATTGCTCCAGGATTTGTAGGAGAACGGTGGATTGGCGATCGCAAAATCAAAGGTTTTCAAACCACCATCAGAATTTTTCCAGTAAGGATCCGATAGCGTGTTGCCTTTCCAGATCTCATGGCTGGGGTAGCCATGCATAAACATATTCATGCGCGACAATGCCCAGGTGGCGTTATCCATCTCCTGCCCATAGATCGTCAGCCCACGCGACGCTTCATCTGCCACCTTCAGTAACAACGAACCCGATCCACAAGTGGGGTCATACACCGTCTGATCCTGGCGGGTCTCTGCCGTAATGCCGACCACCTTTGCCAGAATCCGGGATACCTCTGCTGGCGTGTAGAACTGTCCTTTGCTCTTGCCTGACTCCGTGGCAAAGTGGCGCATCAGGTATTCATAGGCATCGCCGAGCAGATCATCTCCTTCAACCCGATTGGCACTCAGGTCAATTCCATCGAAAATGGCGACCAGGTTGGAGAGGCGATCGACCATCTCCTTGCCCTTGCCCAGCCGATCCTCATCGTTGAAGTCGGCAACGTCAATCACACCTTTGAGGTTGTTCTCTTCTGCCAGGGCACTAATAATCTTGTTGATCTTATCGCCGATCTCCTTATCCCCCTTCAGCTTCACCATGTCCCGAAAAGAGCCACCTTCCGGCACGACAATCATGCCGTAGGGATCGCCCGCGTACTTGTCAGAGACATACTTCATGAACAGCAGCGTCAGGACGTAATCCTTGTACTGGGAGGCATCCATCCCACCCCGCAGTTCATCGCAGCTTGCCCACAGGGAGCGATAGAGTTCGGTCTTTTTGACAGCCATTGGAGCCTTCTAACTTCAGGGGGTCTCATCGATCTTCTGCTGGCGTTTTGCAGAAACCAGGGACTGGTAACGGCTCAATCTAACTTGTCCTCAGAAGGTTTCGCAATGGTTTCTGCCAAAAGCGGAATGGAGAACTGTAATTCCATCACCTCATCTAACTGCTTGCGAATCTTGGTGGCTTGCTGCCTCACCTTTATCTGCTCCAACACTTGCTTGATATAAGCAATTCCCTCGGACTGTGACATCACCCTGGGTTCTGAGCCGATACAACCCTCATCAGACAGGTCATTACACCCTATAGCCCTCTCCGCCTCCAGCCTGGAATGATCGAAATCCTCATCAGGTAAAGCATTACACCCATTTTTTGCTAATAAGTTTGGGGGGTTGTTGGTGCAGGATGCCTCCCCTTGGCAATCCTGCACCATACTCACTTGAAGTTCGCGATTTGTTTCTGCTATCTCTGCTTCTAAATGTCTGGGATGCCAGAGATGGCGGTGTCGGTAAAGTGTTGCACCGCTGATTCCATAGTTCACTAAGGCATCAAATCGTTCGGTAATGCCGGAGGGTAAAGCTTCTTGCTCCAGCAAATCTGCAACCGCCTGTCTGATTCGCTCTCTTGCTTCTGATTGTTGCTGTTGATTCCAATCCGATCGAGTCGTTTCAGCGATGTCTGTAGCGGTTTCAACCAGCGGTTTGTTTTTACCATAGGGGAAATAGTGACTCTGTTCGATCGCCTCTACCCACTCTTGGGCACGTTTTTCAATCTCATGCTGATGTTGACACCAGTCGTGATAGCCAGGGAGGGATTGGGCGATCGTCACAACATCCTGTACCAGTGCCTTTCCTGCTAATGGCTTGTCTGCATAGAGCACATGCCCAAAGATATACGATCGCATCGTAATGCGACCCAACAAGCGATTGGTTTGTCCATGCCCTGTCCAACCCTGCTCAATCTCGGCATTCAGGTCATTGAGAAACTTCTCCGCTTTGCCTGTGATGCGAAACTGTCTGCGTCGTGCGGCTTTAAGGACAAGATTGATCGTCGTCTCATCCACACGGTTTTGCGCCTGAGCCAACTGCCACTGCTGCACAAAGGTCTGTTGATCTCCCCACACCGGCTGTAAGTCTGGGTTGAGTAAGTAAGACCCCGCTTGCATGGGCAATCGATGCCCATTGTAGAGGCTGTGCTCTCCAT
>ERZ1066133.595-NODE-595-length-14913-cov-6.989231_pt1 | contig 14913 bp, 3 predicted proteins | sample MGYA00382780_ERZ1066133 | MGnify/ENA primary metagenome ERZ1066133 (study PRJEB33369, sample SAMEA5778363) | biofilm metagenome | biome: Industrial cooling water; feature: Water cooling tower basin; material: Biofilm | place: United Arab Emirates | collected...
GACTATATACTACATACTATATACTATACCCGAATTCTGAAATAAGTATAAATCCTCTTTATTCAAATCCTTTATATGAGCGATACTCAACAAACTAAAAACGTAGGTCGTGTTGTACAAATTATTGGTCCAGTTCTTGACATTGTTTTTGCTAAAGGTCAAGTTCCTAACATTTATAACGCACTAAGTATTAAAACTAAAAACGCTGCTGGTGTTGAAGTTGCTGTAACTGTTGAAGTTCAACAATTATTAGGTGACAACGCTGTACGTGCTGTATCAATGCAACCTACAGATGGTTTAATGCGTGGTATGGAAGTTTTAGATACAGGTAAGCCATTAAGTGTACCAGTAGGTCGTGATACTTTAGGTCGTATTTTCAACGTATTAGGTGAACCAGTTGATAACTTAGGTCCAGTTAAACCAGGTGAAACTTTACCAATTCACCGTAACGCACCTCTTTTTGTTGACTTAGATACTCGTTTATCAATTTTCGAAACAGGTATTAAAGTTGTAGACCTTTTAGCGCCTTACCGTCGTGGTGGTAAAATTGGTTTATTTGGTGGAGCTGGTGTGGGTAAAACTGTACTGATTATGGAATTAATCAACAACATTGCTAAGGCTCATGGTGGTGTATCAGTTTTTGCTGGTGTAGGTGAAAGAACTCGTGAAGGTAATGACCTTTACACTGAAATGAAAGAATCAGGCGTAATTGTAGAGAAAAATTTACCAGAAAGTAAAGTTGCTCTAGTTTACGGTCAAATGAACGAACCACCTGGTGCACGTATGCGTGTAGCTTTAACAGCGTTAACAATGGCTGAATATTTCCGTGATGTTAACAAACAAGACGTTTTATTCTTCATTGATAACATTTTCCGTTTCGTTCAAGCTGGTGCCGAAGTTTCAGCTTTATTAGGTCGTATGCCATCTGCGGTAGGTTACCAACCAACATTAGCTACTGAAATGGGTACATTACAAGAACGTATTACAAGTACTAAAGACGGTAGTATTACAAGTATTCAGGCTGTTTACGTACCTGCGGATGACCTTACTGACCCTGCTCCTGCTACAACATTCGCTCACTTAGATGCTACTACAGTATTAAGCCGTAACTTAGCAGCTAAAGGTATTTACCCTGCAGTAGATCCATTAGATTCAACTTCAACAATGTTACAACCATGGATTGTTGGTGAGAAGCACTACTCAGCAGCACAAAGCGTTAAGAAAACGTTACAACGTTACAAAGAGTTACAAGATATTATTGCGATCTTAGGTCTGGATGAACTTTCAGAAGAAGACCGTTTAATCGTAGCTCGTGCACGTAAAATTGAACGTTTCTTAAGTCAACCGTTCTTTGTAGCTGAAGTTTTCACTGGCGCAAGTGGTAAGTATGTTAGCCTTGAGGAGTCAATTGACGGTTTCAATAAGATTTTAAGTGGTGAATTAGACTCGTTACCGGAACAATCATTTTATTTAGTAGGCAACTTAAACGAAGCTATCGCTAAGGCAGCTACTTTAAAATAAACATTTATTAAAAAAAAATAAATTTTAAATAAAAAATTACCAACTTTTTTCTTTCTTGATTTTTCTCTTTTGAAAATGAAAGAGAAAAAGTTGGTAATTTTTTAATTTTAATTTTTCGGCGAAGCAGGTCAAGCAAAGCAAAAAAGCTTCATTATTATTTTTTTATCAAAAAACTCCTCAATTGTTTTGAAGAAAATCCGTGTAGAAAAGTGATAGAACAAATTAAAGCCATTACTCAAAACACCCTTTAGTAAAAATACTAAGCTCATAAGAAAGGTTTGCAATCAGCCTCCAGTTGGTCAATAAGAGCCTCGGCTGCTTCTAAACGCTCTACGGATAGGGGTACTAATGAGTAACCCTTCTCATAAGCCTCTAAGGCGATTCTTGTATTCTTCTCCCCAAGCTGAAGATCTCTTAACACAAAATCTTTATGGAGCATAACCGGTTCTAATTTTCCAATAAGGTTTTCCTCATACATATAGACTACCTTTGACGGAACGAAAACACCTGGAATATCTTTTAAAGATCTAATAAAATCCTTAAAAGTTCGCGGAGTAATTGAAGCCGGATCTTTACCTAAATTTTTGTGGTACTGTCTATGTAATGAATCCAGCATAAGAACACCATTAGAAAAGTTTTTAGCTAAAGTCGGATATTTTGTTTTAGAGTAAAGGTGATGTGCTACTGTTAGGGGGTTTTCTTTATCTACATCAATAACACCTGTCAAAATACAGGTACGGTTATAAAGCTGCAGAAGCTTAGTCTTCCAGTGTCGCATATTTTTGTCTTTAAAACTGAAGCTGTACTCGGACAGAACGTGTCCAGTTGGGTATTGGTAATGACGAAAAATATCATAGTCATCGTTGGTTTTCGGAATAGGGTTTTTATACATAGTTAAGAGGTTATATTTTATATTTTAGACATTTTTTAAGGGGGACTTTTTTAAGTTTTTAAGGGGGACTTTTATATATTAAGTATATCATTTTATATTTTTTTATTCATCCCTTTGTCGACTGACGTTAATTTAATTCAATTGAATTAAATAAGGACTGAGTTAACTGTAATATTAGATTTTCCACCAGTTTTTAAACCGGAGGTGTTAAAATATTATTGGATAGAAAAATAAGATTCAAAAACTTGACTCCTCGTTATGAATTGGGGTATGCTTTCTGCGGAAAAGTCAAAATAAAAAAAGAAGAAATAAGATTCAAATTTATATTATTAAATCTTCGAATTAAAATATGTTTATATTTTTATTTTTCACTAGCCTGTCTATATATTTCTTTGTCTATATATTTCTTTGTCTATATATTTCTTTGTCTATATATTTCTTTGTTTATATATTTTTTTAGTCTTTTTAATCGACTCGAATAAAATAAAAAATTGATCTGATTTTTGATAACTCGATTACAAGAGAATTTTTGGGTGTCGTCTTTTTTAAAAGAAAATTCAATATAAAACGAAGATCATAGAGTTAAGAGCGATAAATCTGTTGTTAAATTTTTAAAAAACCGTAAATAAAAACTTTGGCTTGTATGTATATATCTATCTGGGTTGAGAAACAGAAGTGAAAAATAGACTATAGTTAAAATAATTTTTGAATTAAAAATAATAAAATAATCTTTGAATTAAAAAATTATAACTTATTTTATTACAAAATCGTCGTAAGCAACAAAAATAAAAATGCTCTAAATAATTTAGGATTTAATCATTTCTATGCTTTCTATGCTTTATAGAATTTCTATGCTTTATAGAATCTCTAGGATTTATAAAATTTATAAAATTAATAAAATTTGTAAGATTAGATCTACTTGTTACCTAAAATAGTTTGAATATTTAAAAACACTATTAAGGATTTATGATCCTGGAGATGATAAAATAAGAAATGATGGGACTTACTTTTGATTCTGCATTTTTGCTTTTGCACTTTTGCTTTTGCAAAAGTAAGCAAAAGTCGGACGTTTATAAAAATATGTTCATTTATAAAAAAATATTACTCAGAATAATATATTTTTTTTGCAATTGAATTAACTAGAATAAAATAGAATAAAATAAAATAGAATAAAATAAAATAGAATAAAATAAAATATGATATAATAATTTAAAAATAAATTTGGAACTGGAAACTACATTAAAATAATTTAAATTGAATTATTTGATATTAAAAAATAAAAAAACCTCACACGTTTGCTTTTGCACTTTTCCTTTCTTTTGCTTTTGCGCAAGCAAAAGTGCACAAGCAAAAGTTGGATGATAAAATGATGTGTTGTTATAAAAAATCGCGGGATTTGTTTCTGTAACTACTTGCTTTTGCTTGCTTTTGCTTGTGCAAAAGCACAAGTGTTCTTTTGTACTTTTTCTTTTGCACAAGCAAAAGAAAGCAAAAGAAAGCAAAAGAAAGCACAAATGAGTTTGAAGCAAATGAACGGCGATATTTAAAAAATAAAAAAAATGATTCTTAGATTAGATATAAATTCTTCTTATACAAACGGAGGAACAGCAAAAGGCGGGAGAAAATCCCAAAAATACTACAAAAAAGAAGGACCTCTTTATCAATATTTGCTTTCTCGTATGCTTTATAGCCGTTTTGTCCTTTCTAAAGAAGAGATGAACGGGACAGCAAAAGAGAGAGAAAACCCAAAAATGTCTGGGCTAGCTTTACCTTCTTTCACAAAAGTTGCCAAAGCGGAAATGAAAGAGCTAGGTACTTATGTTTTCTTTTGCTTTTGCAAAAGCAAAAGTGCACAAGCAAAAGGTAGCTCTACCTCGACTCGCAAATCCTTTTTTTGTTACTGGCTTTTACCCTTTTTGGGTTTTACGTATTGTTCTTTTGTACCCTATTTTAAAGAGAGCCAGTTTTATCAAAACGGCCCCTCTTCTTGGGTGCGATTAGGGTCTTTTGATTCTTCTTTTGAGGCTCTTGTGCCTTCTTTTGCACAAGCAAAAGAAAGCACAAGTACCTCGTTTTACATTCCCGCCTTGTGCTTTTGCACAAGCAAAAGTTCGCCGTCTTTTGTAAACCCTCTTTTGCTTGTGCAAAAGCACAAGGACCAGAGGGAAGGATGGAGAGAGCCTGGGATGTACTTAAACAATAGAGATTGGAATCTCCATACAGTTTTAGGTGGCCCTGGTAGTGGGCTTTGGCAAGATCTTTATAATTTATTTGCTCTTCCTCATGCGGTACCATCATCAAACAGGGAGGCGTCAATGTCAAACTTCGTTTTACCTACTTTTGCTTGTGCAAAAGCACAAGTGACAACTGGAAAAGTCAATTCTTCTTTTTTTTGGGATAAGCCTTGGGATTCTAACTACACCAACGCAGATTCTGTAAAAGCTAAAAGGGGTAGCCTTGCCCTTTTTGAAAAAAGCCCGGCTTGGAAATATACTTTAACAGACTTACCTTTTAAACCTGGGGGTAACCAGCAAAATAAAGCTAAAGGCGCTCTTTTTTTACCTTACATGTTAGAAAATGGAGGTGGGGCTCTGAGTGAGGAGACTTCGACTTTTGCTAGTGCACTTTTGCTTTTGCAAAAGCAAAAGAAAGCACAAGTGTCACTTCGCACCATCTCGACTTCACCCCTTCTTTCTTTTGTAAAGAGCTCTTTTTGGGTGGAAAATTTGGCTAAAAAGAATTTAATACGTAATTTTGCCCCACTACGTGGTGTAAAAGGGGGTCAAGCAGGGGTACAGGAATTACTTGACTGGAATCCAACTTCGTGGAGTACCTTGTGCTTTTGCACAAGCAAAAGTTCGCTATATCCACACAAGGGTGATACTTTAAATAGTGACTTTAAATTTTCGGCCATTTCTTTTTTAAAAGCCTTACCGGCTTATAAATTAGGTGGTGATTTAGGTAAAGAGAGTGTTGAAAAAACTCCAGCTTTTGCACAAGCAAAAGCACAAGTGACTTACAATGGGGGGGCGTCTTGTTTGCAGAAAGAAAAACTTTATAAACTTTTAAAAAATTCCTTAAATCAAAACATGAGATTAGAGGGTGATTTATACAAAGCAAGCTTAGATAAGATGACTTTTTCTAAAAAGATGAAAAATTCATACCCAATTTTACTAACATCATTAGCTCCTTTAACTAATGGTTTAAAAGCCGAAAATTTAACCTTTGACAAGGTCAATATGAATGGAGTAAAGCTCCCTCTGGCATATGGACAAATCTCGTCAAAAGAAGATAGAAAAGCTAGTGCTTTAAGTAAGCAAAGTTTTGTTTTTGATTTTGGACTAGGAAAATATAATGAAGGGCAAAAATCCTTACAAAGCCTACCTCTTGAAAAGAGGTCGGAAGTAAACAAAAATGAGTATCTAAATTATGCTCTTTTTGTAAAGAAACAAGCTTTTATGATGCAAAAATTTAAATCTTTACTTTCTCAAGAAAAAATCCAAAATTATCCTTTTTCTTCCTTTTGCTTGTACAAAAGCACAAGTGCACTCACTCCTTCTAATTCTTTTATTACCGAACGACCAGCATTCAAGGTTGAGGTAAGTAATTTTGTTCTGAAACAAAAGAAGATGGAGAAACTATTACGCTCTTATTTTTCGATTAAAAATCAAAGCAATATTCATTTAAAACTTTCTTCAGACTCATCCAATCTGTATACAAATTGGCAGGGCGGAGAAAAGAAAAAATATGACTTTTTAATGAATTTCGCTGATCAAGTTGCTATAAGTGAAAAAAACAATCCCAAAATTTCTGGAGATCGAAAAACTTTATTAGCTAAACCTTTCGAACTAGATAAAGGAGAGAAAAGGAGAGTAAAAGAGGACTTAAAAACGTGGCAAAGGGGGCGTTCAAATTTTTGGACTCTAAAATATAGCCCACGCTTATTAATTGAAAATAGATCTTTAATTTTATTGAAAAAAGATCAAAACTTAACTTCTTTAAGTGGTCGAGTTGAAAGACTAGAAAAGGGCACTGGAGAAGCAAAAATTCCAAGACTTTTTTTTAGAGAAAAGCCAAATTCTGTTTTAAATGATCGAGAACTTTTAAACGGCGGGACCTCTTTAAACGAATTAAAGGAATTAATGATGTATACTAGAGAAGATGGTATAAACTCACAGCGTGAAGAAGCTAGAAAATCAATTCAAAAAAAACGTCGTATCAAAAAAATGAAAAAAGAAACACGCCGTAGAAAGAAAAGAAAACGTTTCTATCCAAGACCAATTTGGTTACGTTATAGATTATTTTTAAAATTGATTAAAGAAAGAGGCTCTATTTATAAAACTGAACACTTCAAACAAAAGCCAGCAATTGAAAATGGCTTTTTAAAGAAAGAATATAAAAATACGAGAAGTTATACCAATTCTCTTTCATGGACTAAATTCTCACCTTTGCTTGTGCAAAATCACAAGTCCAATACGTTTGGAGTAAATGAACAAAAAAGTTTATCCCTAGGTATTGCAACAAAAGATTATTTTACAATTTCGCGTTCAGTTTTAGGTGATTTAAAAAGACTAGTTTGGAAATCTTCTTGGCTTCGTTCAAATTTAAACCCTTATTTAAAAAGAGTAAGATTTTATTTAGGCAATATGAAAAAAAGTACACAAAAATGGGATTTTTATCTAAATTTTGGGGCTTTTTTAAATGATTTAGGCGGTTTTTCATCTTTAGATACTCCAAGATTGGATAGACAGAGAGAGCCTCAAAGCGGCCATCGTAGGATAGGTGAGAAACTTTCATGGATTTCTTTAGTAAACGGGACTTGTGCTTTTGCACAAGAAAAAGCAGGAGGTTTTTCGAATAAATGGGAAAATAGTCTTTATTTTGCCGAATACAATCGAATGACCTATCTTCGTCTTCAAGAGTTAATCTCGCAAATTCTTCGTGCGGAAAATTTACCTTCAGCTTTACAGACGGAAAAATCCACAACTTCTAGTGAGGATAAACCGGGAACACCTTCTTCGATGGGCAATCGCTCTTCGAAAATGATCCAAATCCGTGCTGCGCATTTAGGTCATAGCAAAATGCAAGATAATAAACGTGACGATGTTTTTTCAAAACGTAAAAATACGGATTTTTGGGTTAAGGTGGGGAAAACTATTATGGCGGAAAATGCTACAAAATTAAAAGAAAGCGTTTTTAAACAAAACAAAGAATGGTGGCTTTTTTCAAGTAAAGATTATAAAAATAATCCAACAAGAGCCCAATTACGTATGTTATGGGCTCTTTCAAAAACGGCTCCTTCTTTACAAGTTGAAAATTCCAATTTAGATTCTTTAACCGGAAAAGATAATACGCCAACGAATAAAGTTAGCAAAAACTTGTCTTCATATTTATATAAAAGACAGAAAGTATGGATTGAAACCGGCAAAATGCGCGAACAAATTAAATATAATAAAACGAAAAAAATGTATCGAGATATTACCAAGAAGTTCCAAACATTATTAGGTGAGAGTTATGAAATTCTAAAAGAATCTCAAAATCTTCAACGTAATGCACTTGTGCTTTTGCACAAGCAAAAGTATGAACTCTCTCTAGTTTCCCAACAAGGAGAGAAAGTGTTTCGTACAAATTTTTCGAATTATCCTACTTTATATAAAAATGCTTTAAATAAAACCCGTCAAAAAGAAGAAAAGACAACCTTCTTAAACCTTTTACCTTCATATTTAAATGAACATAATCTTACATCCATTTCTACTCGTGGAAATTCTCGCTTTTGCTTGCCCACTTTTGCAAAAGCAAAAGAAAGCACAAGTGAACCTTGGTTAAACACTTTAACCAATAAATCTTCTTATTGGTGGGCTAAAGAAAACGTTCTTTCTACACCTTTTTCTGCGCGTCGAATCTTATTTACAAGTTTCTTTCCTAATATTGAAGATACTTATTTACAATATCTTGAAAAAACACCTTTCTCAAGCTTTAATTCTTTTAATTTGAATAGCTACAATTTGGCCAACTCTACAACGCAAAACACTCAAATTATTTGGGTTAGTACCTTACTTTTCCATTTTTGTACATTGTTATCTTTAATGAGTATTTCTCAAATTCGTGATGTTTTAAAATTTTATTTATTAGGTATCAGTAAAGTTTATAAAGCTTCTTTAGGTATTATGACCTATTCATATACTTCATTTAGTCGATTCAAAAATATTTACAGTTTACCATCTTCAGTGGGTCAAAGAGAAGATTTCTCATCATCTCAAGAAAAATCTTTTACAGTATCATTCTTGAATAACAATAAGTCTGCTAATGGCAATGACAAAGAAAAAAGCAAAAGCAATAAAAGTAAACTTTTTTCTTACACTTTAAATAGAAAAAGCGAAATGAATTCATTTGGATCAAAAAATAATCGATTATTTTTAGCTTTACAATTACTTTCAAATTCTGCCCTTTCTTCGTTTTCACTTTTTGGACTATTGAATCGATCTCAACAAAAGAAAGGTTCCCTTTTACGTACTAAAACCTCTCTCCTTCTAAATTTATTAGATTTATCTTCTTTTAAAGAGAAAGGTCAAGAATTTGAGCTAGCTTATTTTCAGCGAGAAGAAATTCGTAAGCAAATTTTCGAAAAACTTCAAAATGAAGAAAGTCGAATTTCACAAAATTCGTCTAAAAACGCGGATTCCTTATCGCTTTCTCCTTCTTTACAAGGCGATGGGTCGGGTCGTTCGTCAAGCGCAAGACCAGGTCAAAAAATGTTACGCGCCTTTGTCAAAAATGCCTTATATTGGAAGAATTCAAGTTTTTCTTTTCTTAACGCACCGAATCAACAGGATAAACAGTTTGATCAATCACCCATTACGTACGTAGGAAAAGGACAAGTTCAAGAACAAGAAAAAGCGGGCTTATTTTTCGGTTTAAAGGATTATCTTTTATTATATGCTTTTTTAAGTGCTAATTTTTTCACGAATAATACTTATAATATTTATACAAAAACCCAAGGTTTAGTTAAGCAAACGCTGGATATTTTTGGTCGTTTTGGTCCAAAATCTTTATTTAATTTCTTAGAGAAACCCGGTGAACTTATTATTGATTGGATTGCTTATATGTTTTTAGTTGAATGGTCATCGGATATAACAAATACAATACCCGAGAATGCCGACATTTATTTAGGGAATTCCTTCTATAAAATGACACGTCAAGTTTATAGCTTCTCTTTTGTTAATGCTTTTGCAGTTGCTTACCCTCGCTCTTTCCTTTACTACGGCAATGAAAATAGAGTGGAAAATTCTGCTAGTCTTTTTCTAAATGGCAATGTTAATGGGGCTGTTGATTTAAGTTTTTCTTCTCTTTTTTATAAACCGCAACCTTTTTATTGGAATGTGGATAAGTCAAATTTATTAAACAATTCGAATATTGTAAACTTCAATGAGAATCTGTTTTGGAGTGGAATTACAACACCTACATTAAATTTCTGGAATATCGCTACACCTTTTATTCAACATAGGTTGTATCATTTATATGAAATTTTATTATTTCAATTTTATCAACCAGATACGGATTTAATTTTACGTAAGAAAAAGGGTGTTCTTTTCTGGGATATTTGGGGTGATTTTTTAATGCAAGTTGCGGAAGATTCGAATATCAATATTTCGGAATTAACATCATTAAAAGAAGAACAAATCAAATTATTAGAAAAAAGTAATGAATTAGCTCTTTCTTCAAAAACCTCACTTTTACCAAATCAAATGTTCATCGATACTGAAAAATATCGAGATAAAGAAACTTATGCTTATTTTTCTCTGTTTTCGAATAAACCTATGCGTGTTGACGGTTTTATTTCATCTTTTATTAAACCAACGAAGATTGGTCACAACGAGGATTCTTTAATGAGTCAAAAATGGGGTATGTTTAAAGGTAATAAAAAGAATTTTATTTCTAAAATTCAAAAAGGACAATTAAAAGATAGACCAAATTATTCAATGTTTGAAAATTTTGCGGCTCAACAATTTTTAAGTTATCAAGGAAAAGATACAGAATTATTTATTGATTTACATCCACCGAAGTCTTTTAGTATGATTAGTTTATTAAAGAAAAATGAATCTGTTCAAACATCAATAGGCTCATTAGTTTGTCAAATTTTTTCAGGTATTATGTCAAAACAAATATCGAAAAACGTCTTAATTATTGGTTGTTTACATTCGCACTCTCAAACTAATATGAATTTAAATTCAAGTATGGAAAGTAAAAATTTAACTGAAAGAAATTTCACATCTTTTTCAAATGTTTCGACAGATATGTCAGAAACTGAAAAAGCATCTTTATTAACAGAAAAAAGTAAATTAACTTCTTATTTAAATAGAAATCAATGGGATGATTTAAGAGAATTAAAATCAAAAGTATTTGAAAATGAAAATGCTAAACAATTTTTAAATTTATATTTACACAAAAGTTCAAATTATTCACGTTCTGTCAATAGTAGTGGATTTGATGAGAAAACTTTATTAATTCAAGCTATTGCAGGTGAAACTGAATTAAAAATTATTACCGATAATGCTTATCGATATGCTATGGTATATCGAGGTGTTGCTGTTGGGATTAAATTATTAAGAGATGTTTTTGATTCTTTATCTTTACATACACCTTGTTTATTTTTAATTGAAGATATTCATGCTATTGGTGAAAGAAGACCTTTATTAATTTCAGATGATGAAAAAGGTTCTTCACCAAATGGTAAACCTATTTTTGGTTCTCAACGCGAAGAAATTCATGAAAAAAACCAAGTATTATATCAATTAAGTAAACATGTAATTACACATTATCGTAAACCTTATAAAGGTGACTTTTCTTTCTTAATACCAACAAATCATTATTGTTTTGATTTATTTCAAAATTCAAGCATGCCTGGTAATGATACTAATAATTTAAATACTAGTCAGTCAAGTTTATTTCAAATCAATCCTAATTCTTTAAGTTTTTCTTCACCCAAAATTCCTGTATCATCAAGTGATTCAACACTTTCTTCTGGTATTTCTGGTGCGCGTACTAGTCAACAAGGTAAAGAGCAGAAAAACAAATCGACTACAAATAGTCTTTCAACTTTATTTTCAAACTTAACTCAAAAACAAGCTCTTCAAAGTGGTTCCTTCACAAATGGTGAGAAATCTGTACATACTTCTCGTTTATTTATCAAATCTTCACAATTATTTTCACCACCAGCTACATCACCTTTTAGTCTTTTAAATTTAAAAGAAGAAAAAAAATTCAAACCTTATAAATTGCTTTCCGAAATTCCTTGGGGTGGTTTACCTGGTGAACAATTGGCTCAAGTTTCAAAAGCTTCATATTCTATTCGTGTTAAAGTTGCTATGTTAGCAGATATGGCTATCTCGACACTATCTGTAAAATTAGATATGATCACTGATTTATTAGTTATTATCGATAGTGTTAAAGGAAACCGTGGATTTGTTGTATTTGCAACTACTCATATGCCTTCTATTTTAGATCCTGCTTTAAGAAGACCTGGTCGATTAGATGAAACAATTACTTTAGGTTTATTTCCTAATTTATTATCACGTTGGCATATCTTTAAATCCTCTTTTGGTTTATTTACTGCTGGTAAACAACATACTGCTTTCAAAAATGGATTATCTATTGATTTAACTTATTCTATTCAATCACCTTTTTTAAGAATTCTTAATAAACAAACTTTAAATTATCAAGATTCTCTATTTAAATACGCTTTAGTTACGGGGTATACACCTACTAATTTCAATATGACATATAAAAATTCTCAAAATATGCTTTTAAGTCAAAAATCAATGCTTTCTTTAAATCAAGAAAATCTTTCTCTTTCTTTAAATTCTACTCAAAGAGAAATGCAAAACTTAAATAACTTAAATAACTTAAATAACTTAAACACTTCAAATAAGCTAGATAAATACAAAAAACGTTTTTTACATCAAATTCTTTCACAAACTTATTACATTTCTAGCAATATGTTATATGAGGCGAATCATTCGCGTGTACTGAATAATAATTTCAAAACAGCAAATTTTATTGATTTTTTACAGCCTCTTAATACGGAAACATCTCCTTTATATCTAAGTTTATATGCTTCTACATTACAATTTAAAAATCAAACAGTAAAACTTATGTCGGGTAAATTAGGTGAAATGTTGATTTTTTCAAATTCTTTCCAAACACTCGAAGAAAACTCTCTTTTCCAATCTGTTGAGAAAAATGAAAATGAATGGGCTTTTGCTTTTACAAAAGCTAGTTTTGACAAATATAAACAAAATTTATTTGCACAAGGAGAAACAATGCCAACATCTTATGCTATTTCAAATACTTGGAAAGTTTTATCATCTTTAATTTTATCCTTTGTTCAAAAACGCTTTTTATTACTTTCAAATTCCAATTTAACACAAACACAAAATATTTCGAATTCTTCGAATTCTTATAAAGTTAATACGAATTTAATTGTACCTCAATTTCTGTTTTTTAATAATCAAAATCCACTTTATGAAGCATCATCTCCACCTTCTTCAAATATTTTATTACCAGCTCGTCGTTATGAAAACTTTAGAAGAAGTTTTGCCTTTTTTGCAGGTAAAAAAACATCGATTGGTATTTCAGAAAAAATTCAAAACCATCAACAACAAAGATTAATGAAAAAATTATATGGATTTCCTGTTCAAAATACCTTTAAATCGGAAATTCTTGAAAATCGAACTACTAGTTTTACTAATGCTACTTTAATGATTGGTTCTTTTTCATCTATTTTACAAAAAACAGGTCAATCAAATTGGTTTGTTAAAAACCGTATTTTAATGCGTCATAAAGATTATTTAACAAATCAATGGTGGAATGGTCAACTTCCTGAACATAACGCTGAAACAACTTTCTTAAGTGATATTGATTGGCGTTATACTTTTATTGAATCTATTGGTGATATTTTACTGGATTTCCCTGATACTGAACAACATTATAATCCAAAAAATCGACGTTGGTTATTAACTAAAGGTGATTATCATAATTGGTTTGATTTTGAAAAAACTCTTTATTCAGATATCTATACTCATTTCATTTTTGATTCTTTTATTAAAGCTTATCATATCTTTGAAAAGAATCGTGCTACTTTAGATTTCTATTCTTTCTATATTTTAAGAAAGGGTCTTTTTAATTCCTTAAACGAATTTGAAATCTTAAAACTTTATAAACGTTTTTTCCAGTAATAATTTTGTATAGAAATCTTTTACTATTTACTATTCACTACATACTATATACAAAAACTTAAATTTATGGAAAAATTCAATAAACATTCAACATTAAACATTCAACATTAAACATTCAACATTAAACATTAAACATTCAACATTATTAATGTTATAACAACAAAACAACATAATAACATAATTATAAACTTTAAATATATACAGTTAATATATACAATTAACTGTATATATTTAAAGTTTAACTTTGGTTTTTATGGTACGAAGTGAGAAACTTCAAATTGTTTATTAATTCAAATAAATTTGACCGTAGGATACATACACTTTATTTTTTTTATGATAATATATATTCATATATATTTAAGTATGTACTTTATAGTGTACACTTAAATACTCAGGTACTCAAATGTTGCAATATTGGTTTTTTAGTACGTATGAATAATAACCAAATTTGTCTTTGGGATACTACCAGCGCTCTTTTTCTGAATTTATTATTGAATTGAACGAAACAAAAGTTTCAAGACTCTTTTTGAGTTAATTGATTTTACAGTTAAGCCTCGTTTTTTTTATAAAGATATAAATTATTTAGTTTATAGATTTATAAAAGTAAACACATACTTAATATACTTAATATATTTAAGTGTTAAAAGGCTAATATCTGCATTGCATGTATACATACAATTGTTGGTTTAACTATCATGGATGTATGTACAAAGTAATAAGACTATTTCTGTACTTTAGTTTAAAAAAATTGCATAAAGTCTTCCAAAAAATGTTAGGTTTTTATTCTTTTTTAAGATTTATTGAAAAATGAATACAGAATCTGAAAGGTTAATATACACAATTTAATCTTATTTTTTGAGTAGTTGGCTAGTAAAAATTAGCCATTTAGAAAACTGGATTCCATTAGGAGGTAATACCAAGTGGAAACACTTTTTAACGGAACACTTACTGTAGGTGGTCGTGACCAAGAAACAACAGGCTTTGCTTGGTGGGCAGGTAACGCACGATTAATTAACCTATCAGGTAAATTATTAGGTGCACACGTTGCACACGCAGGTTTAATCGTATTTTGGGCAGGTGCTATGAACTTATTTGAAGTTTCTCACTTCGTACCAGAAAAACCAATGTATGAACAAGGTTTAATTCTTTTACCTCACTTAGCAACATTAGGTTACGGTGTTGGTCCTGGTGGTGAAGTTATTGATACATATCCATACTTCGTATCAGGTGTTTTACACTTAATTTCATCTGCTGTTTTAGGTTTTG